>Ga0310811_10000712_pt1 | contig 42635 bp, 44 predicted proteins | sample YCmetagenome_FD_207642 | JGI IMG/M metagenome (GOLD analysis project Ga0310811, IMG submission 207642) | Soil microbial communities from experimental microcosm in Duke University, North Carolina, United States - YC | ecosystem: Engineered > Artificial ecosystem > Soil microcosm > Unclassified ...
TGGCTGCACGGAATGCGCCGCCTGCGCACCCGCTTCGAACGCCGCCACGATATCCACGAAGGCTTCCTGCAACTCGGCGTGTGCATCATCGCCTTACGACACGTGATCCGCTTGTGTTAGGAACACTAAGGGGAGACAGGCACGGACGGCTGTTTAGGCGAGCTTGTACTCCGCGTGTGGGACTGCCCTCGACCATACAGCCTCGAACGACTCCTTGCACAACTTCACAACCGCCGGATCGGTGGTCAGCTCCTTGTTTTGAACCGTCCGCCAGTCTCCGTTTCCGTCGAAGTGATTGAGGATCACCACGTCGTCGTCAAAGAGCCAGAAGTCGATGGCGCTGACAGCGATGCCCGCCGTCAACCGCCTGGGAAGCCACCGGACCTGTTCGCCTGCAGCGATGTTCGCTGCAGTAAGTGCGTGCTCGAAGCGGATGTAATCGCTCACCGGCTCGGAAATGATCCGCGCTCGCCGCATGACCACTCCCCGGCCGACCGCATCCCTCACGCGTTCCACCCACGGCCGCCAGTAGTCGCCGTTAGGATCGACATCAGGCTCACCGCCGGCCAGGAACCGCGCGTAACCGTCCTCCTCTTCCTCCCCGATCGCATAGGCGTCTCGCGACTCGAAGTGAACCGCCGAGAACCGAGCGCTACTCAGGGCGTCGCGAAAGAGGTCCGGGTTAGTCACAGCAGCGCTTTCTTCAGCAGGGGCACGAGCCTGGCCGGAAGGCGGACAACGGTCTCGTGCTCGGGGACATCCGTGCTGTGGCCCGGGATGGAACCGACGCGCGCGATCTCAGCAAGCGTTGGGTCATCCATCGCCGTCCACCCCTGCACGATCAGGTCTCCCGTCTCCTCGTCCACCCACACGGTGGGTGAGTTGGTCTGAGGGGTCTCCGGGTCGATTGCGAGGAACTTGAATGCCATGATGCCCTCCCTGGCATGGTCTGCGCGGCTTGGTTCTGTGAGCTTGCAGCCGATCACCCTGCGCGGCAAGGGTACTTCCACGAACTTCTACCCCGAAGCGGTGGCTGCGACGCTATGCTTCCGTGAGTTCGCATGCGCACGTCCGCTTGTCGCGCACCTGACGGGTCGATAGGCGTAGCGCAGGCCGCCTGTATGGGCATTCGAATACGTATCGTGTGGCGATTCGGTACGGGAAGCTCGATGTGGGCATGGGGGCGTTGGCTCTGCGTTAGGCGGCGGGCTGGTCGCTGGCTGCGAGGTAGCGTTCTGCGTCGAGGGCGGCTCCGGTGCCGGCGGCGGTGATGGCTTGGCGGTAGGTGTGGTCGACGAGGTCGCCGCAGGCGAAGACGCCGGGCTGGTTGGTGCGGGTGGACGGGGAGTCGACGAGGACGTTTCCGGCTTGGTCGAGGTCGATCTGCCCGGCCAAGAGTTCGCTGCGCGGGTTGTGGCCGATGGCGATGAACGCGCCGTCGATCGGGAGGGTGCGCAGGTCGCCGCTGGTTGTGTCGCGGAGCAGCACTCCAGCGACCTGCTTGTCGCCGACGAACTGGACCGGTTCGCTGTTCCACTCGAAGCGGATCTTCGGGTGGGCGAGGGCGCGATGCTGCATGATTTTGGATGCGCGCAGGTGGTCGCGCCGGTGGACGACGGTGACGGTACGGTGGCCCGCTGGACCAGGTGGCGGATCTTCCGAAATGGAGCCCACCAGCCCAGCGACAAGCCGAACCCGCGACTTCGGCGACTGCTAGGAATCGATTCGGCGGGCCGCTGACCTGGCCAGGGAAGTCCCTGACCAGGCCCTGGTAGCCAGCGTCCACCTCGACGTACACGCTCGGGCGCAGTCATAGCTGCTCCTCGATGCCCTCGGTGCGCAGCCGGGTGACGTCGTGCATCAGGCCGGGGCGTATCGCACCGAGCCACAGCTCCCGGCCCCGCCGGTCGCTGATCATCGCGGCTTTTCAGTGTTCTGTTTCTTCTTCCCAGACACGAACACCTTGCGTCCCGGCCGGTTCGCCTGTGGGCGACGCACCTGGACCTCGGTGCCGTCGATGCGCAGCGTCACCTCCTCAGCCTCGGCGTAGGCGAACACATCCGCCAGCGTCTTGAGGCGGATCCCGGGCCGGTCCGGCACCGCGAACCCGCGCGCGGCCAACAGCGGCCGCACCTCGGCCACCGCCCGGTCAATAGTGGAGGCCGAGGTGCTGAACAGCAACCCGAGCACCTTTTTTTGTGCGACAGCGCGCAGCGCCACCAGTACCCGGTCGACGAACACAAGCTGATGATCTGGACCCGCCCCGGCCGCCCGCCGCAGACCATGACCGCGGCGTTCGCCCAGTTCAGCCCCCGGGCCGCCGCCCACGGCCCGGCCAACTCGGTGATCAGGGAACCAGGTGTTCCTTGGAGATTCCGCACAGGGCAGAATCTGAGCAGGCCACGCGGGCCCATGCCGACTTCACACTCAGATGATCCCGCGCGGCTCTTCGGGTTCTGGTATCAGGGTACCGATCCTCGACGCGGACGCGCCGCCGGCACCTCAAGCCAGGGCCTGGGCAGGTCAGGGCTGCGGTTCCCATTCCCCGTCCAGCAGTCCCAGGATGATCTCGTCGGCAAATGCACCGTACACCCAGGCAGAGCGTCGCAAGGTCCCCTCCACGGTGAACCCGGCACGGGTCGCGGCCCTGATCATCGGAAGGTTGTCCGAGAGCGTCTCGATCTGCAACCGTTGCAGGCCCCGTACGCCGAATCCGTAGTCGCACAGCGCACGCACGACATCGGTCGCGAGGTTGCGGCCCCGAAACCCCGGCCGCAGCGCGATCCCAAGATGCGCCGTGCGGTTGTGGACGTCGATACCCCACAAGAGCGCTTCACCGGCCAGTTCTTGCGCCGGTAGCTCGAGCACCGAGAAGAGCGCCGCCGTGTCGGACGGTTCGTGGATCGCATACGGAGAGTGCGTCGATCCCGGAGAAATGGGCTGCCAAGGGCGGGAATCGGCGCGTGATCGTGTCACGATGTCGTCGTACAGCTCGGACTGGAGAACCTGGACGTCGCCCTCGTGGCGGGCACGTAGCCCGATGCTTCCGCTGTGTATCACCCGGCAGTTCTAGCCGATGGGCGGCGAGCGAACAATCCAATTGCGCGAGTGGCCGTCACCGGCAAACTGCCACTCACCGCCCGGGCCAGGGCCACGTCCGCCCCCACCGAGGCCCGAACCTTATCGTGCGGCGACTCGTAACATCGACTGCAGTACCCAAACGCGCCCGTGGGGCCGCCCCAACGACCAGTTTTCCGGCCGGATTGTGGGAGCCACATGGGAGCGCGCCCCACCCCCCGTTTACGGGTGCACGCGGTAGCGTATGGGTGCGACAATTCGCCCCGCAAAAGCGGGATGGATGCGACCACAGTGGACACAAGTTCGCGCATTGACTTACTCAAGAATGTCAGGCAGCTCTTAATCAGCGGGTTCGGGGTTCAAGTCCCTGACGGCGCACCGAGGGAAAGCCCCAGTCATCATGACGATGACCGGGGCTTTCGCGTGTCCGGGGCCGGATACGGCCCGCCGCGCGGGCGTCGGATAATCCCGCATATTGGACGGTGTGGGAGGCGTGTGGGAGCGCGAACACAAGATCACCATTTGAGCGGGAACTTCAGAATGCTGAGTTCCTTGCGTCTGCGTTCGTGCCGTGCGCGCGAGTACGGTGAGCTGCGGGAACGGCTCGCACCGCGTTGCCGTGAGGGCTCCGGCGCGTGAAGGGTGTGAAGCGTGTGGCGCGGGGCAATGCGCCTGCCCGGAAGCGATCCAGCACGCGGACTTCGGATCCCAGCGCGGTTCGCGCACGTTGGGGTGGTGGGCGAGGCGGCCGGAGAGCAGTGAGGGCCGCCTCGCCCGCGTGAGGCGCAACATCAGGGGCTCGCGCTCGCGGTGCGCGTGATGTCGGCTCACGCCGCGAACGCGTCGGGCCCGAGTGACCTGGAGGGGAGAGGGTCGTCATGGTTCTGCCGCGTTCCAGAGGGGTGCGGGACGCTGACTGACCGCGACAGCCGCATCCAGCTGCCCCCCGTTTAGCCGTATCCACATCAGCCACAGGCGAAGCCTGCGGACGACGTGTTTCTGTTCACAACTGAATCGCATCTCTGAGATCGGCTTTCGGGGCGAGCCTTCTCGCGGCGAGCCGGTGACCGCGAAGGGTCGCGGGGACGAGAGCCGGTGTCCCATGAGCGCATGGGATGCGGTGGGGGCGATTGCCCAGTCGGTATCAGCCCTCGGTATCACGTTGGTGGTGTTCCAGATCACCGAGGCCCGCAAGAGCCGGGGCCTGTCCGAGGTCGTCGCGCACAACGACACGAAGGCGCACCTGGACGCGCGTGCTCCGCGCATCGAGGTGCACGTGGACCCGCCGGTCTGGTCGCCGCTCGGTGGTTCCCAGGGTGTCCCGCAGCCGTATCCGGGCGGGACCGAGTGGCACTTCCCGCAGCGGCAGGACCACCAGCTGCAACTGCAGGCGGCCGCGACGGTGACCAACCGCAGCGAGGCCACGGTCCGCGTCACCTTCGAGGGCGACCTGTGGGAGGCCGACGCCCCGGACGGCCGCACACGCAGGATGCGCCCGGAGACGCTGGTCGGTCCGCAGGAGAAGGTCGTGGCGCTGCTGCGCGGCGGGCTGAGCGTGAAGCCTCCGAGATCGACGGCCGCGTGCGCACCGGTGAGCAGGTCGCGCCGGTGGTGACCGCAACGATCACCGCGCAATGATCGGTGCCGACCCGAATGGCCTAACCGGCTCGTGCACGCCGATGGGGCATCGGCCGGTGAACCCGTCCGCCGGGGACGGCTCTCATGGCGGCTCAAGATCGGCGGGCCTAGCCTGGATGGAGGACTCCCCGGTGCGCCGGGGCGTGACAGCATCGTGGCCGACGCTTCGCACCGCCGCTCCCACACTCGCCCCGAACCGGGTCTATCGAGTGGAGGAGCACGATGACGTACTCGATCTCCGGAAGATACATGGCCAGCTGCTCGTGTGCCGCGCTGTGCGGATGCCCGGTGGACGCGCAGCCCAAGGACGCTGCAGGCGGCTCGGAATGCCGCGGGGTGGCCGTCTTCCACATCGCCGACGGCCGGTTGGACGAGGTCGACCTGTCCGGTGTCGACTTCGCCTTCTACAACCTGTTCCCATCCAACCTGACCTCCGGGAACTGGAAGGTCGGCGTGGTCGTCGACAGCGGCGCGAGCGACGCCCAGGCCGAGGCGGTCGGCCGGATCCTGTCCGGGCAGGAGGGCGGCACGTTCGGTGAACTCGCGCAGTTCGTCGGTGAGTTCCTCGGCACGGAACGCGGAAGGGTCACGCTCTCGGACGGCGACAAGCCAGCGTTGAGCGTCGAGGGGCACAGCGAGCTGGAGTTCGAGGCGGCCCGAGGAGCGGACGGGACGCCGACGACGGTCAAGAACGCGATGTTCGGTTTCGCGCCGGAGTTCCAGGTCGGCCGGACCAGCGGGCGCTCCTCGGCCTTCGGCCTGAGCTTCGAGCCGAGCTACGGCGAGTCGGCCGACTTCACGTTCACCAGCGAGAAAGCTGAGGCAGCGGTCGCCGGACGGATGTGATCGGACACGGCTCCAGGCCGCCGGGGCCGGGCGGGGAACACTGGGACCCGCCAGGAGCGATCGCGACGGTGTTCTCACGGGCCAGCCTGGCCAGATGCGTGCCGATAGCGCTGCTCGTCGGCACGCTGCTCTCGCTCGTCAACCAGGGCTCGCTGATCTTCGCGGGCACCGCCACCGCGGTGACCTGGGTGCGCGTCGTGGTCAACTTCCTGGTCCCGTTCTGCGTCTCGAGCGCAGGCTTCTACAGCTGCCGACGCGCGATGCGGCACTGACACGCGCACGGCGCCCGGTCACATCGAGGTCATACCGGACGGGCCCAGTTGCAGGCCCGGCAGCAGCCAGCTCTGGAACGGGGCCAGCACGGCCAGCACCAGGAACACGACGCCGACGATTTCGGACAGCAGCCAGCCTCTGCTCCAGAGCTTCTCCAGGAAGATCACGACGGCCAGGGCAGCCATCGCCGCGATGTTCATCACGCCGAGCGGGACCAGCACCACCATTAGCGCGGCGCAGCACCCGACGCAGTAGACGCCGTGGTGCAGGCCGACTCTCAGGTCCCTGGCGCGCGAGCTGAAACCGGCGTAGCGCAGCAGTTGGCCGATGGGACTGCGGCAGTGGCGCAGGCAGAGGTTCTTGAGCGGGCCCAACTGGTAGAGGCCGGCCAGAGCAAACGCCGCCGCGCCGATCCACCTACCGGCCGTCGGATGGCCGTCGACCAGACGGCCGGTGAGCGCGAGGCCGCCGTAGGCGAGGATGCCGAACACGGTCCAGGCCAGCAGATACCCGCCGACGAACTCGGCGGTGCGCACCGCCCGGACGCCTCCGGAAGACTGCCGCGCTATGCCCTTGGCCCACGTGATCGCCACCGGCGCCACCGACGGAAGCATCATCGCCGCCATCATCACCAGCCACAGCACCAGGAAAAGCGGCAACGCCATCCCCATCGTGCCGGGCCGCACACCCATGCTCCGAGCCTGCCCGACGGTGAACACCCAGGCCAGAGCTGTGATCGAACAGATCAGCACCCAGGCGACGGCCAGATCCCGCTTCGGCAGCAGCGTCACGGACGACCTGCCCCCTCCGACCGAGCGCGGCGCTCCCTGCGTGCTGGCACCCATGGCGATCTCCCTAGGACCCTTCTAGCACACCACAGCCCACGCCACACAGCGCGTCGACGGCAACCTCGCCGGTCTGTCTGCCCGTGGGCGGCCAGACGACGGTCTTCGCGTTCATGCAGGCCATCGGGCTGGGCTGCAGTGTCGAGCGGGCGACCGCCAGTGCAGCGCTTCAAGCTCCTGATAAAGGTCCGCGCATCGGGCCTTGGGGTGTCGGCCGCGCCCCGGGGCATGGCGCAACCGCGGCCTGTTCCCGCGTGGGCTGCGGAGGCGTCCACCGCAGGCGACCTCGGGTCCCAAGCGGCCGCTTGCCCGACCGGCTGCGACGCCAGGGCCGATGACAGCGCATATTCGCGGAGATACTCTGAGGTTGCTTGTGGAGGGTTGGCGAGCGCGATGACCACGGAGTACCTGCGCGGCGAGGTATTGCACCTGCTGAACTGGGCGCAGCGGTCTGGCCCGGGGTGCGGCGGAACGGACCGGGTCTGGGGTGAGCTGCGCCGGGAGGCGGAATCGTCGCGGATCGATGATCTGTCGTGGGTTGTCGAACGCGCCTTGGCGGTCGCCGAGGCGGGCTGCTGGGAGGCTTTCACCGCTGATGACGCCGCCGCGTTCCGCGATCGTGCGTATCTGGCCGCCGCGCTCTTCGACTTCGGGATCTGCTCCAACCTCCTGCCCATGAACAGCGGCGACTTCCCGCCTGCGCAGACCATGATCTGGAGAAAGGGACATCTGCCATGACCACGCAACCGGACCAGCAGCCTACCGAGGCCCAGATCGCGGTCCACTGGCGCGAGGAGGAGTACCTCTATCCTCCCACCTCGTTCATCGCCCAGGCCAACGGCATCGACCCGGCGCTCTTCGACCGGTTCTCGCTGGAGAACTTCCCCGAGTGCTTCAAGGAGTACGCGGACCTGCTGGACTGGGACGCCTACTGGCACACCACGCTGGACACCTCGAATCCGCCGTTCTGGAAGTGGTTCGTCGGCGGGCGGCTGAACGCGAGCGTGAACTGTGTCGACCGGCACCTGGCGACGCGGGCGAACCAGGCGGCGCTGGTGTGGGTGCCCGAACCGGAGACCGAGGCGACGCAGGCGATCACGTACCGGGAGCTGTGGCGACGGGTGAACGAGTTCGCGGCGCTGCTCAAGGGATTCGGCGGCGTGGAGACGGGAGACCGGGTCACCTTCCACCTGCCGATGGTGCCGGACCTGCCCGTGGCGATGCTCGCCTGCGCCCGGCTCGGGGTGATCCACTCCGAGGTGTTCGGCGGGTTCTCAGGGGCGGCCTGCGGCGGGCGGATCGCGGACTCCGGCAGCAAGATCATGGTGACGATCGACGGCTACTACCGCAACGGTGAGCTGATCGACCACAAGGCCAAGGCCGACGAGGCGGTGGAGGCCGCGCGCCGGGAGGGTGTGGAGGTGGAGAAGGTCCTGGTCTTCCGCCGTCACGCGGGCAGCTACAGCTCGAACACGCCGATGGTGCCCGGCCGGGACTTCTTCGTCGACGAACTCATGCCCGAGTTTCGCGACGCGCTGGTCGATCCGGTCTCGATGCCGGCGGAGGCGCCGCTGTTTTTGATGTACACCTCCGGCACCACGGGCAAGCCCAAGGGCTGCCAGCACTCGACCGGCGGCTACCTCGCGTACGTCACCGGCACCTCGAAGTACTACCAGGACATCCACCCGAACGACACCTACTGGTGCTTCGCCGACATCGGCTGGATCACAGGGCACTCCTACATCGTCTACGGGCCGCTGTCCCTGGGCACCACCTCCGTGATGTACGAGGGCGTGCCCACCTACCCAGATCCCGGGCGCCCGTGGCGGATCGCCGAACGGCTGGGGGTGACCACGTTCCACACCGCGCCGACCACGATCAGGATGCTGCGCAAGCTCGGGCCGGACGAGCCCGCCAAGTACAACTACCGGTTCAAGCACATGACCACGGTCGGCGAGCCGATCGAGCCGGACGTGTGGCGCTGGTACCACAAGGTCGTCGGCAAGGGCCAGGCAGTGATCGTGGACACCTGGTGGCAGACCGAGAACGGCGGCTTCCTCGGCTCCACGATGCCCGCGCTGCACCCGATGAAGCCCGGCAGCTGCGGCCCCGGGGTCCTCGGCATCCACCCGGTGATCTACGACGAGAACGGCTGGGAGATTCAGGCCGGATCCGGCAAGGCGGGCAACATCTGCATCCGCAACCCCTGGCCGGGGATCTTCCAGACCATCTGGGGCCAGCCGGAGCGGTTCGTCTCGACGTACTACGCCAAGTACAACCGGGATCCGAAGTCCACCGACTGGCGCGACTGGCCGTACCTCGCGGGCGACGGCGCGGTGCAGGCCGCAGACGGCTACTACCGGATCCTCGGCCGTGTCGACGACGTGATCAACGTCGCCGGGCACCGGTTGGGCACCAAGGAGCTCGAGTCGGCGAGCATCACCGTCGAGGAGATCGCCGAGGCCGCGGCCGTGCCTGTGATCGACGAGCTGCGGGGCATGGCTGTGGAGATGTATGTCTCGCTCAAGCCGGGCCTGACGCCGAGTTCGGCCATCGAGTACAAGGTCTCGGCCGCCATCGAGCGCGAGATCGGCAAGATCGCCAGGCCGAAGAACGTGTGGATCGTCCCGGACATGCCCAAGACCCGCTCCGGGAAGATCATGCGACGGGTCATCGCGGCGGTGTCGAACTTCACCGACGTCGGCGACACGACCACCTTGGCCAACCCGGAGATCGTCGAACACATCCGGCACGAGGTGCAGGCCGCGAAGCTCGAACGCGGCGAGACCCCGATCGAGCTGACCCAGGAGCAGATCGCCGAGATCCAGTCCTTCGGCAGCGTCCAATAAGCCGGCGGTCGACGACGCCCCGCTCAGACCTCGACGGTGTGGGCGTGGAAGCCCTCGCGGGCGTCGCGCCAGCCGTCGCGGTCGAACCGGCCGGGGCCGAGTTTCTGTCGGGTGACGGCCTCGGCGATCAGACCTACCCCTCGCGTTCGTCGGCGTTCCATACGTCGTCGCCGATCTCGCATGGGATCTCGAAGCAGACCACGGACCGGTCCTCCGGGTCTTCGGGTGAGAGCCGGTGGTTGGCCGGTTCGGAGATGCGGGCGAGCAGGGGCAGCGGGAGGGGGGAGAACAGGTGCCCGGCGCGCTGGGTGCCGTTGCCTGCGCCGTACCCGGTCGTGGCCGATGGAGTAAGGACACTGATGCCAGTGGCGTGGAGCGCGTCGATCCGCTCGGCCGTGACGCCGAGCCGGATCTGCGCCCCGGCGGCGATGGCGGCCTGCGCGAGCGTCTCGGACAGCTGGCCGAAACCGCGTCGCGGGTAGAGGTAAGAGAGGGTTTCCCCGGCCAGGCTCGAGCGCGCGGACTGGAGGATCGCGCTCCACGCCGAGGGCGCTCCGGCCTTGCTCCGGGCCTGGTCGGCGTCGAGCTGGTCGCCGGTGATGCCCCAGAGTTTGCGGGCGAACGAAGCGTAGACCAGGTCGTAGAGGGTGGGGCCGAATCCCGCGCATCAGGTGCGCGTAGCTCTCCGCGCCCTCGGCCGCGGGCGCGGGTTTGCGCCGCCAGGTGGCGAGGGTGTCGCGGGCGGCGCGCACAAGCGGCGCCGGCGACAGGGCGCGGGCCAGTTCCCGGGGTTCGAAGGGGTAGGTCACCCACGTGTCCCCGAGCAGGATCCGGCCGTTGCGGTAGCGGGTTTGCAGGTCGGAGCCGAGCAGGGCGCGCAGGTCGGCGAGGATGTGCAGCGGCGTGTTCGGGCTCAGCCGGTGGCTGCCGTAGTCCACGCGCACCCCGGCGACTTCGAAGGACGCGGCGAGCCCGCCGACCTGCTCGGCGCGTTCGAGCACGATCACGCGCTGCCCGCGGCGGGCGGCGTGGTAGGCGGCGGCCAGACCGGCGGGGCCCGCGCCCAGCACGATCAGGTCAGTGGTGGCCATCAGCGCTTTTCATCGGTGGATTGTGGATGGGAGCGGACGATGCCGGTGGCATCGCGGCCCAGGAATGTCCGGCGCGTTCATTCGACACGGGCATCGCTGCCCGGCCCGGTCTCGCGGCGCGGGGCGGGCACGGCGGCAGTGGGGCGCCGGTGTCGGCCGCTCACGGCTTCGGGGGTGACCGTGTTGCGTTCGTCGAGCAGTTCGTCGATCCACCGGCCGAGCCGCTCGACCATGGGTGACTCTCCGCGTGCCCGGCTCGCGCGCAGGTCGGCGGCGAGCTGGCCGAGGGCGTCGTCTATCTCCGCGACCGGGTCGTAGCTGCCGAAGACACCCAGCCGGGCGAGGGAGCACCGTGCCACGCCGCCAGCCTAGTGGGATCAGCCGCAAACTTGAAGAACTGTGCAACTCGCACAGCTGTGGCGTGACGGTGGCGCGGTGTGCGGGCGTGTTGAAGAACTGTTCACTTTGCTAGACGATGGATGTGATCGGCGCACACGCCGCAGGCTGCCACGGTCCGGCGGTCGGCGCTTGCGCTGGTTAAGAAGAGAGGCGAGGAACGGTGTCGGTTCCGTTGTATCAGGCGAAGGCGGATTTCTTCCGCACGCTGGCGCACCCGGTGCGCATCCGCGTCCTGGAGCTGTTGTGCGAGGGCCCGAAGCAGGTGCGGGAACTGCTCGCGGAGATCGACATCGAGGCCTCCAGCCTCTCGCAGCAGTTGGCCGTGTTGCGCCGCTACGGGATCGTCACCGCCACCCGCGAAGGCTCTACCGTGATCTACGCGCTGGCCGGCGCGGATGTGTCCGAGCTGATGCTCGCCGCGCGCCGGATCCTGACGGATCTGCTGGCCGGGCAGCGGGAACTGCTCGCCGAACTGCAGGAGTCCACCACGCGATAAACGCACGCGTCACCGCCGTATGGGCGCGTGCGGGGAGAAGGTGCCAGGCGTGTCGCTGTCCTGGAGCTACGAGCACGTCGGCGACGTGCTGGCGGTGCACCTGAGCGGATTGCTGGCGGCAGCCTGCGTGGAGCTCCTGGATGCGGCCGTCACCTGGGTGCTCGCGCAGCAGCCGCGCGCGGTGCTGATCGACGCCTCGGGCATCACCAGTTGGAGCGCGGAGGGGCAGACCGCGCTCGCCGATGCCGCGTCGCTGATCCACGACCGCGGTACCAGGGTGTGCCTGAGCGGGCCGAGCAAGCTCGTGCGCTCGGCGGCGCCCGTGCGCGCTGTGGGTGTGCACGCGGACGTCGCCGACGCGCTCGCCGCGTTGACTCGTGGCAGCCGACCGGCACCGGGGTGAGGGCCGGTAGGCGCTGCGGCTAATGCCGTGCGGCTCGCTGCTCCTTGGCCTGCTGCTTGGCGCGGGCCCAGTGGTCGTTCGCTGCGGCGCCGTACCCGGCCGCGTTCATCGCCAGGTTCACCACGATCGCGACGACCTGGAGCACCCCGCCGACCACGACGAGCCAGATGATCCCCAGCGGCAGGGCGATCCCGCCGATCACCCAGCCGAGGCCCGAGATCGCCGCAGCCGCCCATCGGGCGGGCGCGTACCCGTGATCGACATGCGCCGCACCGTCCGCCGTGGACGGAAGCGACGAGCCCATCAGAGCCATGCCGACTCCGGCCACCTGGGTCAGCGCCGCGCGCCCCCGCCTTGTACGGATCTCCTCGGTCGCCTCAGCCTCTAGCATCGCGCGTCTACCTTCCTGCAATCTCGGTCGCGACCTGTGCTCTGCGGGCACTCGCCCGACGGCGAACTGCCGCGTTCAGATCGCTTCATCATCTAGTAACTTGCGAAACTCTTCAACCCGCCGATGTTTGGGCGAGATACTACGCCGAGGTGCGGCTTGGGTAGGGGCTTACTCCTGAGGTTCGGTCAGGCGGAAGCCGTTGACCATGTCGGGGCGGATGCGCACCGCCTGATCCATGGTGTGCTCGACCCAGGGGGCGACGGTCTCGTTGTAGTGGGCGAGCTGCGCCGGGTTGGTGATCTGGCGGGCGTATCCGGTGACGACCACGCTCCAGCCGAGATGGGTGACGGGATCGATCTCGTCGGCCTCGTAGGCGACCACGATCCCGCCGATCCCGGATTTCCCGGTGTGGGTGGCGATGGCGGAGTCGCCGTGGGTACGGATGATGATCTCGCCATTCTCGACGACGTGGTTGACCGGGCGGATCGCGGGCAGCGCGTTGACGGTGAACACGATCCGCCCGAGCGGGACGCTGGCGAGCAGGGCAAGTGCCTCGTCGTGTTCGAGTTTATCCAAGCGCCGCGGGACCGGGGCTCCGCCCGCTCCGGCGCTCGTGTGAGCTCCGCGCTGGACCTGGTTGCGCATGATCAGCCTCCGAATGCTCTCGTCGCTCACGACAGTGCTCTGAGTAATCCGTAGCCGCCGGCGTAGCGGGCGTAGAGCAGCGCTCCGCGGCGGGTTTCGTGGTCGGTGAAGAACAGGTGCTGCTCGCGTGTTGCGGTGACGAGAGCGAGCGCGTCGTGTTCGGTCAGTGCGGGGACGTGGTGGGCGTCGCCGGTGTGCGGCGCGGATTGCAGGATGCGGAATCCGCCGCGCGGATCGTGGCAGACGAGCGCTTCGCCGCCGGTGTGGCCGGTGTAGAGGTGGGCCGCGTAGTCGTGGTCGATCATCCAGCGAGCGGCGGCACCGGGGGTCATGCGCTGCAGTGTGGCGTTCTTGCGGCGGGTGATCTCAGCCGGGTGCCCCGTCGGCCGGAGGCCGGGTGTTGCGGTCGGAAGCAGCTGCGCGGCCTGGCCGTCCGGGTGGGCGAGTTTGCGGGACAGGGCCTCGATCAGCAGCAGTCCGGCGTCCTCCGAGGCGGGGGCGGACGCCTGGCAGCGCAGCGCTCGCCCGTCGATCTGCGCATTGAGTTGCCCGAGGACGAGCTCGGCCTCGGGCAATGGCGTGAGCCTCACACGCAGCCGGGTGGGGGTGGCCCGGGTGTGGGCGATAGCGCCGGTGGCCCAGTCGGTGATCAGTGCTTGGGCTTGGGGCAGCGTGCGCCCCGCAGTGGCGCCGGTGGTGGTCACGCGCATCGCCTCTCGTTCGGTGGAACAGGTTCGCCCAGGTGAGGTTCCGCCCGGTAGGGCCGAAAGTCCCTGGTCCGCGGCCTGCCGGAGATCAGGCGGGCTCATAGGTCGTTGCCGGCGTAGGAGAGATTGAAGCTCTTGTTCGCCAGCGGGAAGTCCGGCACGATCGCGCCGGTCAGGGCAACGGGCAGCGCGGGCCAGTTGAAGAACGACGGGTCGACGATCTTCATGCGTGCCAGGCGACCGTCGTCCGTGAGCTCGACGCGGTGCACGATGGTGCCGCGCCAGCCCTCGGCGATGCCGATGCCGTCGCCGCCGCGTCGCCTGATCGGATGGGGTGCAGCGGGCCCGGCGGCGGGCAGGTGGTCGAGACGCTCGGCGAGTTGCTCGATATGCACTGTCGAGGCGAGGTATTCGTCGGCGCGCACCTGGAAGCGTGCGAGCACGTCTCCACCCTCGTGGACGACGGTGGTCGGGGCGGGCAGGTCGGGGCGGACCGGGTGGTCGCGGCGGGCGTCGGTGTCGATGCCGGAGGCGCGTGCGACGTAGCCGAGGGTGCCGAGGTCGAGGGCCTGCTGATTGGTGAGGATGGCGGTGCCGGTGAACCGGTCGCGCACCACGGAGTGGTTCAGCGCGAGCTCGACCAGGCCGGCGAGGTCGGCCGCGAGCGCGGCCAGGCGCTCGGGGTCGGGCAGCGCGGCCAGGCGCGCGCCGCCGAGGTGGATGCCGCCGCGCAGCAGCCGGTGCCCGGTGACCTGTGCGTTCAGGCGCAGCAGCTGTTCGCGGATGCGCAGGGCATGGGTGTTGAGGATGCCGTGTCCGACGTCATTACAGAGCGCGCCGAGGTCGGTGGCGTGGTTGTAGAGCCGTTCGAGTTCGAGCAGGATCGCGCGGGCGAGTTCGGCCTCGATCGGGACGGGGATATCGAGCGCGTCTTCCACGGCGCGGGCGTAGGCGAGCGAATGGCCGACGGCGGTGTCGCCGCTCACGCGCTCGGCCAGCACGATCCCGTCCTCCGGAAGGCGGCCTTGGAAGAGTTCTTCGATGCCCTTGTGGACGTACCAGAGGCGTGCTTTGAGTTTGAGGATGGATTCGCCGACCACGGAGAAGCGGAAGTGCCCGGGTTCGATCAGCCCGGCATGCACCGGACCGACCGGGATCTCATAGACACCAGGGCCCTCGACGGTCAGGAAGGGGAAGGGCTCGGGGTTCGGGTCGAGCGCGGGGACGGGACCGGCGTCGGCGCGCAGCGGGTGGTAGGCCTCCGGCCAGGCCGGGTGGCGCACCAGAGGCCTGGGGGCGGGGTGGTTGAGGGGAGTGATGCCGAACTGGTCGCGCATCTCCCGCTCGAACCGGGACGCGGCGAACGAGTGCGCGGCCAGGCTCAGGTTCTCGGGTTTGGCCGGGTCGAGTTGGACGCGCAATTCGATGCGCGAGTCCGGTGCGGCGAGGAAGAGGTAGACGGCGTGCATCGCCTCGCCGCCGGGCTCCTCCGGCCCGCGGTGGGTGGCCGAGACCAGGGCGAGCCGGTAGCCGCGCGCGAGCAGATCCGAGGCGGTTTGCCGCAGCGCCTCAGTGTGGAGATCGATGACGGAGCGGGCGTGTCCGGAGGTGGGGATGGTCATCAGCGGCCCGCCTGCGCGGCCGTGGCGAGCAGGCTGCTGATCGGCCAGGCGGTGATGCCGAGCCCGGCCAGCACCACGAGGGGGGTCATCAGTGGCAGAAGCCTGCGCACGCCGAGGACGCCGCCCGATGTCGGGGCTGCGTCGCGGTTGCGTTCGTCGCCGAGCAGCATTTGCCCGCCGTGGGCGGCCAGGGCGGCGAAAGCGATCAGCAGCAGGACCAATGTCACGGCGATGATCCAGCCGAGGTGAGCGGCGAAGCCGGCGCGGGCGAGGGCGAGTTCGGAGGCGAACAGGGAGAACGGCGGGAAGCCGAGCAGCGCGAGCAGGGCCGCGGCGAGCGTGCCGGCCAGCACCGGCTGGTGGCGCGTCAGCGCCTTGATCTTTTCGATGCTCGAGGTGTGCTCGGTGGTGAGGATGTGTCCGGCCGAGGTGAACGCGACCGCCTTGGCCAGGCCGTGCCCGGCGATGTGCAACAGGATTGCGGCTAACGCGAGGGGTGTGCCGATGGCGGCGCCGATGGCGACCAGGCCCATGTGCTCCATGCTGGAGTAGGCGAGCATCCGCTTGTAGTCGCGCTGCCGGATCAGCGCGAGCGCGGTGATCGCCAGGGTACCCAGGCCCATCACCGACAGGAGAGTCCTGGCGTATCCGGTGCCGAGCACGGGGTTGGCGATCGCGGTGATCCGCAGGATCTGGGTGAAGGCGACCGGCAGCAGCACCCCGGACATGAGCGCGGAGACAGGTGCGGGGGCCTGGCTGTGCGCGTCGGGCAGCCACGAATGCAGCGGCGCGAGCCCGGCCTTGGCGCCGAAGCCGAGCAGCAGGAACGCGACGGCCATCCGCAGCACCCCGGCATCCATGCCGTGCGCGTGGGCGGCGAGCACGGTGTAGTTCAGGGCCTCGGTCTCGCTCAGGTTAGCGTGACGCGCGGCGTCGTAGAGGAAGACCAAGCCGAGCAGCGCCAAGGCGATGCCGGTGGAGCAGATCACCGTGTACTTCCACGCCGCCTCCAGTGCGGTACGGGCGCCGGTGTGCCCGACTAGGAACGCGGTCACGATGGTGGTGGCCTCGATCGCGATCCACGCCAGGCCCAGGTTTCCGGCGACGGCGGCGGTGGCCATCGCGGCGAGGAACAGCGTGACCAGGATCGCGTACCGGCGTTTCGTGCCCGGGTTCTCGGCGGCGTGCGTGGCGAGGTAGGCGGGTCCGTTGGCGCTGGCGATCGCGGCGATGGTGCCGATGCCCATGAGCAGGAACGCGGTCAGCGCGTCGGCGCGCAGCCAGCCCGCGGCCGTGGTGACCGGGCCGTCGCGCAGCACGCGGACGGCCAGGGCGATCCCGGCGCCGAGGATGATCAGGGAGGCGAGGGTGGCGGCGTGAGCTATAGTTCGCCGCCACCCCAGCGCGGCGTACAGCGCGGCGGCCAGCAGCGGCGCCGCGATCGGGACGATCAACAGAGCGGTCATCAGTCGTGCAGCTCCCGCAGGTCGTCGAGGTCAGCGGCGCCGAAGCTGTCGCGCAGCCGGTTGGACAGGACACGCAGAACTAGGACTGCGAGCAGCAGGTCGAAGGAGACGCCGAACTCGACCAGCAGCGGTACGCCCGCGGCGGCGAGGAACGCTATGGCGGTGATCCCGTTGTCCAGCAACAGGAACCCGGCGATCTGACTCAGTGCCTTGCGGCGCGTGACCAGGACCAGCAGCCCGATGAGCACGACTGCGAGGCCAACCGGCAGGGCGCGGGCCGCGGGCGTGTTCTCCAGGCGCACCAGCGGTGCGGATGCGGCGTAGGCGAGCAGCACCAGCACGGCGCAGGCCAGCAGCGATGCGCCGACGTTCATCAGGGGTCTGGTTTCGCGGTCCTCGGCGCGGGCGGCGACGGCGCGGCGCAGTATCCCGGGCAGGATCACCGCCCGCAGCAGCCCGACGCCTGCTGCTACGGCGTAGAGCTCGGGGTGGTGCTGGTCGGCGCCGAGTACGACGGCGATCGCGGTCAGCGCGGTGCCCTGGACCGCGAGGAGTTTCGCGTTCGCCAGGACGTCGCGACGCCAGACCACGGCGACCGCGGCGAGCAGGAACAGCCCGCAGGCCAGATCGAGCCATTCGGCATCGGCGCTCATCGCTTCAGGCTCCTTCCGGCCAGCATCGGATAGTGAATTCGGGTCATGACATCACTCAGGTCAGGAAGAAGGAGGCGGCCACCGCGAGCACGCCGAGCAGGAAGGAGCCGGCCAGCAGCTCCGGGACGCGGAACAGGCGCAGCTTGGCCATGAACACCTCGCCGGCCGCCAGCAGGATCCCGAGCAGCGCGATCTTCGCGGCGAACACGAGCAGCCCGAGCAGCAGCGCGCCGGTCCCAGCGGAAGTGGCGATGCCCCAGGGGACGAACAGGCTCGACCACAGCCCGAGCAGCACCGTCAGCCGCATCGCGGCCCCGAGCTCGACCATCGCGAGGTCCGGGCCGGAGTATTCGAGAACCATGGCCTCGTGCACCATGGTCAGCTCCAGGTGCGTGGCCGGGTTGTCCACCGGCAGCCGCCCGCACTCCGCGAGTGCCACCACCGCGAGTGCTACGGCGGCGAGCAGGCTGTCCGGGGAGGCGAGCCTCGTGCCGCTCGCCGCGCCAGCCGCGACGATCGCAGGCAGGTTCGTTGAGCCGATCCGCGCCGACAGGGCGAAGACGGACATCAGGATCGTGGGTTCGGCCAGCGCGGCGATCGTCATCTCGCGGCTCGCGCCCATCCCGCCGAACGCGGTCGCGGTATCCAGACCCGCCAGGGCCAGCCATGCCGAGGCCAGCGCGAGCAGGCCGACCACCGCGATCAGGTCCACCCCGGTGCCGAGCGCGGTGTCGGTGGCGGCGAGCGGGATCGCTGCCGCGGCGACGATGCCGACCGCGACGCCGAGCAGCGGCGCGGTGCGGAACACCGGCCCGGTGCCGTCCGGGTCGAGCCGGTGCTTGCGCAGGAGCTTGAGCGTGTCGCGCCACGGCTGCAGCACACCACCGCCCGCGCGGCCCTCCAACCGGGCCTTGACCTGCCGCATCACGCCGACCAGCAGCGGCGCGCCGACCAGTACGACGATGAGCTGGATGAGCGAGACCAGGACGGTGCGTCCGGTGATATCGAGCAGGTTCATCGGGCCGCCGCCAGTACGACCAGCAGCACCACGACGGCGCTGAATCCGTAGCCGAGGTAGCGGTGCACGCTGCCGTTCGCCACGTATCTCGCTGCGGCACCGGCCCGCCGGACCGTGTGCACGACCGGCAGGTACAACCGGTGTTCGATCCGGTCCGGCACCGCCCGGCGATACGCGACGGCCGCGACCAGGTAGTCCGACTCGTCGTGCGGGGTGACGTCCAGGTCCGACTCGGGTGCGAGCACGTCGTCGAACACCCGCTGCAAGGGCTCAGCGAACGAGGTCGCCGTGTACTCCATGCGCGCTGTGAGCGGCGGGGCGCCACAATCCCACAGCGCGGCCTGGCGGCGTGGACTCCGCGCGGCGGCGCGCAGCCCGGCCTTGAGCACAAGCATGAACACCACGACGGCGCCGACCACCAGCACCGGCGAGAGGGTGGAACCGAGCGCCGAGAGACGACCGGTCACCTGCGTCCCGTCGAGCCCGCTGGTCAGCCCCGCAGCCATGACGGCGCGGGTCAGCGCCGGACCGGTCACACCCGGCACCAGGCCCAGCAGCCCGCACACCACCGCCGCGATCCCCATCCCCACCACCATCGACCAGCCCGCCTCATGTGCGCGCTCAGCGTGCGGGCTCCTGGGTTTGGCCAGGAATCCGGTACCCAGGGCTTTGACGAACGTGGCTACCGCCAGCCCCGCCGACAGGGCGACGGCGCCGACCGCGACCGGGAGCATTACCAGCACCGTCGCCCCGGCGACGGCGCGGCCGTGGATCAGCGACTGCAGCAGCAGCCACTCGGAGGCGAACCCGGCCCCGCCCGGCAGCGCCGCCGCACCCAACGCGCCGAGAGCGAACAAGCCGGTCGTGATCGGCATCCGCGTGCGCAGCCCGCCGAGCTCGTCGAGATCCCGGGTCCCGGTGGCGTGCAGCACCGACCCCGCGGAAAGGAACAGCAGCGTCTTGAACGCCGCGTGCGTCGCGGTATGCAGCAGCCCCGCCGCCAACGCGAGCGCCGCGAGCACCGGCTGTCCCGAGCTCTGGAATATCCCGGCCGCACCCACCGCCAGCAGGATCAGCCCCAGATTCTCCACCGTGGAGTAGGCCAGCAGTCGTTTCAGGTCGCTCTCGACCGCGGCCTGGATGATCCCGTACACGGCCGAGAGCGCGCCGAGCAGCAGCGCCGCCAGCCACCACCAGCGCGAGCCGCCGCCCAGCAGATTGAACCCGACCCGGATCACACCGTAGATCCCGAGGTTGACCATCGCCGCGCTCATCACCGCCGAGACCGGGCTCGGCGCCTCCGGGTGTGCGCGCGGCAGCCAGGCGTGCAGCGGCACCATGCCCGCCTTCGACCCGAAACCGATTAGGCAGAGGACGAAAACGCAGCCACGTACCGTCGGCGAGATCCCGGGCGCGGCGTGGGCGATTGCGGCGAAGGTTTCGCTGTGCGCTGCAGCAGCGAGCCACGCCAATCCTGCCAGCACGGAGGCGAACCCGAGATGCGTCATCACCGCGTACCAGAGCCCTGCCGAGCGCACCTGCTCCCCGCGACCGGAGCAGACCAGCACCAGCGAGGTGACCGCCATCAACTCCCACGCGTAGAGCAGCGTCGAAACGCTCGACGCAACCGGCACCAGCAGCAAGGCGAGCGCGAACAGCGGCCAGATTGCCTGCACCGCGCGGCCCGAACCGGCGTACCGGAAGTAGCCGATCCCGTAGACCGCGCTCGCGGCCACCACGGCGCCCGTCACGGCGAGGAAGGCGCCAGAGAGCGCGTCAATATGCAGATACACTCCGCCGAGAGGAAGCAGGTTCGGTGCCTGGGCGGTGAAAGTGCGTCCGGTCAGCGCCACGCCGCCCGCAACCGCTACTGCTACGCCCGCAACGGCTGTGACCGCCCCCACTAGTCGCGCCCTGGCGCGGCGCGGAACCACAAGAGCGAGACCAGCGGCCACCAGACCCGCCCCGCCCGAGACCGCGAGCGCGAGGCCCACCGGATTCGCGCTCACCGCCCGGTCACCTGCCGCAGCGCCTCGATGATCGCGGCAGGCTCCGGCGGACACCCGGGCACGGACAGGTCGACCGGCACCACATCCGCCACCGCGCCCTCGACCCCGTACGCTCCGGCGAACTCCCCGCAGTCGATCGCGCAGTCCCCGACCGCCACCACGACCTTCGGCTCGGCCGCCGCCGCGTACGTCCGACGCAGAGGCTCGGCCATGTTCCGCGTCACAGGCCCCGTCACCAGCAGCACGTCCGCGTGCCGCGGAGAGGCGACCACGCGCGCGCCGTAGCGTTCGGCGTCGTAGACCGGGCCGAACGCCTGACCGATCTCGATCTCGCACCCGTTGCACGAACCCGCGTCCACACACCGCACCTGCGCCGAGCCGCGCAACGCCTTCGCGCGCGCCGCGAGCTCGGGCGGCCCCGGCTCCGGGGCGGGCGGCGCGGGCTCGGCCACCCGCCCCACCTTGAAGATCTTGCGGGCGAGCTCTCGCACAGCGGATCAGCACTCCAGGCATCGGATCAAAGAACTATCGGACTACGGCGGCGCGGCCACGTCAGGGGGATCAACCCGTGGCGCTCCCTTGTAGCTCCTCCAGCAGCACACGCTGATCGGCGAGCATCTCGGTCAGGATCCGCCGCGAGGCGAGCATCAGGTCGGAGACGTCCGAGCCCGCCAACGCGTACACCACACTCGCCCCGTCCCTGGTCGCGGTGACGATCCCGTAGCGGCGCAGCACCGCCAACTGCTGCGACAGGCTCGAGGCCTCGATCGCGATCTCCGCCAGCAACTCCCGGACCTGCTTCGGACCCTCGCACAGCAACTCCAGCACCCGGATGCGCACCGGATGCCCGAGCGTCTTGAAGAACTCCGCCTTCGCTTGATACAGCGGGACCGCCATCGCGCTCACGCCTCGCCGCCCGACGCGGGCGGCGCTACTGCGGCGGCGTCCGCGTCCTGGATCTCGACGCCGTTCTCGGCCGCGACATCCAGCAAGTAGCGCAATCGAAGCAGGGAGGGGGTTATCGCCTCCACGTCCTCGGCGGCGCGTGCTGCCTTTAGTTCGGCGCGAGCTTCGCCGATCTGTGTGCGCAGCGTATCCGCGAACTCGCCCACCGCCACCTCACCCGCCACGATCCGCGCCTTCCACCAGGAACCCCGGGCACTACGCCCAGCCGGATCATCATCTAGCAAGTTGCACAGTTCTTCAACTACGCGGCGAGTCGTCCTACGCTGTGTCCGTGGCCCCACGCATCCTTTCCCGGCTCCTCACGCCCGCACGCCGTCGTGACCCGGTCGCCGACCTCGACGACGACCTGCGGCGCCTATGCGCGCAGCTCGACGAGCGCCGCGCCCGCCGCGAGCACGCCATGGTCGGACGCATTAGCGCCGCCACCGACCAGCGCCTCGAGCAGCGCGGCAACATCCTGGCCGCACAGGCACACGCGACCAGCGCGGCAGTCCACCCCGGAAACGGAGCCGTAGACCGTGCCTGATTCCACACGCACCACCGGGCGAGAGAACCTCCTGTTCGCGCTCGCGGCCGAGGCCGAGGCCAGCATCGCCCACGCCGCCCGCGAACACGCCCTACTGCTGGCCGGGCTGCGCATCCGCATCACCCGCCACGACCATCCCGAGCACGGCCCCGCCGTCGCCGAGGCCACCGCCCACGCCGACGGACGCCCCATCCGCGTCCAAGTCGCCGCCACCGACCTGGACACGCTCATCGACGCCCTGGTCGAGCGAACCATCGCACGCCTACTCGCCCTCACCGCGCCGTGGCAGCCGCGCCCAGCCCAAGACCCCACCCGCGCCCGCCTGCTCTAGCCGCCCCTGACCTGGCGCTCCCACGCGAGAATCACCCGCACTAAAACCGTCGCCCCCGCCACCTGCGCGCCAGCGGTCGCCGCAGCCGCCATGGACGCCCACGACTACGACATCCACCTGCTCACCGACCCCGACACCCACCGCCACGCCGCCATCCATCGCACCGGACCAACCGGCTACACCCTCACCCGCATCGTGCGCGTGCCGCCCGCACACCCCACCGACCCGGCCATCACCCTCGACCCGCGTAGAGCTCCCCACCTGAGCGCTGAACACGCCGTCAGGCACCTGAACGCCACTCGCCAGCGTTACCCGTTCTACGCCGACCAAGCCAGCGGCGACGGCCGCATCCTCTACCGCGCTACGACGGCCACTACGCCCTCGTCGCGCCCGAACCGACCCGAGCTTCGATGTGAGCACTCAACTGGCCCCGGAACCATGTGCCGATCTCATCAGCCTTCGGATGGAGACGGCCTGAGGCCACGCCGGAGGCTTGAGCGCCCTGCTTGGTCCTCTGGTCACGCCCGCCGCAGGCCCGATCACCCGGACTCTCCAGACGCGCCGATGAAGGTGCGACCAGCGCCGTTTCTGCGGGCAAGTTCGGTCGGTGACACGCCTGACAAGCTGCGGTGATAATGATGTAGAACAGTGGTGTGAGCGAACGAGGGAGCCGGGGCCATTGGGAGACGGTCTATGAGCAGAAGCAGGGGTCGCGTCCGCGGTGGTGGTGTATGAGCTGGCCACCGGGTGATCCTGTTGTTCGTTAGGCGATCAGGGCCGTCGGTTCTGCGTCTGGTTCAGGTCCCTGGCCTGTGCGTCGGAGTTTAGCGAGGATCTCCAGGCCCATGTATCGGCGGGACTCGGCCCATTCGTCGTTCTGCTCGGCCAGGACCGCGCCCACCAGACGGATCAGGGAGCCGCGGTCAGGGAAGATGCCGACGACGTCGGTGCGGCGGCGGATCTCCTTGTTCAGCCGTTCCTGGGGATTGTTCGACCAAATCTGCCGCCAGATCTCGCGTGGGAATGCGGTGAACGCCAGCAGGTCCGCCCTCGCCTCGTCCAGGTGGGCTGCGGCCTTGGGGAACTTGGTCTCGAGCGTGGAGATCACCTGCTGGGCCTGGGCGTGCACCGCCTGGGCGTCGGGTTGCTCGAAAACGGTGCGCAGCAGCGTGGCCACCCACGGCTGGGCTGACTTCGGGACCTGATTCGCCAAGTTGCGGGAGTAGTGCGCTCGGCACCTCTGCCACGCTGCGCCCGGCAGCGCGGCGCCGACGGCTTCGACCAGCCCGCGGTGCGCATCCGAGATCACCAACTGCACCCCGGAAAGCCCTCGGGCGGTGAGCGAGCGCAGGAACGCGAGCCAGCCGGCGCCGTCCTCGGCCGAGGCGACGTCGATCCCGAGGATCTCCCGGGTGCCATCCGAGTTGACCCCCACCGCGACCAGAGCGTGCACGTTCACGACCCGGCCGTTCTCGCGCACCTTCTGGGTCAGCGCGTCAACCCAGAGAACCGGGTACGGGCCGGCGTCCAGCGGCCGGTTGCGGAACGCCGCGACCTGCTCGTCGAGGTGCTTCGCCATCGCCGAAACCTGAGACTTCGACAGCTGCGCCACCCCGAGCTCTGCGGCCAGGCGTTCGACACGCCTGGTGGAGACACCGAGCAGGTAGGCGGTGGCCACCACGCTCATCAGCGCCTGCTCCGCCCGACGCCTGCGCTCGAGCAGCCACTCCGGGAAGTACGAGCCCGAGCGCAGCTTCGGGACCGCCAGCTCGATACTGCCCACCCGCGTGTCCCAGCCACGCGTGCGATACCCGTTGCGCGAGTTCGTCCGCTCCGGGCTGACCTGCCCGTATTCCGCGCCGCAGGCAGCGTCGGCCTCCGCCGACATCAACGCCTCGGCGAACGACTTCACCATCAACCGGAGCATGTCCGGGTCGGCCGCGGCGAGTTGCCGCTCGAAGTCATCACCAGCAGGCACACTAGACAAAGCGGTCATCGAGTACTCCTCCTTCAAGATCATGAATCCATCCCGAAGGATCACCCGATGGCCGCCTCACGTATCCGCGATACGCCCATCAGAGCTACTCCGTACACCACATCCCCGGATGCGACCGAAGCAGGCCGACGAGGTCAGCTGGCTTCAGACCAATACTTCTGTCTCGTTGGAGCTCATCGGCTCAGCCGGCATCACGTCGGCAGAGCCGCTGATCGATGTCGGCGGCGGTGCCTCGGTCCTGGTCGACCGGCTGGCTGAGCGCGGCTTCGCGGACCTGACGGTCCTGGACCTCGCCGAGACCGCTTTGGCCGTTGCCCGCGAGCGCCTAGGAGCGACGGCGGTATCGACTGGATCGCCGCTGACCTGCTGGCATGGACACCGCCTCGCCGCTATCGGCTCTGGCATGACCGGGCGGTGTTCCACTTCTTGACCGATCCGGCCGACCGCGAGCGGTACCGCCGCGTTCTTGATGCGGGGTTGGCCGAGGACGGTCATGTGGTCGTCGGCACGTTCGCCGCCGACGGTCCGGAGAAGTGCTCCGGGTTGCCGACGGCCCCGCTACGGTGCCGAGGAGCTGGCTGCGCAGTTCCCGGGCCTGCGCGTTGTCCAGCAACGCCGGGAAGAACATCACCTTGACGGGCACCGCCCGTACCCCGCTGCGGCCCGGACGCTGGCGCCGGCACTCCTCGTCCTTGCGGATCCAGCCGCGCAGCGCTTCCGGGTGAACCCCGAGCTGACGGACCATCTGCCGGATCACCGGCTTCGGCTCCGCAGCCCTGCACATCGCCACCGCCCGCTCCTGCAACTCAAGCGGATACTTCCTCTGAGCGACCATCAGGCCGACTCCTTCACGTGATCCATCACGACACGGGTTCGATCAACCGCCCCGGCAACTCGGGGGACGCTCAGTCCGGCAGATCATGCGCGCCCAACGCTCATCCGTCACGGCCGTCCATGGTCACAGATGTGGTGACGTTCCGTCAGTGCAGCACGGAAAGTGGACCAGACCCAGTTTTCACGAGTCGGCGACAAGGGTGTCCATTTCGCGTGATTTATCAGGGTACGTATTAGGTCGCCCGCTTTTGATCCGTCCGTCGCGAAAGCAAGGCGACTTTCAATGGCGGATTCTCCGATCGCGGCGTCATGTTTTTTGTGGTCGTGACGAGGGGCTGGCCGCCGACCACACTTGTACCGGAGCCCCCAACGGGTCCCACCTGCAGAGATGAACACCCACGTGCCAGGTGACCGCCTCGGACCCGCCGCGATCTCCACACCCGCGTTCGCTGCGGGCGGCGGGCTCGATATGCGTCGCGGGCACCTTCAATTGTGCTTCACGAAAGGTTGTAGATATGGATCTCTCCACGCTTCAGACCATGAACTTCACGCCGCTGAGCGAGACGGAAGCGGACGCGGCTACCGGTGAGGGGGGAGTGAGCTGGGCCCAGTGCGAGGAGTGGTTGGTGCTCGCCGACTACGCTCTGGCGGGTTACGGCTGCGGCGGCAGCTACCAGGACTACATGAACCTCTTTAACGAGTACTGCAAGTGACGGTCACTGCCTCCTGAGGTCTCCCGTGCCGCAAGTACGGCTTGAGAGGGATCGGCGGGACTAAGAACCGCCGGTGGCGGTTGGCCCGGCCTTTTGCCCGGGTCGGCCGCCACCGGTCGTATGTGATGCAGTAGAGAGGGAAACGAAAGTGAAATGGCAGACGTATCACACCCATCAGGAGGGGGATTCCGACTGCGGACCGGCCTGCGTGCGCTCGGTGCTGCGCCGCCACGGGATCCTGGTGGCTGCCCCGGTGCTACGCGAATCAGTTGGCCTGGGTGACAGCGGAGCCAGCCTGTTGCGACTTGGGCAGGTCATCGACGACTATGGCATCGATACCGCCCTGTACCGCTTGGACGTAGAGGAGTTGCACCAGGCAGTCAGCCTCGCCGGGCCAGCCATCGTGCTGCTCAAAGAGGACGGCTATAACCACTTCGTCGTCGTGCATGATGCCGTGCTGGACGGCGGGTTCGTCGTCAGCGACCCGTTGTTCTACCGGCCAGTGCTCATGTCGCGTGGGGAACTGGGCAAGTTCTTCTCCGGCCAGACCCTCATGACCGGGACACCCGCGGTTGGTTTGTCCAGGCGCGCCCGATGGTCGCACGCCTGGGCGGAGAGCATCTTCGTCCAGGAGCTCACGGAGAACCTGCGTACTATCGCCGTGATCCTCGCCACGACCCTGATCGTGGGAGCACTCTCCATCTCCAGCAGCATCTACCTGCAGGTCTCAGTAGACAAATCACTCGCGTCAGTCGACGTGAACGCTCTCTCGTTCACCTCTATGGCCTTTTTGGGCATGATTGCCGCAGGCGGCGTCGTGCAGTATATCAGGGGACTGCTCATAGTCCGGTTCGGTCAGCACATGCAGCGCAAGCTGTCGGAGCGCTATGTCGGCAAGCTCATGCGGCTTCCCACGCAGTTTTTCGGCGGCCGACGCACGGGCGATTTGGCCAGCCGGCTTGACGATGTCCAGGGGATTCAGGCGCTGCTGACCTCCACTACCATCGGCGTCTCCGTCGATATCGCCATTGTACTGATTGTGGGTGGCTACCTCGCGTGGGAGAGCCCCGTCCTATTCGGCATCCTGCTCGCCTCGTCATGCGTCGCGGCGGTTACTTCGTGGGGGCTCTATCGGGGCATTCGGGAGGCCTCAGAGGAGGCGCTGCAGCGCGATGCGAGCCTCAAGTCCGAGCTGATTAACGTGCTCAACCACCACGAGGTCGTATTCTCCCACGGCAAGCGCGATTTCGCCGGCCGGCGCATAGCGCACACGCTGTCCAGACGGATCGAGTCGCAAACGAGACTAGGCAGGTTAGGGAACGTCTCAGCTACCGTTGAGCTGCTCAACCACGGGTTCTTCACGATCGTGGCAGCCTGGGCCGGCCTTATGCAGGTGAGGTCCGGCATGTTGTCACTGGGCCAACTCTTCGGCTTCATCTCGCTGTCAGGCTACTTCCTGACATCGCTCGAGAACATCTCCACCCTCCAAACGACGCTGCAACGCGCCTCTGCGGCAATGGGCCGATACCGGGAAATCGTCCGGCACCGCGAGGCCGACGATCAGACGGCCGTCGACACGGACGGCGGGGTGCGGGCGGACGAAGGGCTGGGGAGCATTCGAGTCGAAGACCTCTCGTTCTCGTATCCGGGTGCCGCGCGTCCCGTTTTTGACCACTACTCAGTGTCCGTCCCGGCAGGCAGTGCCGTCTACCTCGCAGGGTCGAATGCGTCAGGAAAGAGCACCCTGCTCAAGCTCGTCGCCGGTCTCTACACCGCAGCCGAAGGCAGTGTCCGCGTAAGTGGCCGCCAGATCACCGCCCCCGTCGCGATTGGGAAGCGCGTCAGGGCCCTCTATCTTCCCGAAAATCCCCTGATAATTAACGCCACCGTCTGGGAGAATCTCGTCATGGGCGCCGACTACTCGCGGGCACAGGTGGATCGGGCCTGCGCACTGGCCTGTGCCGAAGGTGTCATCGCGTCGTTCGACGACGGGTACGACGAGGTGATCCGCGAGGATCGTGCCCGTCTGTCGCGAGGCCAACTCCAACGACTGGCGCTGGCGCGGGCACTGCTGATGGACGTCGAGGTCTACCTTTTCGACGAGGCCTTCAGCGGGGTCGATCGCGACTCGTTCCGAGAGATCTGGAAGTCGCTAGTCGGGCTGCCCGCCACCAAGCTGCTGGTAGCCCATCGCGAAACCTCAGACATGCACTTCGATCTGTCAGTCGAACTGCCTTCGCTGCCCTCGGCGGCGACAGCGACGCTCGTGGCGGCGGTATGAAGATTCGCCAGATCCTGACAGCGGCACGTTCGGAACCGCCTCAGTCGCGCACGGAGTTCGGCAGGCACTTGTGTCTCGTGACAAGCATGTCGCGCGACCTCCTCGACCTCGAGGCCGGCGACTACGACGAGTTGGCACGCGAGTATGCCGCACGGCGGCCCGCCGGGGTGACCGCAGTGGTGCTGACCTGGAACGAGGAAGAGTCCATTCGCGGCTGTCTAGAGGCTCTCGCCGCCGACTGCGATCAGGTTCTGCTCATCGACGGCGGGTCGAAAGACGCCACGGTGGACGTCGCACGTGCGTCGTGTCAGACACTCGCCCTTGTCTCGCGACCATGGACGGACGACTTCGCGGCGCAGCGCAATATCGCGTTCGATCACGTCGGAGACACCGGATGGCTCGCGTACGTCGACGCCGATGAGACGCTGGCCACGCAGGACGAGGGAAAGCTGCGCGCCGTCCTCGCGGCTCTCGACCACCTGCTACCCGACCGCGACTTGGTAGTTTCGCCGTGCATCGTCGACTCAAACTCGGCTCGCCACACCGATACCCGCCGGATCATGCGTGCCGCAACGGGGCTGCGCTTCCGGGGTCGCCTGCATGAGAGGCCTTATGATGTAAACGGCGCAGCGCCAACGAATGTGCAGGTGGCGGTCACTCTGCGGCATACCGGCTATGAGCCCGACGTCATCGAACGCAGACAGAAGGCGAACCGCTACGCCCGGCTCGTAGGGCTTTGCCTTGCGGAGGAGCCCCGGAATCCGAAGTGGCACTTCTACGCGGTTCGCGACGCACGAGTCAATGTCGAGTGCAGCGCCGAGCGCGCACGCGCGGACTTCAGCCGTCTCAAGGCATCGCTGGCGTTATACGAGCGCGTCGGTCTGTGCGACTACGAAACGGAGCGGCACACGGACACCCTCGTACTGCTGTGCGACCTGGCGCTACAACACGGCGGGGGGCACGAGATCGCGGAACTCGCGGAGGCGCTGAGACGGCGGGGGCAACCGGTAGAGGCGGAGTACTTCACGTGTTTTGCCGAGTTCGCCACCCTGGTCAACAGAGTGTCGCGGCTCGTCGACCGTCTCGCCGCAACACGCGCGGGCCACGCGGACCGCGACCTGACCGGGCGCAGCGCGGATCTCCAGGCCGTCATGGCACTCAGTTGCGGCCGTTACCACGAGGTGGCGGGGCTGCTTGCCCAGGCCGACACCCTGAACTCCGGGCAGTTGACACGCTCGACGCTCGACCGGCTCGCCGTCGTTCTGCCGGATCTTCTGCCGAACCAACCGCGGTGACCGGGCGCTCGGATAAGCGCCGCGGTCGCCTGTTCGACTGTCGAAGGGTCGGCGGCCAGCTATGACTAGGTCGTCAGTCTGTGCGCGGCGTAGAGGCGACTGTGGCGACGTGCTCTCTGATAGCCGCATCGGACATCGCGGCCCGAGTCAGGTCGGCTTTGTTGCCCGCATTGAGCTTCGCCTTGATGCGTAGGACGAAGGTATCCACGGTGGCCGTGGTCACGCCCATACGTTGAGCAGCCTGGCTGTGCGTGAATCCTGCGGCGATAAGCGCGAGAGCCTCACGCTCGCGAGGGGATAGCACCGCAGACACCCTGGTATCAGACCTGTCCTGGACGGGCTGCTGTACAGGTCGGGTCGGAAGCGGCATGCCGTGTGCGTCCACCGGAATCGTGTGGTGCGCCTGCCCACCTGCCCCGGCATGGAGAAGACATCCGTCAAGCGCTACGCCTGTTAGTCGCCATGCCGTCGCGAAGCAGATGATTTGCGCTGCGGCGACGGCATCAGACTCTTGCTGTACCAACCCGGCGACCGCGGAAGGTATGGTTGACTCGGCTGGAGGTGCTAGGGGCGCCGCCAGTGTGGTCTGATTCTGGTGCGCCGGCTGGTTCCGGTTCACGCACTCGGGCATGTGCGGCACGCTTCTCTTTCGTGTTCGAACTGCGATCGGATCCGTTGGACTCGGGCAGCGGCCGCGCCAGTGCGGGTGCTGCCGGACGTCGTTGCCATCCTCGTAGCAGCCGTCCTCAAACCGTCCCCAGCCGACGTCGCACACGCCGGACTAGAGATTCAGAGGCCTGTTAGGCTGGTTGGCCGAGGGGAACCCACCCGGCCGTGCGAGGGCGGATCGGAGCCAGGCGATGCGATACCGGATTCTTGGAACACTCGAAGTTCGACTCGGCGCCGGGGGCGTCGAGCTGAACGGTCCGCGGTATCAGAAGGTACTTGCCGCTCTGCTCCTTGAACCGAATGGCGTCGTCACGGTCTCCCACCTGGTGGACGTGCTGTGGGATCTCGACCCACCGGCGAACGCCGTCAAAGTCGCCCGCAACTGCGTGTCCGTGGTGCGCGCCGCGCTTCGGGCAGACGACGGAGAACAGGTCCTGACCACTACGCCATACGGCTACCGGCTCAAGGTCGACCAGGACGAGCTGGACAGCCTGTCCTTCTGCGCCGGGGTCGAGCAGGCCACGGCACTCGCACAGCACGGCCCGCTCGTCGACGCCGTCGCGTGTATGCACTCGGCGCTCGGTCTGTGGCGCGGGCCGGCGCTGACGGGCTTGGTCGCTTCAGGGCTGCGGCCGGCGATTGCCCGCTTGGATGAGCAGTATCTCGCCGCGTGGGAGCGGCAGGCGGAATGGGAGCTCGCCCTCGGACGACATCGATATCTGGTCGATCGGCTCACTGGGGTGGTGGCCGAGCATCCCACGCACGAGCGGCTCGTCGGTCATCTGATGCTCGCCCTCTACCGATCGGGGCGCACGGCCGACGCCTTGGCGGTCTTTCAGCGGCTTCGAACGCGGATGCTTGACGAGCTCGGCGCCGAGCCCACAGCGCAGCTCATCGAGCTGAACGTACGGATGCTGTGGGCCGATCCGGCGCTCACGATCCCCGTTTCCGCCGCCGAACAGCGGCCTGTCCTCGCAGGGCGATCCCAGGTAGGTCCGCGGCAATTGCCGCGTCCGCCGAAGCATTTCGTGGGACGGCGGGCTGCGCTAGATACTTTAGAGAGCTGGGAGTCCTCTGGAAGCCGACGTGCCGAACCGGTGATCGCCTCGATCGACGGGACAGCTGGAGTGGGTAAGACCGCGCTGGCGGTGTACTGGGCCCATCAGATCGCGCATCGCTACCCGGATGGCCAGCTCTATATCAACCTTTGTGGATTTGATCCTTTCAATCCGCCGGTGTCGCCGGCCTTGGCGCTGAATCGGTTTCTGGAAGCTCTTGGTGTCCGACCGGAACGCATGCCTCACACCATGGACGGGAAGGCCGCACTGTATCGCAGCGAACTGGCTGGCCGCAGGATGCTCATACTGCTGGATAATGCCTCCGACGCTCGACAGGTGCGCCCGTTGCTGCCGGGCAGCGTCGAGTGCTTGGTCATCATCACCAGTCGTAACACGTTAACCGGCCTCGTGGCTACGGACGGAGCCGAGCCGATGACGCTCGGCTTGCTCGACGATGAGGAGGCAGGCGAGTTGCTGGCCTTACGGCTCGGCGCAGAGCGCACGGCCGAGGAACCGCGGGCTACCGCTGACCTAGCTGCACTGTGCGCCCGGCTCCCGCTTGCCCTCTGCATCGCCGCCGCACGAGCGATAGTCGGACCCGGTGGTGCGCTGTCCGCCCTGGTGTCGGAGTTGGCAGACACGCACCGCAGACTCGATGCGTTGGACACCGGGGACCCACTCGGCGACGTCCGTGCCGTATTCTCCTGGTCCTATCATCTCTTGAGCGAGGCCGCCCGGCAGATGTTCCGCCTGCTCGGCCTACACCGTGGCCCGGATCTGTCGGCGGCCGCGGCCGCAAGCCTGGCCGCACTACCCCTGCACGAGGCCGGTGCCGCATTGGACGAACTCGTCAGCGCCGCGCTCCTGGTGGAGCATGGCGGCCGGTTTTCCTTCCACGACCTGCTACGAGTCTATGCAGTCGAGCGGACGATGAACGAGGATCCGGACGACCGGCGCCGACGCGCAGTGGTCCGCATGTTGGATCACTATCTACACAGCTCCCGCACTGCGGCTATTGCTCTTCAGCCGACTCGTTCGCCCATCCATCTCCCATCGGCCTCGACGGGCACCATGTCCGAGAGCGTCTACGATATCGACTCAGCTTGGAGTTGGTTCGACGTCGAAACGCTTGTGATACGCCGCGTTGTCGCTTGCGCAGTGGACTATGGAGCAGATATCCACAGTTGGCAGCTACCCTGGTGCTTGGCAGGATACCTCGACCGCCGCGGCCGCTGGCAGGAATGGGTTGACCTGCAAGACATCGCGCTTGACGCCTCACGGCGCCTCGCTGACAACGATGCGCAGGCGCGGGTGCACATCAGCCGGGGACACGCGCTCACACAGCTGGGTCGCCTGGGCGACGCCTACCAGGACCTTCAAGACGCGAATCGCTTGTTCGAGCATGCGGGCAATGTGGTCGGCCAGGCCCAGACATGGCGCGATATGGCCCTGCTCCACGAGCGCGAAAACCACGATTCGCAGGCGCTGAGACATGCCGAGCGGGCGTTGACGCTGTACGGGCAGGCCGGTGACCGAGCGGGCTACGCTGATGCCCTCAGCCAGGTTGGTTGGTACTGCGCACGGCTCGGCCGTCACGACGAGGCAGTCGCGCTGTGCCGCCGCGCCCTTGCGCTGCACCACGAGCGCGGTAGCCGGGCCGGTGAGGCCAGCACGTGGGACAGCCTGGGCTTCGCGTACCATCGGCTCGGCAGGTACTCGGAAGCGGTGTGTTGCTACGAGCGGGCGCTGCAATTGTTCCGGTTACTGCATAATCGGTATTTCGAAGCCGGGTCTTTGGTCAGCCTCGGCGATGCTCTTGAGAGCGCCGGTATGCCTGAAAAGGGCGCAGCGGCGTGGCGAGACGCCTTGACGATCCTCGACGAACTTCAGCACACCGATGCCGAAGGTGTGCGAAGAAGGCTCGCCGAGTCGAGCCCCTCGAGTATTGAAGTTCCGTAAGTGCTTGTTGTCTTTCCGAACATGGCGTCGGGTGAGCCACGCTTTGGGGTGGTACGTGCGTGATCCACTGCGGCAGTCGTAGATCGTGGCTGCCAGCCTTCATGGACTGGACACGGTTGTGGGCTCTCGGTGACCCGGTCCGACTGCGGCTGCTCATCGCCACCGCCGAAACCGGCGAGGCGTACGTCTGCGACCTGACCGCGGGCTTCGACCTGACCGGCCCCACCATCAGCCACCACCTGACAGTGCTGCGCGAAGCAGGCCTTATCGACTGCGAGCGCCGCGGCACCTGGGTCTACTACTGGATCCTGTGCCCCGCGTCGATGCACTTGCACACCTGCTCGCCGACGTCAACGGCAACTCAACGCTCGCCCTCTGACCTCATCCGCGCAGTCTGTCGTGTGTGGCCTCAGGACATAGATGACAACTTATTCTCGGTATATTCTTGACAGTTCTTGGCTGCTGCCGGGATCCTTGTCGGCCGTGGCTGAAGTGGATGCGGCTCCTGGGCATGGTGCTGACTGGATGGTCGAGCAGCAGTACCGCGCGGTGCTCTAAGTACTCGATGGCTCTTCGGTCAGCGAGGTCGCGGTGCGCTACGGGGTCTCGCGGCAGACGGTCTACACATGGAAGTCGAAGCACGCCTCCGGCGGCATCGACGCGTTGCGCGAGTCCTCGCGGCGTTCCACGTACCAGCCCGAACCGGCTCGCTGCCGACCTCGAGGCGCCCGCCTGTGAGATGCGCCGGGCCCATCCGCGCTGAGGCGCCGGCGTAGGCCGAGTCCGCCCAGATGCGCCCGATCCGCAGGCACAGTGCGGCCATGCGCGTAAGCAGCGGCATCGCGCCGTCGCGGTCCTGGACGTTCGCGGCGGTGACCACCACCGCGAGCAGCAGCCCGATGGTGTCGACGGCAATGTGCCTTTTCGTCCCGTCGATCTTCTTCGCCCCGTCGTAGCCGCGCGAGCCGCGTCCGACGGTCGCGGCCGCGCGCAGCGACTGCGAGTCGATGATCGCGGCCGTGGGCTCGGGATCACGCCCTGTACTTGCCGATAATGTCGTCCGTGCAGGTCAGGCCACTCGGCGATACTCGTGGATGACGCCGCCGACCCGGTCGTGTCGTCGGGTCCGGAAGTTCTCGAGATCGACGACCTCGGGCGGGAGTGGCCGGTCCGGTGCAGCGCTGGCCAGAGCCATGTGCGGCCGGTGGGTGTTGTGATGGGTCTCGTAGTCGCGCAGGATGCGGCGCAGATGCGGCAGATTCCAGATCAGCGTGCGGTCGAGCAGCTCCCGGCGGCATCCTCCGATCCAACGTTCCATCACCGCATTCATCCGCGGCGTCCGCACGGCGCTCCGGATGGTCCTGATCCCGGCGTCGGCCAGAACCTGCCCGAACCCAGACGGATACAGGATGTCGCGGTCACGAATCAGGAACTTGATCCGGTCGGCCGACCCGTCAAGATCCATCAGCAGATTCCTGGCCTGCCGGGTGACCCACTCGCTCGTGGGATGCGCGGTGACTCCGAGGATGTGGATACGCCGGGCGGCGTGCTCGATCACGGCCAACACGGTACGCCTTGCTGCCGTCGAGCAGGTCCACGGTGAAGAAGTCACACGCAATGATCGCCTCGGCCTGGGAGTGCAGGAACTGCGCCCAGGACGGTCCGCTTTGGCGCGGCGCCGGGTCGATCCCATGCCGCTTCAAGATCTCCCACACGGTGGACGGGGCCACCGTGATGCCGAGGCCGGCCAACTCCCCCGCAATCCTCCGATACCCCCAGTTCTCGTTGGTTCGGGCCATCCGCAATACCAGCCGGGTGATCGTCGGATGCCGACGCGGGCGGCCGGGCGCCTTGAGTCGCGACTTCGCCGCCCAGCGTCGCTTGACCAGGTCTCGATGCCAGCGCAGGACCGTCGCGGGCGTGACCGGTAAGCGCAACCCAGCGTGGCGCGATCGCGGTATCACCGCCAGCAGCGCCGCGAACAACGCCCGATCAGCCCACGTCAACTTCGGGCGGACGGCGCTGCCGCGCTCGAGAAGCGCAACCTGCTGACGCAGCAGCAAGATCTCCGCATCCCTCCACGCCGAGGAACGCCGCGACAGCCTCAACCACTCAGGCGCACGCACGGCAAGAATGAACACGAACCGCAGACACATGGCCGGCGATCATCGCGGAGACGACACGAAGATCGCAACCCCTGAGGATGAGCTGCATGGATACCATTATCGGCAACCACGGGGAACCGGTTGGTACACAGTCCGGACTTCGGCGACAAACTTAACATTTACAAGACTGTAGAATATGGCTCGCCGGGGTCGGCGCGTACTCCTGTCCGAGTGTGCTCGGCTCCGGCCTGTTCAGCGCCCAACCGCATAGCAAGTGATCAGGACATCTATGCACAGCGTTTCAACACGCGCCGGAACCGGCCTGCGGCCGGTGGAGATCGCGGACGCGGGGGTGTTCGCGGCGCTCGCGGTGGTCATCGTGTCGATCGGCGCCTTCCTGCCGCACTTGGGCGTGATCGAACTGCTATCCGTGGTCCCGTTCGCGCTCGTCGGGCTGCGCCATCGGATCCGGGCGGTCGTAGCCGCCATGATCGCGGCGGGGTTCACGGCATTCCTTGTCGCAGGTGTGACCGCGACGGCAGTAGTCGTGTCGTGTGCCGTGCTAGGCGGATTGTGCGGAGCAGTGCGTCGCTGGGGTCGCGGGACCGGAACAATCACGTTGGCCGCCGCTGCTCTGGCTCCGCTGACCGCCGCGACCGTCGTCGGCGCGCTGTATGTCTTCTCGGCCACACGTGGGCTCGTGTTCGCGTCGCTGAGCGCGAGCCTGGTCGGTATCGGCCGCATTTTCGGCCGTGCTTTCGGCCTCACGCAGCTCCAACACCGCGCGGACGCCGTGAGCGACGCGGTTCTCGGTGCGTGGCCGGTGACCGTCTCGGCGCTGATCCTCCTCATCGTGCCGATCGCGATGCTCGCGGCGAACGCAGCGGTCGTACTCGTCGCCCGCCGCGTGGAGTGGCTTGGACACAGCGACCTGCTTGAGTACGCCCTGCACGCAGACGACGCGATGGCTGCGCAGCCGATCGCACCGCTCCCGCTGGAGTTCGAAGGGGTCGGATATCGGCATCAGGGTGGACATGGGCCGGTTGCCCTTATCGACATCGATCTCACGATCATGCCTGGCGAATTCGTCGCCGTCGTGGGGGCGAACGGCGCGGGCAAGTCAACGCTCGTGTCTCTGCTCGCGGGCGCCGAGCCCACCAGCGGTAGGGTGCGCCGCCCCGGGCGGGTGGGCCTGGGATTGCCCGGGGGTACGGCGATCGTGGCGCAGCGCGCTGAAACGCAGGTGATCGGGAGCACCGTGGCCGAAGATCTGCGATGGGGCTTGCCCGCCGGGTACGACATCGACGTCGAACAGTTGCTGTCGTGTGTCGGCTTGACCGGCCTTGCCGCCGCAAGCACCGAATCGCTCTCCGGCGGCCAGCTCCAGCGTCTGGCGATCGCGGCGGCCCTGGCAAGGTGCCCGGCTCTGCTTGTCTCCGATGAGTCGACCGCGATGCTCGACGCCGCGGGCCGGGCCGAGGTTATGGACCTCCTCGCCGATCTGCCCGACCGCACCGGAACGGCTGTCGTGCACGTCACGCACGATCCGGCGGAAGCCGCTCGGGCCAAGCGGGTCATCAGCTTGGCCGACGGAAGGATCGACGAGGCCACGGGGTTGGCTGCCACACTCGCAACGGGAACCCCCGCGCCCGTGACCACGCACGCCGCCGTGGCGGACCCAGCAGTCGAACCGGTCATCCGGCTTCGCGCGGTAGGCCACCGGTTCGACGCGGGCACGCCCTGGGAGGCCACGGCGCTGCGCTCGGTCGACCTCGACATCCGCGACGGAGAAGGGGTCCTGATCACCGGCGCGAACGGCTCCGGCAAGACGACTCTCGCCTGGGTGCTCGCCGGACTGATCCACCCGACCCAGGGCACTGCTTTCATCGCCGGCGCACCCGCCTCGGAATCGGTCGGCGCCGTGGCCGTCTCCTTCCAGCACGCGCGACTCCAACTGCAGCGCCCGACCGTCGCCGAAGACCTCCTCGCGGCCGCAGGCCTCGACGAGCCGTTGAGCAGCGAGAGAGCAACCGCGCTCGTGAACGCGGCGCTGACACGCGTGGGCCTGCCCGCAGACCTCGGCGAACGCTCGATCGACGAACTGAGCGGAGGGCAGATGCGGCGCGTGGCGATCGCGGGCCTGCTGGCATCCGGCCGCCGCATCCTCGTGCTCGACGAACCCCTCGCAGGACTCGATCGCGAAAGTCGCCGCGATCTGCTCGAACAACTCGGGCAAATGCGGCGCGACGAAGGCTTGACTTTGGTGATCGTCTCCCATGACTTCGAGGACATCAGTCTCGCGTGCGATCGCAGGCTCGAGGTGGTGCACGGCACGTTGGCGATGCCTGATCCACCAGGCGCAGCCCTCGATCTCGCCGAGGCATCCCGTACTCGGTCTACGCACGTTCAGAAGCGAAGCCTCGTCGTACGCGCCGTACCGGGAACCTCTCCGCTGCATCGGCTCACACCGACACCGAAGTTGCTCGCGCTCGCGGGCGCCACGCTGCTGGGGCTGGCGTTGCCCGGCTGGCCCACGGTCGCAGCTCTCACCGCGCTACTCGCGCTGGGCACCTTGCTCGCGCGCCTGCCCCGGACTGTGATCCCCCGCCTGCCGTGGTGGGCGCTACTGACGGTCGCATTCGGCGCGCTGCTGACCGCTGTCGGAAGCGGGCTCGATCCCTTCGTGCGGTCATTGGTGTTGGCGTTCGAGTTCGCCGCCCTCTCGCTCCTGACGATCTGGACGACCCGGGTCGAAGACCTACCCGCCGCGTTCGTCCGTATCACAGGGCCTCTGCGCGTGCTCCGCGCGCCGGTCGACGAATGGGCGCATACCCTCGCACTCGCCGTACGAACGCTGCCGCTGCTGCGCGAAGAAGCGCGTGTGCTCCTCGCCGGTCATCGGCTACGCGCGCAGCCGCACTGCGGCGGCCAACTCGCCCGGCTGCGCGGCCAAGTCCGAACGGTCCTCGACCTGACGGTCGCCCTCGTCGCCTCAGCCGCACGCCGCAGCTCCGACCTCGGCCGCGCCTCCACACTGCGCGGTGGAATGCGACCGGTCGGCCGAAGAAGTCGCCTCAAGATCACATCCGACCACATGCGCAGGCAATGAGGCTGCCCTACCAATCGCTGGACCTGCCGCGTCCACTCACCCAGCAAACTCGCGCGATGCCCCGTGAGGCCGGTACGCGAGTGAGGCCGGTACGGGCCGCGCCGGAGGATCAGGGCAGGTAGATCAGGCTGTGCGGGGTCAGCTTCACACCCTCGGTGTTGACAGGTTCCACGTCGCCGGTGGCCAGGTCGATGGTGCCGAAGTAGTTCGGCGCGGCGTTCGCCGGGGCGTTGTTCGCGTTGGCCGGCGTCACGGCGGTGTAGGCCGCGTTCGCGGTGAAGGCGCCGGTGATCGCGTCGATCATGTCGGTCTTCGCGTCCGCGCTCAGCAGCGTCCCGCCTGTCGAGGTCGGGAATGCGACGCCGTCGACCGACTGCTTGATGCTCGGCACCTGCGGCGTTCCGGCCTGCCCGAGCTTGTCGAAGATGAGTTGGTCGTCGCCCTGCGAGTCGAGCATGAAGACGACCGCCGCAGTCCACACGGCCATCGGGGCCCCGAGTTGAAGCTGATGTCGACCATCGGGGCGCGGCGTTGGTCAGATTGGACGGTACCGGCTCTCCGGAAGAGTATGCGCGCCCTTTCGACCGGAAGCGCACCAGCGCCTGCACATAGAATCCGCGAGGGCTGCCGAGTGCAACGCTAGATCAAGCGGACGGACTCCCAGGAGCAGCGCGCACCGTCTTCTGCTCGGCAGCCACACCGCTTGTAGATACTCCCGATCGCCTTCATATCAACCTCCTGGCAGTCCTGGGGCGCGTCTTTCGCGCTGGCGCTGAACATGCCCCGATCCGCACGGTGATCGGACCTCGGGTAATCAGATTCGCTCCTGTGGCGCATGTTGTATGCGCCTTCTGGGCGACATGGACGCGCGCCGGGAGCTGCCAGCGGCTCCCGGCGCGCAGGTCAATAAGCAACCTCCTCCTCCCTCTGCTCGGCCCGGCGCTCATGCGGCGTTCGCGTCTTCGAGTAGTTGTTGCCCGAGGTAGTCGGCCCTCTGGCATCCGGGCGGGATGGCGAACAGGGCGCTGGCTTCGTGGCGGATGAAGGTGCTGAGGGTGTCGGCGCCGGAGAGGCGTTGCTGGATGGCGGTGAATCCGGTGGCCGGGTCCGCCTGGAAGGCGAGAAAGATCAGTCCTGCGTCGGGGGCGCCGTCGGGGCGCGGGCCGTTGTAGTAGTTGAAGGCGCGGCGCAGGATCGTCGCGCCGTTGTTCAATTGGGCGCTTGCCTGGCGGATGTGCGCTCCGGGTGGGATGGCGAGCGCGCCGGTGGGGGTGAACTTCTGGTAGTCCGGGGCGGTGAACTCGGTGCCGCCGGACAGGGGCGCGCCGGTGAGTTTGTCCCGGCCGATCACCGCTTCCTGTCCGTCGCGGTCGAGGGTGTCCCAGTCCGTGAGCAGCATCCTGATCTTCCGGTAGACCAGGTAGCTGCCGCCGCGCATCCACGGCGGGTCGGCGTTCTCGGGCACGTACGCGGTGGTGTCGAACGCGGTGGTGCCGCGTTGTGGGTTGCCGGTGCCGTCGAGTTGCCCCATGAGGTTGCGCGGGGTGGAGGTCGGGGTCGGCATGCTCCCGGCGGCGTCGGCGAACCCGCCGACCTGCCAACGTTGGCTGCAGTTCGCGGCTGCGGCGCGCTGGAGGGCGCGTAGCGCGTGGACCGCGACCAGAGCGTCGTTGGCGCCGACAAGCACGCACAGGTCGCCGTCGCCCGCGGACGGTTCGAGGGTGTCGTTGAGGAAGGTCGGCAGCGGGCTGAGCGGGGCGGGGATCTGGTGGGGCAGGCCCAGCTTCGTGAGCAGCGACGCGCCGATCCCGACGGTCACGGTCAGGGCCGACGGGCCGCGGCCCGAGGCCATCGCGTCCTCGCCGGAGGCGAGCGGCTTCCCGGCCATGGTGGTCGCCGCGATTTCAGTCCACTGCCGCAGCAGGGCCTTGACCTGGTTGCGGTTCGTGCCGGTTTTCAGGTCGAACGCGGCCAGGAAGCCGTGTGATTGGGCCGGTACGTCCATGCCGGGCTGGTGGGTGCCGTAGAAGGCGAGTTGCTCGTTGCCCGTTTCCGCCGAGGTCGACGACGTGGCGGCGCCGTCGGCGATTGTGGCTGCTGCGCCTGCGGCCAGTCCGGTGGCGCTGACGATGCCGCCGGTGTAGGCGAACAGTTTCCGGCGTGAGACTGGTGCGGGAACGGGGGGCTTGTCGGTCTCATGCATCCTTGCCCGCCAGGATCAGGGGGATGTCGTGGGTGAACTGGGCGACGGTGGCTCCGGCGGTGTAGACGAGGTAGCCCTTGGCCTTGGCGTCGAACGCGATCACCTCGGCGCCGTGGGTGACGGTGTAGCTGCCGTCCGGATGCTTGACCGGCGGCTCGATGGTGATCCCGAGCGTGGCGGCGGTTTTCTGGATCGTGGTGAACGAGCCGGTCAGGCCGATGAACGCCGGGTCGTACTGGCCGAGCCAGGTATGCAGGACGGCGGGGGTGTCGCGGGTGGGATCAGTGGAGACGAACACCACGTTGGTCTGCGCCGCCTCGGAGGCCGGCAGGGCGCGCAGGGCCGAAGCGAGGGTGGCCATGGTGGTCGGGCACACGTCCGGGCAGTGGGTGTAGCCGAAGTAGAGCAGGGTCAGTCTTCCGGCCGTACCGGATGCGAGGTTGAACGGCTTGCCGGTGGCGTCGGTCAGGGTGACATCCGGTTTGGCGAACGGGGTGGTCAGCTGGGCGCCGTCGAACAGCGAGCTCGGGGCGGAGTCCACGACCATGCCCGACGGGCCGGTGCTCGACACCGTCGAGCCGCAGGCGGCTGTGGCCGCGGCCAGGCCGAGCGCGAGTGCGGCGCCGAGAGTGCGCCGTGCGAGGCGACGCGGGAGCTTTTCCATGTCAGGTTCCTTAATTGGATCGAGGAAGGCCGTGGTCACATGCCCGGCATGCCGGTCATCGCGTCGGAGAGCAGGGAGGTGACCGGGACCTTGAGCGTCACTGTCCCGGCGTGCTGGAAATGCAGCGTGAGCGTGACGATGCCGCCCTGCTTGAGCGGGGTTGCCGGGCTCATCAGCATCAGGTGATAGCCGTCCGGTGCGAGTGCGACCTGGCCGTGCGCAGGTATCGGCAGGCCGCCCGTGAGCGTGGCCATGCTCTCGGCGCCGTTGGTGGTGGACTCGTGCATGAGCGCGGCCTGCGCCGCGGGTGCGGAGGTGGCCGAGATCAGCAGGTCGGCCTGGTCGCCGGTGTCTTCGATGGTGAAGTATGCGGCGGCGACATCCGCGCTGGCCGGTTGGGGCAGGTAGGCGCCGGTGATCCGGATGGTCCCGGCCGCCGCCGTCCCGCGCGGGGACGAGCTCGAGTTGGCCGACGCGGGGTTCGCGCGGCCGGTCGCGTATGTGGACGAGCACGCGGCTGTGAGCGCCATGGCGGCGCACAGGCCGGTGGTGAGACCGGCGCGGGCTCGCGGCCGGCAAGGTTCGGGCAGGGTGAAGCGCGCCATGAGAACGACTCCCGTGAATCAGGGCATGAAGGAAACAGCGCGGACCCGCTGATGGGTGCGGGCGCCTGTGGCCGACGGGGCGTCACTCGCCCCGCGGCGTTGTCACATGCAGAGCACGGGAGTCGGCGGGCCGCGCCGCACGAGAGCGTGCACGAGCAGCCGACGGTCGCTCGCCGTGAGTTGGTTCGCATCGACGCGGACAGCGGCCACGGCGTCGGTCACCGCGAGCGCGCCGGGCCACGCGACCATCAGCAGCGGCAGGGCGAACTGCGCGAGAACGTGCAGCAGCCGGAACGCCGCGGCCTCACCGCGGTACAGCCACCACGCGCACAGCAGCCCGGCACCGGCGTGCACCGCGATCATCCCGGCCGAATCGTATGCCGACATCCACGCCATCGGCGGCATCACGCCGTGCCCCGCCGAAACACCGCCAGTGCCCATCGCGCCGCCGCACAGCCACGCCGACGCGCGCACCGGGTGATTCACGATCATCCGCGAGGTGTCCGGTACCCCCGGCATCGAGGAGACCGCGCCACCCGCGGCGTGCTGCGCGACCGTGAACAGCAGGTGCAGTCCGAGTTGGCCGACGAGCATCAACGCGCCGATCGAGGCGAACCCGCGCCACCGACCGGCCAGCGCGTAACCGGTACCGGTGACCGCGAGCACTGCGACACACAGCACCCAGGCGGGTATCGACATCGACGGCCCGGACATCCAGAGGTGACCGGCCGCTGACACGCCGACACACGCCGCGGCGAACACCGCGGCGCGCGCCGAACGCAGCGACCGGCCGACCTCCATAGCCCGCCCATCCTCCCAAACGCCGTCCCGCGCGCCGCCGTCGGGGCGGCGCGCTCCAAACGAGTCGATGGCCCGGCGAGCCGCGCCTGCG
>Ga0310811_10000714_pt1 | contig 42605 bp, 37 predicted proteins | sample YCmetagenome_FD_207642 | JGI IMG/M metagenome (GOLD analysis project Ga0310811, IMG submission 207642) | Soil microbial communities from experimental microcosm in Duke University, North Carolina, United States - YC | ecosystem: Engineered > Artificial ecosystem > Soil microcosm > Unclassified ...
CCTCCATCAAGCGCGCCTTTTCTGCCTCGGCGCATTCGACAAGAACGGTTTGATACCGCTGCACTCCATCCTTGATCACGAACGGATTGTCTTCGCCGGGCATCATCGTTGAAACCATACGCGCCTTCATGTAGCCCTCGTCGAACTCGGAGTGGTTCGACAGCATGACCGTAGCACCGGCATCCGCCGCGATCTTGGCGAACCGTTTCTGGGTGTCGATGTAGGCCTGGAACCTGGGCACGCTGCGCGGGAAGTTGTAGGCCGTGCCACCTGAATACGCAATGACACGCGTCGCGCCGTGATCCTTCACGGGGAACGTGAAGGACAACGTGCCCTCGGTGTGGCCGGGCGTCAGGTAAATCGCAATCGTGGTGTCGCCCAGCGTGAGCTTCTGACCGTCGGTGGCGACCATATCGCGCTTCGGATTGCCGCCGGGCAGCGGAGTACCATTCAGCATCAGATCCCAATCCGGTGCGCCCATGACGATGTGCGCGCCGAGGTCCTGCAGAATCTTCGCGCCCTCGTCATGGTCCCCATGGCCGTGTGTGATGAGCACGTACCTGATGTCACGCGGATTCATGCCCAGCTTCTTGATGCCGTCGACGATCTCCGGTTCAACCGTGTAATGGAAGAGCGTGTCGAGCACGATCAGACCGGCGCTCGTCTTGATCACCCAGGAGTTGTTTCTCAGGTTCCCGACCCAATAGAGGTTGTCGAAGATCTGACGTGGCTCCTGATACCACTGCGAACGTGGAGGCACCGTTTCCTGGCGCGGAGCCGCGACGGCAGGGGTCAATCCGTTGACGCCGCCGGCGCGCCGGCGACCCGCAGCAGCATCGGCACCGGTCGGCGGAACGATGCAGACACGCGCGAGAAGCCCGGGATAATCGAGGCCGGCGGCCCGTTGTGCCGCCGCCAGATGCACGTTCACAGGATCCGTCGTGGGGTCGATCGCTGCAGAGGCATTCGCCAATGCGAACCCGACGGCCATGACCACAAGCACACCAAACCTCTGATTCATGGCGCCGATCATCCCGCCGGTTGAAGAGGCGTGTCAACGGATCACGCGATCAGTTCACGTGTAGAATCCGGCTCATGCGCCAGCTTGTAATCGTGTCCGGGCTTGTCATTCTCAGTGCAGCTCTCTTCGCACAAGGTGCCGGAGGCACGTTGACCGGAGTCGTTACGGGACCCACAGGGGCTCCGGTCTCCGATGCACCGATTCAGGCAAAGAACCGGCAGAACGGCGCCGTGGTTCGCGCGGCGACTGCAGCGGACGGACGTTATCGTCTCGCGCCGATTCCTCCAGGCTCGTACGACATCTCGATCATCATGCCGTGTTGTGCCTACGAGCCATTCGTGCAGCCGGACGTCGCCATCGCCGCGGGGCAGACGCGCCAGTTGGATGTTCGCCTTGCGGAGGGCGCATCGTTTAACACGGCTGGCGACGATCCAGGGGAGCTTGCCGCGGTGCTCCGCAAACGCCAGAAAGTGCCGTCGCGTCCCGTGCCCCGTGTGGCCGGCAAGCCGGATTTCTCCGGCGTCTGGCTCGCAAACGAGGATCGCTACCCGGAACAGCCGGCGCTGCTGCCATGGGCTGCGGCCGAATTGCAGAAACGGCTGGCCAACGCGATGAAGGACGCGCCTCACACGCGGTGTCTGCCGCAGGGGCTGCCGACCCCGGCTTCCATCGGACCATTCATGGCGAAGATGGTGCAGACGCCATCGCTGCTCGTCGTGCTGTTCGAGGACGCCGGCGGCTTCCGCCAGATCTTCATGGACGGCCGTCCGCATCCACAGGATCCGGATCCGAGCTGGGTCGGACATTCGATTGGGAAGTGGGATGGCGATACGCTGATCATCGATACCATCGGCTACAACGACCAGAGCTGGATTGGCATCTACCCGCATTCGGAGATGCTGCACGTCACCGAGCGGATTCGGCGGCCCGACTTCGGGCATCTCGACATCGCCGTCACGTTCGACGATCCGGGCGCGTTCAGTGCGCCGTACCACCAAATGATGACGTGGGATCTCCTCCCCGCGGAGGAAGTTATTGCCTACGTGTGCGAGAACAACAAAGCGGAGCACCTGGTCGGAACCGGAAAGTGAGAGTCATGAGAATGCTGCTGGCCGCGACCGCACTGGCCGCGTTGATGTGTGCGGCGGCGCCTGGATACGCGCATCACTCGTTTGCGGCGGAGTTCGACGGCAACAAGCCGATCAAGCAGTCGGGTACGGTCACGAAAGTCGAATGGACCCAGCCGCACGCGTGGATCTATATCGACTCGATGGACGAGTCCGGCAAAATCGTGAACTGGGCGTGGGAGCTTGGAAGTCCGACGAGCCTGGTCCGACTCGGATGGACGCGGAATCTGTTGAAGGTCGGCACTGCTGTCACGTTCGAAGGCAGCCGCGCCCGCGACGGCAGCAACACCGCCAACGCACGGAGCGTCACGCTGACCGCGACCGGCCAGAAGCTGCTCGGCGCCTCGAGTCAGGGACAGGCTCAGTAGCACGTGCGCGCCGGCGCCGAGGTCACCATCTATTTGCCGGAGCCGTTGCGGACCTATGCCGGCGGCATCGTGGAGCTGCCGATCAGGGCAGCCGCCATACGCGACATGCTCGGCCGGCTCGAGCAGACGCAGCCGCTACTGCATCGCAACGTGTGCGATGAAACCGGCGCGGTGCGCCGGCACTTGAACATCTTCGTCAACGCGGACAACATTCGCGATCGCGACGGCCTCGACACCGCCCTGAAGCGGGGCGACGTGGTCACGATCGTCCCCGCGGTATCGGGAGGTTGACTGTGGCAGATCGTGTCATGCTGACCATCGGCACCAAGAAAGGCGTCTTCGTGGCCGAGGCGCCGAAAAGCCGGCGCAGCTTTGCGTTGCGCGGCCCCTTCGGACCGGGCGTCCCCGTCTACTCGACGCTCATCGACACGCGCGGTACGCCGCGGCTGTACGCGTCGAGCTGTAACCCGTTTTTCGGGATGAAGGTTCTTCGCTCCACCGATATGGGCAAGTCGTTCAAAGAGACGAAGGCAGCACCCGCCTTCCCGAAAGAGGACGGACGCGCGCTGATTAACATCTGGTCGCTCGAGCCAGGCAGCGAGCCAAAGGATTTATGGTGCGGTGTGGAACCCGCGTCGCTGTTCAGAAGCCTCGATGGCGGCGACTCGTGGGAGATGGTGCCCGGCATCAGCAACCACGAGCACGCCCGCAAGTGGAATCCAGGCAACGGCGGCCTCTGCATGCACACGATCATTCGCGACGGCAATCGCATGCATCTCGGCATCTCGACGGGTGGACACTATTTGAGCGAGGACGGCGGTCGGACGTTCCGCGCGGCGAACACCGGCGTCGGCGCCGGTTTTCAGCCGGATCCGTATCCGGAATTCGGCCAGTGCGTGCACAAGATCGTGCGTCATGACGCAGCGCCCGGCCGCCTCTACATGCAGAACCATGGCGGGTGGGCGGAGTGGACGGGCCCCGGCGGTCCGCGGCCCGATATTGGCGTGCTCCGCAGCGACGACCACGGGAAGTCCTGGCGATCGATTGCGAAGGGACTGCCCACCGACTTCGGATTTCCGATCGTCGTGCACCCGCACGATCCGGACACGGTCTACGTCTTGCCTCTCGAGCCGATGACACGGACGTGCCCCGGCGGCGCGCCCGCGGTATGGCGAAGCGAGAACGGCGGCGACTCGTGGAAGCGTCTCGCCCACGGCTTGCCGAAGAAGCAAAGCTACTTCACGATCCTTCGCGACGCGATGACGATCGACGTCCTGAAAACCCCCGCACTGTATTTCGGGACCACTACGGGGCAGCTCTGGATCGGGAGGGAGGGCGGGGAGCAGTTCGACTGCCTGTTCGAAGCGCTGCCTCCGATTCACAACGTGAAGGTTGCGGTCGTCTGATAACAACCCGGCAAGAAACCTGCAGTCCCGCTTCGAGGGACGCAAAGGTGAATTGCATTGGGAACGTTATCCAGAATCGCTCTCATAACAGGTCTTCTTGTTACCGCTTGCGGCAGCACTTCGGACATTCCTACCGTACCGACAACAGTGACATCTGCGCCGGCGCCGGTGCCGGCGCCGCAGCCCGCACCGGCACCTGAGCCAGCACCTGCGCCGGCGCCCGCTCCGCCAGCCGCGCCAACAGCGCCGACCATCGCCAACCTGTCGGCGTACTTCTCGGGCAAGCCGTGCACACGCGCCGCCGATCACCTGACCGGCAGCGCACTGGTCGTCGCCTTCGATTTCACGGACCCCAACGGCGATGTCCCGGGCGGCAAGGTGATGCTGAACCGCACCTACAACACCGGTCGCTCGGAGTGGCACGCCTCGCCGGTGCCTGGAGAAGCGATCCTGTCAGGAACCGCAAGCGACGGCCACATCGAGGTGGACGTCGAGTGCCCGCTCTACGATAACAATCAGACGTCGGTCGAATCGATCACGCTGATTGACGCTGCGGGTCTGACCTCGAACAGCCTGTCGAAGACCATGCAGCGGCCCGCGGGCGCGCCGTAGTGACGACGAGCGCGTGCACCCGTTGACATACATAGCAGCACAATGTATAAGACTGCTTTGTATGGATGTCGGAAAGGACCTCGTCGCCGCGTCGGCCACGCCGCTCGTGCTCGCGATCCTGGCGGAAGGGGACAGCTACGGCTACGCGATCATCAAACGGGTCAGCGAGCTCTCGGGGGGGCACCTGCAGTGGACGGACGGCATGCTGTATCCCGTCCTGCATCGGCTCGAGCGGCAGGGGCTCGTCGCCGCGAAGTGGGGCAAGTCCGAGACGGGACGGCGCAGGAAGTACTACCGCATCACGCGCGAGGGACGCGCGCAGCTGGCCGCGCAGCGGCAGCGCTGGAAGGTCGTGGATGAGACGCTGCACGCGATCTGGATGAAGACGAGCCCGGCATGAGCGCGCCGCCTTCTGCCGTTCCCGTCGAAGAACAGATCGCGCAGTGGCGCGGGTATCTCCGTCAACGCCGCGCCATCAACGGTGCGGATGTCGAAGAGCTCGAAGGCCATCTGCGCGATCAGATCGCGATGCTGACGACCGCGGGCCTTGCCGGCGACGAAGCCTTCCTCGTCGCGGTCAAGCGCATGGGGAGTCTCGATTCTCTTTCGCGCGAGTTCGCGCGCGAACACTCCGAGCGGCTCTGGAAGCAACTCGTCGTCGCCGACGACGAATCCCCGGACGCAGCCGTGCCATTCCTGCGTCGGGAAACCATTGTCGTCCTCGGACTCGCCGTGGCAGCAGCACTTGCCGTCAAGGCGCCCGAACTGTTCGGTGTTCATCTCCTCGACAGCAACGGAAAGCTGCTGCCGTTTTATCAGCGCAATGCGGGCTTTTTCGTCACCCCGATGCTGGTCCTCTACTTCGCATGGAAGCGCGGCATGAGCGCGGCGGCGGCGGCGGCGCTTGCAATCCCATTTGCGATCGCGGCGGTGTTCGCCAACGTCTATCCATTTGCGGCTCGAAGCAGCACGCAGAATCTGACCTCGCTGCACCTGCCGATTGCGCTCTGGTTCATCGTCGGCGGCGCCTACGCCGGTAGGCGCTGGCTCACCGGCGACGGCCGCATGAACTTCGTGCGCTTCTCGGGTGAGCTGTTCATTTATTACGTGCTGATCGCGCTCGGCGGAGCGGTGCTCACCGGCTTCACCGTCATGATGTTCGACGCCATCGGCGTACGGGTCGACGAGTTCGTCGGCAGCTGGCTGGTTCCCTGCGGTGCGGCGGGAGCGGTGATCATTGCGTCGTGGCTCGTCGAAGCGAAGCAGAGCGTCATCGAGAACATGGCGCCGGTCCTGACGCGGGTCTTTACGCCGCTGTTCACGATCATTCTGCTCGTGTTTCTCGGCGCCATGGCGTGGACGGGCCACGCCATCGACATCAAACGCGAGGTGCTGATCTCCTTTGATCTGCTGCTCGTGCTCGTCGTCGGCCTCGTGCTCTACGCGGTGTCGGCGCGCGAGCCGCAGGCGCGGCCCGATTTGTTCGATGTGCTGCAACTGCTGCTGGTCACGAGCGCGCTTGCCGTCGACGTCCTGGCGCTGGCCGCAATCGGCGGCCGCATCAGCGAGTTCGGCTTCACGCCGAATCGCGTGGCGGCACTCGGCGAGAACATCATCCTGTTGGTGAATCTGTTGGGGGCTGGATGGTTGTACCTGCGGTTTGTGCGCAGCCGCGTACCCTTCGCTGCCCTCGAGCGATGGCAGACCGGTTATCTTCCCGTGTATTCCGCGTGGGCGGTCGTCGTCGTCATCGTTTTTCCACCACTATTCAAGTTCATCTGAACCGTTGACACTCCCCGGGGGCAGGAGTAGAGTCGGCCCCTCTTCGAGGTAACCCCTCTTCGGCGTATCCGCTACCTCTCGGTGTCTCGTAGCAAGGAGGAATGCGATGAGCGGCCGGACGATCCTGGGTGTGCTCACGGGCTTGGTCAGTGTTCTTCTGATCTGCGCCTCGGCGTCGGCGCAGAGTTCCAACGGCAGCATTGCGGGTGTGGTGAGAGATGCGTCGGGCGCGGTGCTGCCCGGCGTCACCGTTGAAGCCGCCAGCCCCGCGTTGATCGAAAGAGCCCGCTCGGCCGTCACCGACGGTCAGGGGCTGTACCGGATCGTGGATCTTCGTCCGGGCACCTACACCGTCACGTTCACCTTGCAGGGGTTCAGCACGTTGAAGCGTGAAGGGCTGGAGCTGACCGCGGGCTTCACCGCGACCGTCAATGGGGATTTGAAGGTGGGCGAGCTCGCCGAAACGATCACGGTGAGCGGCGAGACGCCCGTCGTCGATCTGCAGAACGTGCGTCAGCAGACAACGCTGTCGCGCGCGACGCTGGAGGCGCTGCCCACGTCGGGCCGCATCAGTCAGCTCGTGAACTTCATCCCGGGCGCTGTCGTCGGCAACGCCGTGTGGCAGAGCGTCGGCGGACTCGACGAGCGCGCGAATGCATTTTCCGCTCATGGCGGACGGTTCGACGACAACGCGCCGATTATCGACGGCCTGGTGCAGCGGCTACAGGGCGGCGCGGTGTTTGTCTTCAACCAGCTGACGTTCCAGGAAGTCAGCGTCGAAACCGGCGGCATCTCGGCCGACCGCAACACCGGCGGCGTGCAGATGAACATCGTGCCGAGAGACGGCGGTAACACGTTCTCCGGCAGCTTCAATACGTCGCATACGGCGCCCTCGCTGCAGGCGGACAATCTGAACGACAAACTGCGTGCGCGCGGCTTGAGCTTCTCCTCGTCTCTGAAAAAGCACTACGACACGGGGGGCGCGTTCGGCGGGCCGATTGTCCGCGACAAACTGTGGTTCTTCGCAGGAAGCCGGTTCGGGGCGAACCAGCAGTATCAACAGGGCAACTACTTCAACAAGCTGCAGAACCAGCGCGTCGGCACCGACCCGGTGTATCGCGTCACGTTCTACGAGCCGGATCTGAGCAGGCCGGCGTACACCGACGATTACTACCGCGACTTCAGCCTACGGCTCACGCTGCAGGCGAGCAAGCGCAACAAGCTCGTCATCTCTTACGAGGCGCAGCCGAACTGCAGTTGCTTCTGGCCGATTCTCGAGCTCGGTCCGCAGAACAACGTGCAGGGTACTCCCGAGGCGGTCGGCGCGCACAACTACAAAGTGAACTATTTGCCGCTCGTCACCTGGACATCCACGGTCAGCAGCCGACTGCTCATTGAGGCAGGCGCGTCGGCAAACGTCTTCGACAACGAAACCATGCGCACCGACTCGAGCGTCGGCACGGACACGATCGCAATCACCGAGCTGTCGACGAACTTCCGCTACGGATCGCGCGCGCTCAGCCTGACGCATGCCGGTGGATACCGCATTCAGCACAACCGGCAGTACCGTCAGCGCGCGTCGGTGTCGTACGTGACCGGAAAGCATTCGCTGAAGACCGGCGTAGACCTCGCAGAATATTCCGAGGGCGCGCCGGGTTGGGCTAACGACTGGAGCCAGATCAACGGCGCCCGTTCGTACACGTTCAGGGATCGCATCCCGCAGCAGGTCACCATATGGGCGGTGCCGTTCGAGGCGCTCTGGCGCTCGCGCGACATTGCGGCCTACGCACAGGATCAGTGGACCATTCAAAAGCTGACGTTGAACCTCGGCGTACGCTTGAACAACTTCAACGGCCACGCGCCGGACACGCGCATGCCCGCCGGACCGTGGGTGCCGGAACGCGACTTCCCGGCGACGAAGAACGCGCCGAATTGGTCCAACGTGAATCCGAGAATCGGCGGCGCCTACGATCTGTTCGGCAACGGCAAGACCGCGGTGAAGGCATCGATTGGGCGCTACACGCCGTACTCGATTGCGGCGGTTGATATTCCCGCCAACAACCAGGCGACCAGCACGACGCGAACCTGGAACGACAACGGCAATTACGTGCCGGATTGCGACCTGCGGAATCCGCTGCCGAACGGCGAATGCGGCGGATGGTCCGACCTGACGTTCGGACAGATCCGCGCGGGGAGCACGCGTCGGGTCGCGGACGCGCTCGGCGGCTACAACCTCCAGGATTACAACTGGCAGCTCGCCGCGCAGGTGCAGCACGAGCTGCGGCCGAACGTTGCGCTGAACGCCGGCTACTTCCGCACGTGGTATGGCAACTTCCTCGTCACCGACAACCAGGCGACCGCGGTGACCGACTACGACCAGTTCTGTGTCACCGCGCCGAGCGACCAGCGGCTGCCCGGCGGAGGGGGTAATCAGATCTGCGGGCTCTATGACATCAAACCGGCGTCCTTCGGCCGCGTCGACAACGTCGTCACCCAGCACACGCATTACGGCAAGCAGCAGGAGGTCTACAACGGCGTTGACGTCGGCATCGAGGCGCGTATGAGCCGCGGGGCGCGGTTCGAAGCGGGCGTCAGCATTGGCCGCACAGTCACCGACACCTGTGACTTCAACAAGCTGCCGCAGGTGCTTCCAAATAGCATCGGTGGGGTCGCCACATCGACGTCGGTGCTGACGCCGCGCACGGATGACTTCTGTCACATCAGCCGGCCCTGGACCGCGGCCACCGGGCTGAAGCTCGTGGCGATTTACCCGCTGCCGTGGGACTTCCAGTTCAGCGCGCTCTATTTCGACAAGCCGGGCATCCCGATTGTCGCCAGTCGCGCGTATACCAACGCCGAGATTCGCCAGTCACTCGGTCGCGATCTCGGCCAGTGCCGCGGCGCGGCGACGTGCAACGCCAGCGTGGTGATCAACGTGACGCCTGACAACAGTCGCTTCGAAGATCGGCTGCGGCAGATGGACATTCGCTTCTCGCGCTCGTTGCGCCTGGGCAAGCTGCGCGTGCGCGGCAATGGCGACCTCTACAACCTGTTCAACGCAAGCAACGTGCTGAACATGACCACACGCTACTCGGGGACCAACGGCGGCCAGTGGCTGCGGCCGCTGCAGATCCTCGGAGGCCGGATGTTCAAGATCAGCGCGCAGGTCGATTTCTAAAGCACGAAGGACGCGAGGATACGAAGGACGTAGGTCAGGAAGATGAACAGGATACGTGCCGTAATTGCGATGACCGTGTTCGGTATCGCGGTCGCGATGCTCGTACACACGAACGCGCAGAACCGTGTCACGACGATCGGCGGCGGCGGCACCCCGTTGGTGCCTGACAGCCAGGTGAATGGGCCGGTGCCGCGTATGCCCGACGGCCATCCCGATCTGTCGGGGCCATGGCTCGGCGGCGGGTCGAACGCGGACATCGAGCGCGAAGGCGGACTGAAGCCCGGCGAGCTGCCGCTGCTGCCATGGGCGAAGCAGCTTCGCGACGGCCGCAAGGAGCAGGACGAGCCGTACGTCGCGTGCACGCCGATGAGCGTGCCGCGCATCAATCCGTTTCCGTGGAAGATGGTCTACAGCCTGACGCCGAAAGGCATCACGGAAATCTACATCCTCCACGAGCTCGGTGATGCCGGCGCACATCGCGTCATCTACATGGACGGCCGCAAGCATCCCGATGCCAGGCATCTCTTCCCGACGTGGTACGGACATTCGATAGGCCACTGGGAAGGGGACACGCTCGTCATCGATACCGTCGGCTACAACGACAAGTTCTGGTTCGACAGCCGCGGCACGCCGCATACCGAGCAGCTGCACACGATCGAGCGGTTCTCGCGGCCGAACTTCGGAACGCTCATCAACGACTTCACGCTCGAAGATCCGGGCGCGTATTCACGGCCGGTGAAGCTGCAGTTCACGGCGCGCCGCGTGCGCCAGGACGTCGAGCTGATGGAAGACATCTGCACCGAAGACAACCAGGCGGGCATTGCGGGGGGCTACAAGCTGAATCCGAACAACGAACAGCGATAACGACGCCCATCAGCAGGGTAACGGAAGTCCTCGACGGAGGTCCGAATGAGACGGCCGGTTACGGAGTTGTGTCTTGGCGTACTGATCCTTCTTCTGGCTACGACCATCGCCTCTGCGCAGTTGTCCACCGCGCAGTTGAGCGGCCGTGTGACCGACGAGAGCGGCGCGGTGCTGCCTGGCGTCACCGTGACCGCCACGCAGACGGACACCGGGTTCATGCGAAACGGCGTGACCGACGACAGCGGTTCGTACATTCTGTCAAACCTTTCGACCGGTCCGTACCGGCTCGAGGTGACGCTCTCGGGCTTCCGCACCTACGTGCAGACAGGCATCGTCCTGCAGGTGGCAGCATCGCCGGTCGTCAACGTCGTGCTCACCGTCGGCAATCTCGAAGAATCGGTGACGGTCGAGGGCGCCGCGCCGCTTGTCGACGTGAAGAGTGCGGGCATCAGCGATGTCGTGCGCAATGAGGAGATCGTCCAGCTGCCGCTCAACGGCCGCAATCCGGTCGAACTCGTCATGATCGCGGGCGCCGCCGTGCAGACGATCACGTCGACGCAGCGTGCGCTTCCTGGCAGCCTCGGAGTCTCTGTCGCCGGCGGCCAGTCGTTCGGCGTCGCCTACGTCCTCGATGGCGCGATGCACAACAACCCGCAGGACAACCTGAACATGCCGTTTCCGTTTCCCGACGCGCTGCAGGAATTCAGCGTCGCGACGAGCGGATTGAGTGCGCAGAACGGCGTCCACTCGGGCGCCGCGGTGAACGCGGTTACGAAGTCTGGCACGAACCGGTTCTCGGGCAACGCGTTCGAGTTCGTGCGCGATCGCCGCTTCAATGCCACGAACCCGTTCTCGCCGATTGGGCCCAACGGCAAGCGACTGGATGACGGTCTGAATCGCAACCAGTACGGCGGGACCCTCGGCGGACCGCTGATTCACAACAAGCTGTTCTTCTTCGGCGGCTATCAGGCGACGAGGGTGCACCAGCAACCGCCGGCGAACATCGCGTGGGTGCCAACGGCACAGATGCTCGCTGGTGACTTCTCGACGTTCGCCTCGCCTGCGTGCAATGGTGGCCGGCAGATCACGCTGCGCGGTGGCTTCGAGAACAACCGCATCGATCCGTCGAAATTCAGTCCGGCGGCGCTCGCGCTGGTGAAATACCTGCCGAAGACCACCGATCCGTGCGGCCAGGTGACGTATACGCTCGGCAACGATAGCGACGAGCGGCAGTACGTCAGCCGCGTGGACTATCAGCGCACCTCCGACGACACGATCTTCGCCCGCTATATGGCGACGAAGTTCGACAAGCCGATTCCGATGCGCGAAGGGGACACTCCGCTGTCGTTGTGGGACGCGCAGAACAACATGAACGTGCTCGGTTTCGACGCACTGGCGCACTCGCTGGCCGTTGGCGACACGCGCGTGTTCGGATCCAACACTGTGAATTCGCTGCGCTTTACCTATAACCGCAGCGGCGTGTATCGCCTCGCGCCGCAGACGTTCGAGCCGCACGACATCGGCTCCGACGTCTACAGCTACGCGCCGCACGTCGGCGTGTTCATCGTCTCGGGCAACGGCTTCCAGGTGAACAACCCGGGTCCGAGCCGGTTCACGATGAATGCGTCGCAGATCAGCAACGACCTTACGATCGTGCGCGGCGATCATCAGTTGGCGATTGGTGGCAGCATCGCCTACTGGCAGTTCCACTTCCTCTCGCACGCGCGCTCCGGCGGCAATTGGACGTTCAACGGACTGGCGACAGGACTGGGCCTCGCCGACTTGCTGGTCGGACGGGTCGGCCGGTTGGAGCACGGCGGCCCCGCCATTCTTCCGATGGAGCAGTGGTATACGGGCCTCTACGCGCAGGATGCATGGCGGACGACGAGCCGAATCACCATCAACGCGGGCGTGCGATGGGAGCCGTATTTCGGCCAGACCGTGACCAACGGTTCGGTCTACAACTTCAGCCTCGACAACTTCAAGAACAACGTCAAGACGACTCAGTACGTCAACGCGCCCGCCGGGCTCATCTATCCCGGCGACCCCGGCTTCCCCCCTGGGCGATCGGGGCTCAACAAACAGTGGTGGAACTTCTCGCCGCGTGTCGGCTTGGCGTGGGATGTGAGCGGCAACGGTCGCACGGCGGTTCGCGGATCGTACGGCCTGACGTATGACCTGCCAAACGGCGAGTACGAGTTGATCAACGCAAACTCGCCGCCCTTCGGCAACCGCACGCTGGTCGAGGATCCTCCGGGCGGATTCGATCACCCCTACACGCAATTCGGCGGCGATCCGCATCCATTTGTAACCGGCCGCGATACGCCATTTATCGCCTACGGTGCGTTCGGGGCGGTGGATCCGAACATCAACTCGCCGCGCATTCAGCAATGGAACGTAACGGTCGAAAAGCAGTTCGGGCGCGCGTGGCAGGCGGAGGCGAGCTACATCGGCAGCTACACAGATCGGCTGTGGAACCAGGTGGCAATCAATCCGGGTGTGTTCCTCGGCCTCGGACCGTGCACGCTGGACGGTGTGTTCTACCCGACGTGCAGCACCAACGGAAATCTCAATCAGCGCCGGGTCTATTCGCTGAACAATGTGAACCCTGCGGCGGCGCGGCTGATCGGCAACATGGACATTCACATGTCGAATGGCGAGCAGGCGTATCGCGGCATGAAGCTGTCGTTCCAGCGGCGCGCCGGATCCGGGCTGAGCGCCAGCGGCAACTACACGCTGTCGCGCTGTTACGGCGATCCCGCTTTCCAGACCGGCGGCTTCCCGCAGATCGCGAACGGCTACACCGATCCGCAGCATCCAGAGGCCGATCGTGGACCGTGCGATCAGGATCGGAAGCACATCGCCGTGTTCAACGCCGGCGCGCAGGTGCCGCGCCTTGATAATCACGCGATGCGCGTGGCGTTCTCGGACTGGCGTGTATCGGGGATCTTCAGCGCGCGCTCAGGGCAGCCGCTGAACGTCATTTCCGGCTCCGACCGCGCCCTCACGGGCCTCCAGAATCAGCGCGTCGATCAGATTCTGCCGAACCCGTACGGCGATAAGACGCTCAATAACTGGCTCAATCCCGCGGCGTTTGCGCTCCCCGCGCTCGGCACGCTCGGCAACTTCAAGCGCAACAGCGTGAGAGCGCCTGGGTTCCGGACACTCGACGTCGCGATCTCACGTCTCGTGCCGTTCGGCGCGAGTCGCAATCTCGAGCTGCGCATCGAGACGTTCAACCTCCTGAACACGTTCAACTGGGGGCCGCCGGGACTGATCAATTCGGACCGTACGCACATCAACTTCAGCGCGGGTTCCTTCGGCCGCATCACAACGATGCAGGGCGCGCCGCGGATTATGCAGTTTGGAGTGAAGTACGGGTTCTAGATGGACCGGGGCGGGTCTGAAGACCCGCCCCCACACTGCCAGGTGCTACGACTTCGAATACCAATTCAGCAGACGAACTTCAATTCCTGATCCCTTCAACGCATCGGCGAACTCCTGAATGTTCTGCCCCATGTAGTGGTACGGGATCGCGACCTTCGGCTTGAACTCCTTCACGCATGCCGCCGCTTCGGCCGGCGTCATGGTGTACGGCAGGTTCATCGGCATCAGCGCCGCATTCACGTCCTTCACCCACGTTGACATCGCCGGCACGCACTCCGTATCGCCCGCGACGTAAATCTGCGCGGCCTTCAGCTGCCGCACATCCGCCAGCTTGTCGCTGAAGGCAAGGACGTAGCCCTGGCCGCGTCCTCTCGGGTGATAGAACTGGCCGGCGGACGGACCGCGCGTGACGTTGTACGCCGGCACCGAGATGACCGTGATGCCGACCAGCGACTGGTCGTTGGTCCGCATCTGGTTGTTCTGCATGACCGTCGGATCCGGGATCTGCTTCATGTCCGCGACGGCCTGCGGTACGACGACCGGCGCGCCCGGCTTGCGCAGCTTCGCCACGGCGGCCGGGTCGTAATGGTCTCCGTGTATGTCTGTAACCAGGATGAGATCGGCCGGTTTTGCCTTGGAGAGGTCCGCCATCATCGTCACCGGGTCGACGATGACGACCTTGTTGCCCTGTTCGATTTGCACGCTGGCGTGGCCCAGCGCGGTAATGGTGAGGGCGCCGCCGGGCGCCTCCACGGTGGTCGTCGTGGGCATCTGGGCGTATCCCACGGCCGCCGCCAATACAACCAGTAACGCCACGCTCCACCGGCGTTTCATAAAGTCCTCCTTTCGCCGCGACGCGGCGGGATTATACTCCGCGACAGCAGCGACGGCGACGGATACATCACGGAGGATCACCTATGACAGTCGGAGCGAGGCGGGTGTTTGCAGGGGCCGCGATCGTCTGCGCGGCGTCTCTGGTGGCAACGGCCGGTCTGCGCGCACAGACCGCCCCTGAACGCGTCCCCATGGTGGAGGAAACCTTCAAGACCGTCCAGTTGCTGCGCGGCATACCGACGGATACCTTCTTCGAGGTAATGGGGACGTTTGCCAGCTCGATGGGCAACGACTGCACCTTCTGCCATGCGTCCAACGCCGCCCTCGACAAGTCGGCGTTCGCGACGCAGACGCCGCGCATCCAGCGCGCGCGGCAGATGATTACGATGGTGCAGACGATCAACAAGCAGTTCTTCGGCGGTGCACAGCGGGTGACGTGCTTCACCTGCCACGGCGGCAGCAACGTGCCGAAAGCCGACCCCAGCTTCATGTCGCAGTACGGCGAGCCGGTGCTCGACCCCGACGCGCGCGACTTCCTCACAGACGCGACCATCAACGTGAATCAGGTGTTCGAGAAATACCTGCAGGCACTCGGCGGCGCGGACAAGCTGGCGAAGCTGACGAGTTACGCGGCGAAGGGGACCTACTCGGGATTCGATACCGATCGCAGCACGGTGCCGATCGAGCTCTACGCCAAGGCGCCCAACCAGGAATCCATCGTCGTACACCTGACGATCGGCGCGAGCACGCGCGTATTCGACGGCACCAATGCGTGGGTCGCCGGGCCCGAGCAGCCGCTGCCGCTGTTGACGCTGACGGGCGGCAACATCGACCGCGCCCGGCTGTCCGCGCTGGCAAATTTCCCGGTCGGCCTGCAGAAGGCCTATCCGCAGTGGCGCGCCGGCCGCACCATCCTCAACGACAAGGACGTCATCGTCCTGCAGGCGACGGTCAACGGCGATCGCGTAGCGCAGCTGTTCTTCGATCCCACAAGTGGCTTGCTGCTGCGGCTGCTGCGGTTCACCATCACGCCCATCGCGTTCGTGCCGACGCAGATTGACTACGCGGACTATCGCGAGTTGCCGGGTCTCGGCGTGAAGATCCCGTTCCAGCGGACGCTGACGCAGACCTACATGCAGATGACGCTGCAGTTCACCGATGTTCAGGCCAACGCACCGATCGACGCGGCAAAGTTCGCCAAGCCAGCGCCGGCGAAGCTGCAATCAGAAAAGTAGGAGGATTACATGGGAGTCACACGGACGTTCGTCGCGCTCGTCGTTGCGGCCGCAGTCGCCGTGATCGCCTCGGCCGGCCTTCGCGCACAGGGTGGCGCGCCGGCGATGACCTTCAAGCTCGGGACCTTCGACCAGGGCGGTCGCGCATTCGTCGGACTGGTGCTGCGCGATGCGCAGATCGTGGACATCGCACGCGCCAATGCGGCCTACGAGCAAGCCAACGCGTCGGCGCAGAAGCTGACCGCACCGACTGACATGAAACAGCTCATCGCGCGCTACGACGGCGAGTGGCGGGCGCGCCTGATGGCGATCGCGCGCACGGTGCCCGCGTCGGGAGCGCCCGCGTATGTATACGCCGTCAGCGCGGTGAAGATCCTGCCGCCCGTGCGGCCAACAGTGCAGTTGAACGCTGGCGGCAACTACGTCGAGCATGAGAGCGGCATCGCTGCGAATCAGGCGCGCAGGGGCGGAGCGCCTCCGGCGGCACCCGCAGGAGGTGGCAGAGCCGCTGCGCCCGCGCCGGCCGCCGTGTCAGTACCGGGCATCTGGGAGCGCAAGCCGGGCGATACGCGCGACAACCCGTATCTATTCCTGAAAGCGCCGAACGTCATCATCGGCGCCAACGATCCGATCATCATCCCGCGCGGACGCGTCCAGATCGACTTCGAATGCGAGTTCGCCACCGTCATCGGCAAGCCCGCGCACTACGTGCCCGTCGACAAGGCGGCGGATTACATCTTCGGCTACACCGCGCATCACGACGTGTCGGATCGTGGCGGCCGCGGCGATCGCAAAATGGGCGGCTCGGACTGGTACGTGCAGAAGAACCACGATACGTTCGGCCCACTCGGTCCGTACATCGTCCCGAAGGAGTTCATCAAGGACCCGATGAACGTGCGGCACACGATGTATCTGAACGGCATGGTGATGCAGGACTCGAACACCCGCAACATGAGCCACAACATCTGGGAGATGCTCTCGTTCGGATCCAGCATCATGACGCTGAATCCCGGCGATGTGATTTCCGGGGGCAGCCCGGCCGGGACGAACATCGAGCGCGCGGATCCGCGCTGGATGCGCGCCGGCGACACCGCCAAGTGCGACATCGAAGGGATTGGGGCGCTGAACAATCCGGTCGTCGCCGAGCCGGCGACGTCGACGAAATAGCGATTCGCGATTCGTGATTAGTGATTGACCGTTGAACGTTTTCAATCACTAATCACAAATCACAAATCACAAATCCACTAACACCGGTTCGCGTTCCCTCCGGGCACATTGCGGTATTTCGCGTGACAGTGCAGGCAGGCCGTGGCGAGTTTGTCCGCGGCCTCCAGCACCACCTCGTCGTTCTTGGCCTGGCCCGCCTTGTAGACGCCAACAGCCGCTTCCCGCAGCTCGCCCACCCACATCTGCCAGTCGGCATTTCGAATCGGCGCCGGCTTGCCATTGCCGCACTGCCGCGGGACGAGCAGCAGGTTGGCGGTCTCCGCCATCGCCATCCCGCTGTTTTCCACCGCCTCCCATCCACCATACGAGCTGGTGAACGGGTCGGAGGATGTGGACTGGTGCGTCGCGGGCTTGAACGAGGCTGGATCATCCACCTGTGCGGTGAAGATGACGTTCGATTGCGGGTAGAGCGTGCCGCGCATCAGCTGCAGCATGGTCGCGTAGACGCGCGGCTGCTGTATTGCCGCCGCGGTGGTGCCGAGCGGAGTCGAGGGCGGGCTGGCCGGCGCCTGTGCGGATGCCGCCGCGATAAAGGTGAGGAACAGAATCACGAATGCGAAACGGAACATGCGCTGTCCTCCAAAATGACTCCGGCCCCATCACGGGAAGCCGATGTAGCGTCCGCCGATCGCGACGATGGTCCACAACAACAGCGACGTCATCGCCACGAGCCTGCTGCGCAGCGGCCGCGTATCGACGTCCTGTCCCATCGCCACGCGTCGATGCACCGACCACGTGAAGACGATCACCACGAACAGGGCAGCCATCTTTACCCAGAAAAACGTCAGGTAGTAGTACTTCGTCGCAAAACACATGAACAGCAGGATGCCCGTGGCGATCATCACTGCCAGACCCCGCAGCAGCCATCGCTCCGCGTCTTGAGCAATCACCGCCGCCGGCTGATGCCGCAGGCCGAAGCCGAGCAGCCGCAGGTCCACGACCAGCACCGCGCCGCCGATGATGGCGAGGCCCATCAGATGAATCGTGGCGACGATGGGAAAGAAGATCGGCGAATCCCGCATCGCGTGAAGCGGCGCGGAATACTGCAGCCACCGGCAGAACTCCAGGAGCATGGGAACCGGGATGCCTTCTAGCCGAACCAGTAGTCCTGATACGCCATCATCCGACCCGCGGTGATGATGAGCGCCAGCAGGACGAGCGAGACCACACCTACCATGCGCACGCGCCGCGGTGGTACGGGATCGACGTCCCAGTCACCAACGCGGCGGTAGACGCTGAGCCGGAACAGCGCCACGTTGACCACCGCCAACAGCAGCGCCGCCATCTTGAAGCGGAAGAACACATTCGTGTAGCGCATCACCGGCGCGGCGTAGAAGAGCAGCGCGCCGGTGATCACCATGACGAGGAAACCTGCTTCGCTCCAGGGGAAGAGACGCGCGACCACCTGCGACACCGGCACCCGGATCATCGTCTTGCCGAGCAGCCGCAGGTCGATCATCAGCGCGGTCCCGACGAACACGCTCAGCGTGAGCACGTGAATCATCAGGACGAGCAGAAACACGTACCGCGATTCGTGCAGCTCGATGCTCCACGACGTCGTGCCGAGCCACTCGAAGAACCGGAAGAGGCTCACCGAGGCGGAGGCCCTGCCTCCTATTCCTTCTTCGGCGTCGGGTTGCCGTCGGCGCCAGGCGCCGAGCCGCCCATGAAGACCTTGCGGCCGTCGAGGTACTCGACGAAGACGCCGACGCCCTTCGGCTCACCGCTCTTTGCCTGATAGCCGAACAGCTTAATCTCCGTGCCGATCGGCAGGCTGGTCTTGGTGATGCCGTTGCGCAGCAGGTTCGTCGGAGGTCCACCCTCGATGCCCCAGTTCGTCACGGTGCCGTCCTGGCCCTTGACGTCGATCCAAATCCACGCATGGGGGTTCACGAGCTCGACCTTCGTGACCGTTCCCTGCAGGTTGATCGGGTGGTTCTCGTCAAACGCGGCGGCGAACGAGTGATGCGCACGCGCCGGCACCGCAGCCAGCAGCAGACCCAGGGCAGCTATAACGCCGAGAATTTTCACAGTCATCCGCATCTGGTGCTCTCCTTCTATTATTCGGGCGCGCCATTACCGCGCAGATCGCGTACTCCCTCGCGGAAGCGGATCTGCGTGCCTGTCACCACATTAATCAACCCGTAGTTCTGCTCGTGGCAGGCAAACTCGTAAATCATCGACGGATCGACCCGCGGCATCGTCGTATCCACTGACCAGGGCCGCGTCCAGGTTTTCGGATCGGTGACGGTGTACTGATAGCGCATGGTATTCGGACCGACCCGCGTGAACCGTTCCACGAGCTGAAGCTGATCGGTGGATCCTTGGAAGTTGGTCGCCGGCTTCGGGTCGAAGAAATTCGTGGTCTCCACAACCAGCGTGTTGCCCTCCCAGTGGCCGCGCGAGTCGCCCAGCCACTGCCGGACCTGTGAGGGGACGTGCGGCCGGTTGTCGGTCGGGATGATGCGCACGTCGTTGTTGGACTGCATGACAATTGTCACGTAGCCCGGACTCTGGAAGAAGAACGCCTCCGCGGTGACGCCAGCGGCTGTCGCCGCCGAATCGGCTCCCGGCATTCCGCCACGGACGAGGGGAATGGCGCCTAGGCCGAGGACGCATCGTGTGTAGAGATTGCCGAAGGTCTTGACCCCGAGCATCGGATCCATCTGCCGCGCGGCAGCCGCCGCTGCCTGGCGCCGCTGCTGCGCCTCCGGCGTGAGCGGGGGGAGTCGACCGTTCTTCGGATCGACGATGAGCGAGGTGCGCAGGTTCGGCGTCGCGCCGCCTTGCCATGCGTCCATCGCATATTCCTTCCAGTCGTAGTGCACGGTCCGCGGGTCAACTTCCGCATCCGATTCCGCGGCCTTCTTGTACTCGGCGATCGCTTCTTCTTCGGTGTAGAACTCCTTGTCGCCAAGCTCCGTCGGCCGCTGCAGCCGCGTGTACGTGGCGGTCAGCCACACTCCGCTGATGTCCGGTTCGCCCCACGACTTCTTGGGCACGGTGTAATTCTTCAACTCGACCGACTTCTTGAACGCATCGGCCGAGGCCTTGATGGCCGCATCCGTGTTGGTGGTGGTCGGCGGCAGCGCCTTCTTGGTCCCGGCCGGCGCCTGCGCGAGCAGAACCGTCATGGACAGAGACATCACCGTTGCGAGCGTCGCTGCGCCCGCCATCCACAGCATTCGATTGCGCATGTGCATCACTCCTCTGTCACCGCGACGAACGATTCGGCGGGTTGTAAAGACCGAGCGGCGTGTACATCATCTCTTCGACGAACGGCACGCAGTTGAACTCCAGCAGCTGGGCGTTGGCCTCGAGGCGGCGATAGACGGGGAAGCTGACCTTCCACGGCCGCGTGTAGACGGCCGGGTCTTCAATCGTCGCCTCGTACATCATGTGGTCGCGGCCGCGCGGGGTCCAGCGCTCCACAACATGCGCCGTATCGCTGAAGAAGTTGCCCGCGCGATCGAGCCACTGATGGCCGTTGAAGCCAGTCACGTCGATGACCAGCGTATCGCCTTCCCAGCGGCCGTTGGACCATCCCATCCAGGAATCGACCGGCGCGTCCTGATGCTTGTCCATGAACACCGTGCGCATTGCGCCTTTGTACTCGTAGACCATCAGGATTTGATCCCGGTTCTGGAAAATCTGAAACGGGAACGGCATGTAGTTGGCACGCGGCACACCGGGCCGAAAGCACTGCAGTTCGGTGTCGCCCGTGTCGAAGCGGTGCGGATCGTTGGTGACCTTCACCAGCATCCGGTTCTTGAAGTTATCTTCCCTCTTTTTCAGCGCCTCGGGCTTATACGGGATCGTTCCGCCTTCGACGATGCCCATTCCTGCGGGCTCGGCGCCCCACGCCCCCATCAGCTCGGGACGCGGACCGGGCTTCGCGTTGTGTGCCTCGATGTCGTAGTTGGCGCTGGTGATGGCCTGCCAGATCCCGTTCAGATTCGGATGGCCATCGTCGGTCCGCGCGAGCCCCGTCGCAGCCTGACGTGCCGGCGGGGTCGCCGCAGGCCGTGCCGCCGCAGGTTGCGCCTGCCGCGCCGCCGCAGGTGCCGGCGCCTGTCCCTGGATTGACGCCGCAGCGATAAACGCGATCGCGGCGACAAGTACCGAAATCCCAGTCCGCCTGATACGCATCACGTCCCCTCCCGGTCCCTCAGAAATCGAGCTGTGCGCCCACTCTCAATAGCCGTGGACTTAGAACCTGCGCCGCGTTCAGCCACGACGTCCCGTACGTCGGCGTCATGCTGAGCACGCTGTTCGCGTTGAAGATGTTGTAGATGTCGAGGCTGCCGCGCAGCCGTGCGGTTCCCATCATCCGGAACGAGCGCGACACCCGCAGGTCCACCTGCGTGAGACGCGGCTCGAACATCGTGTTCGGCGGAATCAACTCGGTGCGCACGGTCTGGGTGCAGGTACCCGTCGCCGGGCACGCCGCCAGGCTGCGGCCAAGGACACTTTGAATCTGCGCGTTCGAGATCACGTAGCTCGCCGTGATCGGGATGCCCGGGCTGTTCTGCACGATGGCGCTGGTCTCGATGTCGTACGGCAGCGGATAGACCGCGAGGAACTTCAGCTGCGTACCCGACGACCATGGCGGCGAGACGTGGCAGAAGTCCGAGTTGCGTGGCACCGTCGACGTCGCCGGTAGCGCCGGGACGTTCAGAAACACCGGCGCTGTCAGCGACGCGTTGTCGTTGACATAACAGTTGTCCGTCACCGTGCGGCCAAGGCTCAAGCCACCGGAGAACTGTCCGCCACGACCATACCGCCCGTTCAGCGTCACGTCCACGCCGTTGTACACCTGCGTCTGCCCGCCGTAATTCGACGCCTGTGTGACCAGATTGTCAACTCGCCCGAAAAAGGCCGGCTTTACATCGTACAGGCCGCAGATCTGGTTGCCCCCGCCGCCCGGCAGGCGGCTGTCTTTTGGCGCCGTGATGCAATACGAGTCGTAGCCGGACGCCGGAATAGCCTGGTTATTTGTGGCGAGAAATCCTCCGTACCACGTCCGGAAGTAGCCGACGTTCAGAGCTAATCCCTGAGCCAGCTGATGCTGGAAGGAAAGCGACGCCTGCCAGTTATAGAACTGCTTGTTGAAACCGGTGAGCGAATCGGGCGCGTTGCGCGTCGACAGGCGAGGCCGGCCGAAGTTCTGATCCGACCACGCGCCGCACTCGCCGTTGGCCGCCGGGTTCAGCTGATCGCAGTCCGGAATGAAGTTGCCGCTGCGCGGGTCGCCTCCGCCGAACGTCGTGTCGTTCCACGAGCGATTCGTCGTCAGCGAGAACAGGTTCGCCGGGTTCGCCGGTGAGACGCGGATGATGTCCGGGTAACGGCCAATCGATCCTTTCAACGCGGTTTTCCCTGTCCCGAACAGGTCCAGAGCGCCGCCGATACGCGGGCTCAGATTCCGCCAGTGAGGGATGTGCTCCGCGGCAGGAATGCGCCGTTCAGGAACGAAGAATCCCGCCGGCGAGACGAGCTCGGGGCTCGACATGTCGATGTCGTTGTAGCGCAGCCCGAGGTTCACAGTGACGCGGTGGATGGTCCACTGATCCTGCGCGTAAACCGCTGCGTCGAGCGCGGACTCTTCGAAGTGCGTCGGCGTCGCCAGCAGTTGCAGCGAGACGGGGCGCTGGTTGTTGAACGTGTAGAGGATGGCGCGGTTCGCCATGAACAGGTCGGACCCGTACTTCTTGTTGTCGCCGGTCGAGAGCTCGCGCAGATTGACGCCTGTCTTGAAGTTGTGCGACCCGGTAACGTACGCCAGCGCAAACTGCTGGTGATACTGACGGCGCGGCAGCGTCGAATACGAGGAACCGCCGGCCGTCGCTCCGTAGGCCGCGCCGTACTTCAAGTCCACCGACTGCTCGGTGATCTGGATGCTGTTGGTGTCCACCCCCTCGCCGCGCGTGTTCGTCTGAGTGATGTGATTGATGCCCCCGGCAGCGGTCAGCAGAATGCGACTCGTGATCGGATTCGTCCACGTCGCGGTGACGTTGTAGTCCGGTTCGTACTCGTGCGCCGTCGCCGCTTCCGGCGTCACCAGCGATCCACCCTGCGGACGGAACAGCGCGTACACGCAGTTGCAGTTGTGCTGGAACGATCCGCCGACGACGATCTTGTTCTTGTCCGTCGCCTGCAGCGTCAGTCGAACGCTGTAGTCACGGTAGAAGTCGTTGCTGGATGCCGGTCGGCTGAAGTCCGGCTCGTAGAGCATGCTCTGCGGCTGGTGCAGCTTGTTCCAGTAAATCCCCGCGGCATACTGCTGTGTGATGCTCTTGCGCGCCGCAGCAAAGAACCACATCCTGTTCTGTTTGATCGGGCCGCCGACGCCGGCCGCTGCCTCGACGAACTTCTTGATCGATGCCAGACCCGTCGTGGCTGCGTTCAACCCGCGCGCGAGCAGCTTGTCGTCGATGTTGTTGCTCTGGAGGTCGGGCCCCGTATAGGCGAAGTTGGCCGTGCCCGAAAAGATGTTTCCGCCGTCTTTCGGGATCATGTTCAGCTGCACGCCACCGGTATCGCGGTCCGCACCGATGCCGGTCGTCTCGGCGACGACTTCCTGGAACGTCACCCCATTCCACACGAAGACGCCAGTGTTGCTCGCGGCCATCTCCGTGTTCATCCCATCGATGACAGGCTGCGCGTTCGGCGCGCCATGAATGGCAAAGCGTGTCTGCGATCGATCGCTCAGCGCACCCGACGAGCGATCGCCTTCGTTGTTCAAGACCGCGCCCGGCAGCACGGAGATCAATGTCGAGAGCCGTCCGTTTCCGGGCAGCGCCTCCAGCGTTTCCGACGCGTACTGCGTCTGCGCGCGGGCATTGCGCGTGTCCACGAGCGGTGCCTCGCCGGACACGGTGATCGTTTCAGAGACGTTGCCGAGCTGAAGCTCGACATCGACAGTGGCCGTGAACTCCGCACGCAGTTCGATGCCAGTACGTTTCACGGTGGTGAAACCCGGCAGCGTGAACGTGACCGTGTATGGGCCGGGGCGTAGATCGGTGATGCGGTAAAGCCCCTGTGCGTCTGTGACGACGGATCGAACCTGCTCGATCAGGGCGGGGCTGCTTGCCTCAACCGTGACGCCGGGCAGAACGGCGCCCGACGGATCCCGAACAACTCCGGTGAGGCTGCTTTGCGCCAACACGATGGCCGGCGCGATTACGAGGCTCCAGACGACGAACGAGGCGATCCGCACGATCTTCATGGGTGGTGGCCCTCATCGGTCCCCGCGAACTGTCAAATCGAGTGGTTATGGCCCGGACGTGTACCCCTTGATATCTATTGGTCACCGGCGTTGTAGCACTCCACCTAGCGGTGGTCAAGAGGAGTACACTTGCCCTTCCTCAATTGCCGGAAGGAGGGTCGCGCATGCGCAGTCGTACCCCGTCCCTTACCGCCTGGATTATCGTCATTTTCGGTTTTGTCGCGTTCAGCCCGCGCGCATCGCTGCAGCAGCGAATCGGGCCGTCTGCCGGAAAGGGCGGCGTCGGCGACATCACCGGCGAGTACGAGATTCCCGATCCGAACTGGCCGCAATGGGCCCATCCCTACCCAAAACCTGGCTACATCTGGGGATCGCAAGGCGGGGTGTTCGCCGAGTCGCCCAATCGCATTTATCTCGCCAACCGCGGTGAGCTGAAACTTCCGGATAAAGTCCCGCCGAACTTCCCGGGCAATTGGGGTTTCTTCAACCAGATGGCTGCGACGCAGCCGATCGCGAACATGGTCAATTGCATTGTCGTCGTCGACGGCAACGGCAAGTTGATCGAAGCGTGGAACCAGTGGGACAAGCTGTTCGAGTGGGGGCGCGGACCGCACCAGGTTTACATCAGTCCGTACGATCCCGAACGGCACGTCTGGGTCGTCGACGACATGCGGCACGTCATCTACCGCTTTACACATGACGGCAAGCAGCTGGTGCAGACGATGGGCGTGCTCGACGAGTTCGGCGAGAACGACGACCTCACGCGCTTCCGCCGGCCGACGATGATCGATTGGCTGCCGGACGGCACGTTCTTCGTGGCCGACGGCTACGGCAACACGCGCGTCGTGAAGTTCGACAAGACCGGGAAGGCGCTGCTGAAGTGGGGATCGCGTGGCACCGGCCCGGGTCAGTTCAACACACCGCACGGCATCGCCGTCGGCGGATCGCCTCCGCGCGTGTTTGTATCCGATCGCGGCAACCGCCGCATCCAGGTGTTCGATACCGACGGCAAGTTCCTCGAGGAGTGGCCGGGCATCGCGCCGCACAGCATGTTGATGAGCGCCGACGAGCATGTGTGGGCCGTCGACAGCCTCACCGATCGCATCGTCAAGTTCGATCTATCAGGGCACGTCGAGTTTTCGTTTGGCCAGTTCGGCACGCGGCCCGGCTACACGTGGGCGCCGCATCAGATCACGGCCGACTCGGATGGCAACCTGTATCTGTCCGAGGTCTTCGGGGGACGCACGCAGAAGTACCACCCGAAGCCGAACGCCGATCCGACAAAGCTGGTGTGGGGCCGCTCGCTGATGCCGCTCGCGAACGCGCGGACCAACTAAGGAGGCGCCGATGAAGCGCATCACGTTATTACTGGTTGCGTTGACGCTTGTCGTCCCTGCCGCCTTGGCGCAGAGCAAGCCGGATTTCTCCGGGACATGGAAACTGTCCGGGACGATGCCGGCTAACTATCCAGGTTCGGCTGGATGGGGCGTGCCGTCACCGACGCTCGTCGTCAAACAAAGCCCGACGGAGGTGACCATCCAGGCCGGTCAGTACGGGCCGACGCCGATGACCGTCGTTTACAAACTGGATGGCACCGACACGATCTGGGAAGCGTCGTCCGCAACGCAGTCAGGAGCAACCGCGATGGTGAAGTGGCGGACGAAGGCACGGTGGGACGGCAATAAGTTGATTCTCTTTACATGGAACACGGCACTGAATCAGATGCGCGATGTGATGACGGTCAGCAACGGTGCGCTGACGATCCAGCGTGGAACGGAGCAGCCAGGACCGTCGACCAACGCGACGCTGACATACGCCAAAGGGTCGTAGGACGCAGAGATTTGTCTGCGGTTCCCCAACCGCACGCCAGATTTCGTGCAGGCATAGTATCGATTCTTCGCGATGCGAGTGGCAGCAGGCCCGGCGCGTGTCTTGCCTCCGGCCGCGGTGCAGAGGTCTCCCTCCCGTGCCTGACAAATCCGGCCCACCCACAGCTCCTGCGGAGTTCGGCGAACGCCTTCTGCGCGGACGCGAGCAGAAGAAGCGCAGCCTGGAGGACATCGCGGATACCACAAAGATTGCCCTTCACCAGTTGCGATTGCTTGAACGCGGCGATCTCCACCGTTTGCCGGCTGGAATCTACCGCCGGGCGATTGTTCGTCAGTATGCCGCAGCCGTCGGCCTGAATGTGGATGACACGTTACGTGACCTCGCGACCATTGCCGTGGAGGGTGACGAGAGTGATCACACGCGCGAGGCAGGCGTCGGCCGCCACGGCAATGTCCGTTCGTCTTCGTTTTCAACGGCGTTGTGGTCGAGCGCGGCTCTCGTCGTTCTAGGAGCAATTGCGGCGGTAGCGACCGCTTGGTACCGTGCGGGAACGACCGCACCGGCGGCGGAAGTTCCTGCGCAGGCGGCGACTGCACCGATGGCGGAGGCTGACGCGCCCGCAGTTGCCCTCGTCGCCGCCACTGAAACCGTGCGCGCTGCGGCCGGAGACATCGACCTCGTAACCGAGCCGGCGGCTTCGCCGAAGCAGCCGGAGACGGTCAACGTTGCCGAAGCTGACGAGACGGAAGGTGCGTTGCGGATCACCTCGGAACCCGCAGGCGCGCAAATAACGGTAAACGGCATCGGGTGGGGCGTGACCCCGGTCACCATTCCGTACATGCCGTTTGGGAGCAAAGTGATTCGCGCAACGAAACCTGGTTACGTCAGCGCGCAGCGAGGGTTCGACTTCGCACCCGACCGTCGTGTCCAGACGGTACGCATTCGGCTCTCTCCAGAGTCTCCGGAAACCCGCTAAGGCCCTCAGCCGCGTCTCTACTTCGTCGCTAGAATCCTTGCGGAGGCCTGATGTCAAACTTGATTTCCCGCCGCGAGCTGTTGAAGCGCGCCGGCATCGTTGGTGCGGCGGCCGTGGTGCCCGGTGGTGCGCGGCAGCTGCCCGATGATCATGCGACGACCACGCCTCCGCAACCTGCAGCGGTGCGCGAGCCGCTCGAGCAGTTAACCGCAACGGAGTCCGAGGCGCTCGAAGCGATCGTCGAGAGGATTATTCCGAGCGACGCTCGCGGCCCCGGTGCGAAGGAGGCGCGGGCCGCACGCTACATCGACCGCGCGCTCGGCGGCGCCCTTGTCTCGTCGCGCGCGCTTTACACAGCCGGCCTCGCGGCGATCGATCGCGCTGCGCAGTCGTCGCACGGCAAACGGTTCAAGGATCTGCTCGCGGATGAGCAGGACGACATCCTTTCCAGCTTCGAGTCCGGCACTGTTCAACGCTTTGACGAAGCCGCAGCGTTCTTCGCGCTGGTGAGAGCGCACACTCTCCAGGGAACCTTCTGCGATCCGTATTACGGCGGGAACGCAGGCTTCGTTGGTTGGGATCTGATTGGATATCCCGGCGTACGAACGCTGGTGACGCCGGATGAACAGCGGCTGGGCACGGACGTGCCGTTCAATCACAAGTCGGCGTACGACTACGAGATGTTCACCAAGGCCGTCGCAAGCGCCGCACCGATGGGAGCCATGACGCATGGCGACTAGATTGAGAGAAACCGAGGTCGTCATCGTCGGTCTTGGCGCGGTCGGCGGCGTCGCAGCGCTTCCGTTGACGCAAGCCGGGATCGAGGTGGTCGCACTGGAAGCGGGGACCTGGCTGACGAAGCGTGACTTCGCTCCCGACGAGCTCCGCAACAATTTCCGCGGATGGCCGCAGTCAGCGCAGAAAGCGAATCGCGAGATTCCCACGCACCGCGCAACGGCGGCGTCGCCGGCGTTCCCGCGGCTGGCGATTCATCCAATGATGAACGCGGTCGGCGGTACGTCGCTGCATTATTGGGCCCAGAGCTGGCGGTTGAACCCGTGGGATTTCAAGGTAGTGAGCGAAACGAAGCGCCGTTACGGCGCGTCGCGCATACCGGCCGGGTCCACGGTCGAGGACTGGCCGTTCGAGTACGAGGAGCTCGAGCCTTACTACGAGAAAGTCGAACTCGAGGTCGGAGTTTCGGGTGTCGCAGGCAACGTGAACGGTACGATCGACCGCCGCGGCAACGTATTTGAGGGCCGGCGACGCCGCGAGTATCCGATGCCTCCGCTTCGCGGCACCGGCTTCACCGACCTGATGGCAGCCGCGGCGCGAACGGTCGGCTGGCATCCGTTTCCGGGCCCGGCCGCCGTCAATTCGCGCCTTTATCAGAATCGCTCCGCTTGCATGTATCACGGGTTCTGCAACCGTGGTGGCTGCCACGTCGATGCGAAAGGTTCGACGGCCGTCACCACGATCCCGAAAGCGCAGTCGACGGGACGGCTGAAGGTCGTCACGCGCGCTTACGTCACCAGCATCGATGCCGACAGCGACGGCCGTGTGACGGGCGTGACTTACCTCGTCGACGGCATGGAGTATCAGCAGCCAGCGAGAGTCGTTCTGCTGGCGAGCTACACGTACGAGAACGTCAGGCTCCTCCTCCTGTCGAAGTCGAAGGCGTATCCAAACGGCCTATCAAATAACCAAGGTCAGGTCGGCAGGCACTACTTCAGCCATAACCAGACGGCCGGCGTGTCGGCGCTCTTTCCGTGGAACACGAACAGCTGGTACGGCCTGCCGGCACAGGGCACGGCCGTCGATGACTGGGCCGACGACAACTTCGATCATGCGGGCGTCGACTTCATCGGCGGCGGGAACCTCTGGGTGTACTCGGACCGGCGTCCGATCGCCGCGGCCAGCATGAGCACGTTCGGCAGAACCGGAAAGTCGTGGGGGTCCGAATGGAAGGCCTTCATCGCGGAGAACGCCGATCGGACCAACACGTCGTATCTTCAGAAGACGACGCTGCCGTACGAGACCAACTACCTGGATCTAGATCCGGTCGTGAAAGACCCGCTGGGATTCAACGTGTGTCGAATCACCGCGGAGTACAAGGAGAACGAACGCAAGATCGCTGTCTTCATCCAAGACAAGATGGAGCAGTGGTATCGGGCCGCCGGCGCGATTGCCGTCGAGCGTGCACCCATTGGCCCGATGGGCCCGTCGACGCATGCCTACGGCGGCACACGCATGGGCGACAACGCGGAGACGAACGTCGTAGATCGCTGGGGATTCTCACACGAGGCGCCCAACCTGGGTGTGCTCGGCGCGTCGACAATGGGCACGAGCGGCGCGCGCAATCCGACGCTGACGGCGCAGGCGCTCGCGTGGCGCACGGCCGATCACCTTGCCAGAAATTTCAATGCGCTTGCGCGGAGGCGGACCTGAAGGTCCGTCTCTACGAAGCGATCGTCGTCAGAACGTCGCGCGAATCCGCTGCCAGCGGGGAACGCAGTAGCCAGGACCCCGTCGACCAACGCGACGCTGACATACGCCAAAGGATGTAGTTACTGGCGTTTCAGACCGAAGTTCCAGAGTGAAACGGGGTCGCTGATGTTGAAGGTGCGATCTTCCGACGTGTAGCCGCTTTTCGACGCACGAACGACGAGTGAGCCGTACAGCCCGCTGAGCGCGTAATGACCCGTGGCGTCGGAGACGACCTTCTGTCCACTGCCGAGTCCCGACACGATTTCCACCGTCGCGCCTTCGAGTGGTGCAAAGCCGGATGTCGTGTCGTACACCGTCCCCTCGAGACGCGCGCTAATCGGTGTCATCCGAATATTGAGCGGTTGATCGCTGCAAAGCGACGTCGTCATGACTTCGTCGAAATAGCCAGGGTTTGTTGCACGCACCGTGAGCTGACCCAGTGCCAGCTCCTCCAGCCGATACTGACCCAGGCTGTCGCTGATCGTCGCGCGTCCGGCATTGGGTCCTGTCGTGACCTCGACGCGGACCCCGGGCAAGCGCGCGGCAAATTCAGTACGCCGCTCGCGTACCTCGCCGAATAACGCCCGTCTCGCCGTCCGTGCCACGTCGAAGTTCTGTAAGAAGGGACCATTGACAACGTTCGAGGCAGGCACCGTGACCGTCACATCCGATGTCGTGTATCCGTCCTTCTCGGCGCGCACACGGAACGTGCCCCACGCAACGCCGGAAATCTCGTACTGAGAACCTGCCCGGTCCGTGAGGCTGGACTTTCCGGCGTCCGGCCCGTCTAGTATCTGCACCAGGGCGCCGGTGATGGGCAAGCCCGCGCATGGCGGCGCGTCGCGCACGATTCCGTACAACGTGACCCGGTTGCGATCCATCACGAGATCGCGCGCGGTGGTGCCAGCGACAAGGACGTCGACGGTGCGCGCGTTATACCCAACCTTGCGCATCTCCAGCACATATTCCTGCGCGACGAGACCGGTGAGCGTGTAGAAGCCGCGTTCATCGGTCGTGGCAGCGGCGACCACTTGGCCACCGTGCCTCAGGTCTATCTCGACGCCTGCGACGTTTTCGTTGAGTGGCGTCGCCCGAAGGACTCCAGAGAGGGTGTACGTTTGCGCGGGAGGACCGGGCGACGGATCGGGCGACGGACCGGACGGCGGAACTGACGGCGCGACGACCGTCAGCGCCATATTCCCGCTCACGCTCTGATAGGTCGCGGTGATCAGCGCCGATCCATTCGCGACCGCCGTGACGAGCCCGGCGCTGGATACCGTCGCGATTGCGGAATCCGACGAACTCCAGGTTGCCTGTACGGTGACGTCCCGTGTGCTGCCATCGGAAAAGCCTGCGACCGCCGAAAGCTGATACCGGGTCCCGGTCGGCACCGCTGTGACTGTGACCGAGCGCGCTACGGCGCTTGGCGTCGTCGGCTCATGGCACGCGCCGCCTAAAGCCACCAACGCGATGACATACGCAAAACGCAAGATGGCATGGCGGCGCATGCGCATGAGGCCTGCGGGCATTGCGAGGCCTGTGCCACGGCCGTTTGCCTGATAGTTCGCGCGCTGCGCGAGTGGATGACGCAACGGTGCAACATGCTGGTGTTGCGCAGACGCGACAGGAGAACCGACCAAGGTGCACGGACACGTCGCGGCGTTGCGTCATACTAGCCGCGTCTTCCATGCACATCCTGGGGATCTCGGCGCACTACCATGACAGCGCCGCCGCGCTGGTCAGCGACGGCGAGATCGTCGCCGCCGCCCAGGAAGAGCGATTCACCCGCAGGAAGCACGACCCGTCATTTCCGCAGCACGCGATCGAATATTGCCTGCGCGAGGCATGCATCCAGCTCGCGGACCTCGACTACATCGCCTTCTACGAGAAGTCGCTGATCAAGTTCGATCGGCTGCTCGAGACGTATCTGTCGTATGCGCCGTCCGGATTCCGCAGCTTCCGCGCGGCGATGCCCGTCTGGCTGAAAGACAAGCTGTTCATGCGCGGGAAGCTGCGCGCGCATCTGCGGTCCGCTGACGGTAAAGGTCCGCGCCGCCCACCCATTGTCTTCACGGAGCACCATGAAAGCCACGCCGCCAGCGCGTTCTTTCCAAGCCCGTTCGAACGTGCCGCCATCCTCACGATCGACGGAGTGGGCGAGTGGGCCACCGCGACCTATGGCAAAGGCGAAGGCAACAAGCTGACGCTCCTCGGCCAATTGGAATTCCCGCATTCGCTTGGCCTGCTGTATTCCGCGTTCACGTATTACTGCGGCTTCAAGGTGAACAGCGGCGAATACAAACTCATGGGCCTCGCGCCGTACGGGCGGCCTGTCTACGAGGAGGTGATTCTCGATCGCGTCATCGATCTGAAAGCCGACGGCAGCGTGTGGTTGAACCAGGAGTACTTCAACTACTGCCAGGGCCTGACGATGACGAGCGCGAAGTTTCACGAACTGTTCGGCGGTCCGCCCCGCATGCCGGAGTCGCCGTTCGAACAGCGTCACATGGACATCGCGGCCAGCATCCAGAGGGTTACCGAAGAAGCAATGCTGCGAATGGCGCGCGAGGTGCACCGCCAAACCGGCATGAAACATCTCGTGATGGCCGGCGGTGTCGCGCTGAACTGCGTCGCCAACGGGAGGATTCTGCGCGAGGGGCCGTTTGACGACATCTGGATCCAGCCCGCGGCCGGTGATGCAGGCGGGGCGCTCGGCGCGGCGACATTCGTGTGGCATCAACTGTTGAACAAGCCACGCGTTCCGCTCCCGAGCGACAGTCAGAAGGGGAGTCTTCTCGGTCCTTCGTTCTCGAACGTCGAAATCCAGGATTTCCTCGCCACGGTCGGCGTTCCCGGTTCGTGCTACGACGAGGACGAACTTCTCGACGTCGTTGCGCGTCTGCTCGCGGACGGAAAGATCGTCGGCTGGTTTTCAGGTCGCATGGAGTTCGGTCCGCGCGCGCTCGGCGCGAGAAGCATCCTCGGCGACGCGCGCCACCCGGCCATGCAGACGGCCATGAACCTGAAGATCAAGTTCCGGGAGAGCTTCCGTCCGTTCGCGCCATGCGTGCTGCAGGAACGGGTGCACGAGTACTTCGAGATGAAGCCCGGTCAGCAGTCGCCTTACATGTTGCTGGTCGCGCCGGTCTCCGATCGCCTGCGCCTGACGCCCGCCGCTGACGACCTGCGGACGATGCGTGAGCATCCGGATCTGCGGCAGCGCGTCAACATCGTCCGGTCGAGCATTCCAGCGGTGACGCATGTCGATTACAGCGCCCGCATCCAGACGGTGGACGAGGAGCGACACGGACGCTTCTATCGATTGATGAAGGCGTTCGAACGGCTGACCGGCTGCGCCGTTATCGTCAACACCAGCTTCAACGTGCGTGGGGAACCGATGGTCTGCAGGCCGGAACAGGCGTATCGCTGTTTTGCGGCAACCGAGATGGATGCCCTCGTACTGGAGAATTACGTGGTGCTCAAAGAACGCCTGCCGGAGCGCGTGCGTGACACGGAGCGCGCGGCGTATCTCGAGCAGTTCGCGTTGGACTGACCGGATGATCGCCATCAACCTTCACCCGACCGATCGCATGCTTCGACAGTTCGCCGGCGCATGGCTCGTCGCGTTCAGCGGCCTGGCGGCCACGCAGTGGCTGCTGCGCGGTCACCTGCGCACCGCGGCAGCTCTTTTTGGCGTTGCGCTGATCGTCGGCGTCGCAGGGCTACTGCGTCCGCGGGCGGTGCACTGGTTGTTCGTCGCAGCGACGATCGCGGCGTTTCCGATTGGGTGGGTGGTTTCCCAGGTCATGCTGTTTCTGCTTTTCGTCGGCGTCATCACACCTGTGGCGCTGTTGTTCAGGCTGCAGGGCCGCGATCGGCTGGCACGTCACCGACCCGAGCACGAGGCGAGCTACTGGAAACCGAAGACGACCACTGCAGACATGCGGCGCTATCTGCGTCAGTATTGAAGGGATGACGAGATCAGGTGAGAACAGCTTCGAGAAAGCCGCGTCCGAGAGCCGTGACGTCGGATTTCTCGGCGAGCTGTGGGGATTTCTGAAGTCCACTCGCAAATGGTGGCTGCTTCCCATCATCGCGGTCGTGGTGCTGTTCGGCCTGCTGATCTTCCTGTCCGGCACCGGCGTCGCGCCGTTCATCTACACACTGTTCTAACGTCTCGGCCACCTGCTGAGGTGTGTGTGCACGACACAGTGTCAAATACAGAATTGGTGAGAAACTAAATCAAAGGTTTACTTTCCCGGGACCGATAGCAATCACAGATGCGCTCGAAGACCTCTTCTCCCGTACGCCGCTCCGCTTCGCGGAAAAAGGCGGATGCTATCGAGATCGTGGTGCGCCGCGGCGCGCTGAAGCGGTTCGACGCGTTGAAGACCAAGACCGGTGAACTGCCGGTTGTCGTGAAGTGGGACCGTCGACTGGACGACCGTCGTGACGGCGCAAGCGGAGCAAAACGCGTTCGCCGCTACGAGGACCGCCGGCGGACACCCCCGTTCACCTGGGACCTGGCCGACTTTGTAGTGGTTGAGCCTACAGACGGTCGCAAAACGGCACCCCGCAGCCCGTCCCGCAAACGCAAGAAACCGACAAAGAAGTCGTAAGTTCCAGAGGTCTGTTGCAGTATCCGCGACCAGCCGAAATGAAAGGTGGTCGCACCAGATGATTAACTGGGAACTTCCGCATCAAAAGATTGCATGTCCGCACTGCGGTTCGACCGAAACGCAGTTGACGTTGGAGCTTCTGGGCCTGATTCGCTATTCCTGCCAGACCTGCCGTAAATCCTTCGCCACCCACGGCGACAACGCTCCCGCCCAGGCGGACCAGAAATCGACCGCCTCCGACGCAAGTTCCGGCCGGGTCTGACCGCGCGACTCGCTTGGCTCGCTCGGGGCGGGCACCCTCAATCTGATAATCTCGATTTCAGGTGGTCATTGGCCTCGACTACTCGCTTGCGCTCGTGTCGGGCGCGCTTCTCGCGCTGAGTTTTCCCCGTTACGGACATCCGGCTCTCGCGTGGATCGCGTTGGTGCCGCTGCTCGTGGCGCTCGCGCAGAAACGCCATCCGCCACTAAAGGCATTCCTTCTTGGCCTTACATCCGGGTTCATTTACTTCGCGGGGACGCTCTATTGGACCGGCACCGTGATCCGGACGTTTGGCGGCATCCCGCTGCCCGCGGCCATGCTTGGAGTCGTTCTTCTTGCGTTGTATCAAGGGTTTTTTCCCGCGTTGTTCGCGCTGATCTCCAGCCGCCTGATCGCGCGCGGCGGTCTCGCCGCCGTGTTTCTATCTGCCGCGGCGTGGATTGCGACAGAGTTCTTCCGCGGGGTCGTGTTTGGCGGGTTTCCGTGGGTGCTGCTCGGCGATAGTCAGGTGACCGTGCTGCCGGTCGCGCAGCTCGCGAGCGTGCTGGGCGTATACGGCGTGTCCGGTCTCGTCGCCTTCATCAACGCAGCCATCGCGTACGCGATGCTCACGAACGGACGGCGTCGCGCGGTGGCAATAGCCGCCGCTGCGGGTGTGCTGATTGCGACAGGTGCATGGGGCGCGGCACGCATTGCGGATGGGGCACTCACGCGCGCCGGAACACCGATTCGCGTCGGACTGATCCAGGCGAACATCGCTCAGGAAGACAAGTGGAAGGCGGGCGAAGCGCGCCGCATTTTCACCACCTACATCGCCATGACACGCGATGCCGTGAAGCGCGGCGCCGAGTACGTGATCTGGCCCGAGTCGGCAACGCCGTTCATGTTCGAAAACGATCCGGCGGGACAGGAAGCGTTGCGCGCGCTCGCGCGCGAGGTCCGGGTCCCCATCCTGTTCGGCAGCGATCAGGAGGTGACTCGCCCCGAGCCGGCGCTCTATAACGCCGCGTTCCTTGTCACGCCGGACGGCAGGACCGCGGCGGTCTATCGCAAGATCCACCTCGTGCCGTGGGGCGAGTTCATCCCTATGAAGCGGCTCCTGTTCTTCGTCTCGCCGCTTGTGGACAGCTTCACCGATTTCTCGCCGGGCACCGAGATGGTGCTGCTGCCGATCGGTTCGCATCTGGCGAGCACGGCCATTTGTTACGAGGTGGTCTACCCGTCGTTAATCCGCCGGGCAGTGCAGGGCGGGAGCGAGTTGCTGACTACGATCACCAACGACGCGTGGTACGGCCACTCCTCGGCGCCGTATCAGCACTTCGCGCTCGCTTCCATGCGTGCCATTGAGCAGGGACGCTACCTCGCGCGCGCGGCGAACACCGGAATCAGTGGTGTGATCGATCCCTACGGTCGCATCGTCCGCCAGTCGAGTATCTTTGAACAGGACGCGCTGGTGGAGCAGGTCAGGTTCCTGACGGTCCGGACGATCTATTCGCGCATCGGCGATGTGATTGCGTATATCGCCATCGCGCTGGTGGGACTCGGCCTTGTGCTGTTACGGAGGTAGGTTTGGCGGTTGCCATTGAAGATCTCACACGTCGATACGAGGATCTGAACAGACGGGCGCTCGAGTTGCGGAGGCATCTTTGAGCAGGCCAACCTCGATCAACAACTCGCCGAAATAGAAGCGCGCACGTCGGCGCCCGATTTCTGGAGCAACCAGGCGGAAGCGCAGAAGGTGATGCAGCGCCGACGCCGCCTCGAAGAGGATCGGACGCTGCTCCAGTCCCTGACCCGGCGCGCTGACGACATCAGTGTGCTGATCGAATGGGCCGGCGCGGGTGAAGACGTGACCGGCGATCTGGCGCGCTCGCTCGAGGACCTGCAGCAGGAGGTGGAGGGCGCCGAGACGCGCAAGATGCTCAGCGGCGAGCACGACGCCGCGAACGCGATCGTCACGATCCATCCTGGCGCCGGCGGCACCGAGTCGCAGGACTGGGCGGAGATGCTGCTCCGCATGTACATGAAATGGGCGGAACGGCGCGGCCTTCGCCGCGAGATCATCGACTACCAGCCCGGCGAAGAAGCAGGTCTGAAGAGTGTCACGTTCATGCTGTCCGGCGAGTACGCCTTCGGATTGATGTCCGCCGAAGCGGGCGTACATCGTCTGGTGCGCATCTCGCCGTTCGATCAGGCCGCTCGGCGGCATACGTCCTTTGCGTCGGTGTTCGTGTGGCCCGAATTGCCGGAGGACGTCGACGTCGATATTGAGGAAAAGGACTTGCGGATCGATACGTATCGATCGAGCGGCGCCGGCGGTCAGCACGTCAACGTCACCGACTCGGCGGTGCGCATCACCCACCTGCCGACCGGCATCGTCGTGTCGTGTCAGAACGAGCGGTCGCAGCACAAAAACCGTGCGCAGGCGATGAAGGTCCTCAGGTCACGTTTGTACGATGTGAGGATGAAGGAGCAGGCGTCGAAGCTGGAGCAGATTGCCGGTGCAAAGAAGGAGATCGGCTTCGGCAGCCAGATTCGCAGCTACGTGCTGCAGCCGTATCAAATGATCAAAGATCACCGCACCAAGATGGAGATCGGCGACGTTCATCGCGTGCTCGACGGTGATCTGGATCCGTTCATCAAGACGTATCTGTTGAAGAAAGCCAGCGGCACCCTCGGCGCTGCGGCGGCGGCCGATGAAGACTAAAGGACCGATCCTCGCGCTGGTCGCTGCGGTCGCGCTGGCCGCGGTGCCATCGACTCCGCCGCGCTTCACGGTGGTCGAAGCCTCTATCGGGGGGATGCAGCGCGCCCTCCAGCAGCATCGCATCACCTCACGTGAGCTCGTGCAGCAATCGCTGACCCGCATCGCGCTCTACGAAGATCGGCTCAACGCCATCATCTACGTCAATCCACGGGCACTCGAGGAAGCAGATGCTCGCGACAAGGAGCGTGCAGCGGGCCGCGCGCGCGGACCGCTGCACGGCATCCCCATCGCCATCAAGGACAACATCCAGACACGCGACATGCCGACCACCGGCGGCGCGCTGGCCTTCGCGGGGTTGATGCCGCCGTATGACGCAACGGTCGCGAAGAACCTGCACGATGCCGGCGCGATCATCATCGCCAAGACGCAGCTCACCGAGCTCGCCAACTGGGTGACGGTCGGCATGCCCGCGAACTACAACAGCCTGAACGGCTACGGCATGAACCCGTACGATCCACGCCGCGATCCACGTGAAGGACTCGCTGACGGACGCCCCGTGCTGACGACCGGCGGGTCGAGCTCGGGCGTTGGTACCAGCGTGAGCTTCTGGGCCGCAAACGTCGGCACGGAAACGTCCGGATCCATCCTCAGTCCAGCGAATCAGAACATGCTCGCCGGCATCAAACCGACGGTCGGCCGTGTGAGCCGCTACGGGATCATTCCGATTACCGCGGATCAGGACACTGCGGGACCGATGGCGCGGTCGGTCTCGGACGCGGCCATCCTGCTCGGCGCGCTCGAAGGGACGAGCCCCGATCCGAACGACGCCGCGACATCCGCGTGCACGCCGCCGCCTGGCCGCGATTACACGCGGTTCCTCGACCCGAACGCCCTGCAAGGTGCGCGCATCGGGGTGCCTCGCGCCAACTTCTACGATGCGGTTGTCTCGGGCGCTTCGCTGATGCCGCGCGGCGGCCTGACGTCCGAGCAGAAGCGGGTGATGCAGGATGCGATCGCCGAGCTGAAGCGTCTCGGCGCGACGGTCGTTGATCCGGCGAATATTCCGAGCATCGTTGACTGGGATCCAGCGCGCAATTTCCTCGATTGGCCTGTCTGCTCGGGTCCGGACAACGCAAAGGGAAAGGACGCGAACTGCTCGACGACCTACAAGTACGGGATGAAGCGCGATTTCAGCAAATGGCTGTCGCTGTTAGGCGATGCCGCACCGGTGAAGTCGCTCGCGGATCTGCGGGCGTGGAACGAAGCGCACCGCGCGATGGGGGCGCTCAAATACGGTCAGTCGAACCTCGACAACGCCGACGAGATCGACCTGGTTGCCGATCGCGCGCGCTACGAGAGAGATCGTCGCAAGGATCTGCTGGTCACCGCGAAGCATGGGATCGACGAGGTGATGAAGGCGCAGCGCCTCGACGCGCTGCTGTTCCCGGCGCAGAACGGCAACGGCATAGCCGCCCGCGCCGGCTATCCGTCCGTCATCGTTCCCTATGCAGTGGTGCCGAACAACGCGCCGCCAGCGTTCCCGTCCGACTTCAATCCGAAACCCGCACCGTTCGGCGTGACCTTCACCGGCATGGCGTGCAGCGAGCCGCGCCTCATCGCGGTGGCGTACGCGTTCGAACAGGCAACCCGCCTTCGCCCGGCTTCGGCGGGGCAAGGTCACGGAAGGGTCCCACCGCCCGAATTCCCGTAGTGAACCGAACGCCGACCTGCGGCGTCTAGCGTACGAACGCGAGCTCCGATGCATGAGTGGACAGGCCGACTGGCCGCGGACGTCGTGACACCGGACGAGGAGCTCGAGCGTGAGTTCGATGCGCGGCTGGTCGAGTCTTCGCGGCTGGCGTTCCGGGTCGCCTACTCGGTGTTGCGCCAGCGCGAAGACGCCGAAGACGTTGCCCAGGATGCGTTTGCCAGGGCGCATCGACGATTCCGGCAGCTTCGCGATCCCGATCGGTTTTGCGGCTGGCTGGTGAAGATGGTCTGGCGGATGGCGCTCGACAGGCGCCGCAGCGCGCACCGACGGGCCACGCGTGAGGCTGCACACCAGGGTCTGCGCGCCGCGACAGCGGAAAGAGGAGGCGAGGAACGGTCGCAACTCCTATGGGAGGCGATCGATGCTCTTCCTGAAAAGCTGCGGAGTGTGATTGTCCTGGCAAGCATCGAAGGACATGATGTCGCCGCCGTCGCGCGGCTGCTCGGCATTCCCGAGGGAACCGTCAAGTCGCGGCTGTTCCTCGCGCGGCAACAGCTCAAGGAACGTTTGCAATGCCTGAACACGGACACGAAAACTCGATGAGCGACGAGCTCCTCGATCGCGAGCTGGCAGCACTGCTGTCAGTAGAACCATCGCCTGCATTCGTTGCGCGAGTGCGCATGCACGTGGCGTCACAGGAGCGAACGCCAGTGTCGTGGTTGAACGCTCGCGGGCTCGCGCTGGCCGTCGTCCTCGTCGTTGCTGTCGGAGCGGCGGTCGCCATCCGAACCGGGCAGTCGAGATACGTTGATAGCAGCCAGGCTCGGGCCGGCGAGCAGCCGGCGTTCGTAATCCCGCAGCAGACCCCTCGCGTGACTGCACTGCCCGCGCAACCATCTGCGCATCCCGCGCCCGAGGTGTTGATATCTCCTTCGGAATCTCGAGTTGTAGAACGATTGCTAATCGCGGCGCGCGGTACGGTCGTCGCCCCCGACGCACATTCATTCGAGGAGACGGACGCAACCCTTCTCCCGCCGATGCCGATTGACATCGCCCCCATCAGGCTCGAGCCACTCGCGGCAGTGGCCGAAATTGAATCAGGAGCAGTCCAGTGATGACGCGCTTTCGTTTGTTGGCCGTGTTAGGAGTCGTCGTCCTGTTAACCGCCGGCACACATGCGCAGGAACCAGCTGCGCCCCCTGCTCCGGCCTTGCCACAGGCGCCACCCGTACCTGCCGTGCAACCGCCTACGCCCCAGCGGGCGCGCACGGCCAACCTGGCCGCCATCGTGCCGCTCAAGGTGACGATCACGTTGTCGAAGTATCACGGCGACAAGAAAGTCAGCAGCATGCCGTACGAACTGACGGTGCGCACCGACAACAACAAGGCGAGCATCCGCATGTCGACGGAGGTGCCAACGCCGACGTTCGGGTCGCCGAATCCTGCCGCGGCCGATCCGACCAAGCCGCCGTCACGGATCGGTCCGTTCGTGATGCGGTCCATCGGCACGAACATCGACTGTAATGCGTCGAATCTCGACAGCGGACGCTACTCGTTGACCGTCACGATCGAGGACTCGTCGATCTATGAAGACTCGCAGCGCATCGACATCCCGAACGGCGCCAGGATGTCGGACGTGTCGGCCGTTCGTACCTACCGCACGACCAACGCGCTCGTGCTGCGCGACGGGCAGTCAACGGAATTTACGACGGCTGTGGACAAGGTGAGCGGAGACGTCTTCAAAGCAAACGTGATGCTCACGGTGATCAAATGAGCGCGGTCGACTAATTGGATGCTGGCGCGACGGCGGGGACGACGGTGGCGCCCTGGGGCTGGGTGCCGTTGATGAACGCTTCGTCGATGCCGTTATCCAGCTTGACGAAGACGATGTTGCCCGGCGCTTCGAACTGCGGCGGATTCTTCCGATCGGCGCGCTTGTCGATGTAGGCCTTCATGAAGTCCATCCAGATCGGCACCGCCGCAACCGCACCGGTCTCATTGCTGCCGAGCGGCTTCTTCTCGTCGTACCCAACCCAGACACCGACCGTGATGTTCGGATCGAAGCCGATGAACCACGCATCGGTGTATTCGTCCATCGTTCCGGTTTTGCCGGCGAGCGGCCAGTCGAGGCTCTTCGCGGCAGCCGCCGTGCCGCGCAGGACTACGCCGCGCATCAGGTTCGTCATCACGTACGCCGTGTCGGCGCGAATCGCCTCGTGTGGTTCCGGACGGTTCTCTTCGATGACGTTTCCCTCGCGGTCGGCGATGCTGATGACCGAATAGGGGCGCATCCGTACACCCTGATTGGGAAACGCCGAGTACGCGCTCGTCATATCCCACAGCGTTTCTTCAACGGAACCGAGAGCGAGCGAGAGATATGGCGGCATGTTCGGCGGCAACCCAAATCGGGCGGCGACCTTGATAACGTTGTCGGGTCCGAGCTCCGCCAGCGCTTTCACCGCCGGAATGTTGCGCGAGTCCTCGAGCGCCCAGCGCAGCGTCACCGGTCCTTCGTACTTGCGATCGTAATTGAGCGGTTCGTACGGCGGCTGGTTCGGGCCCGCTTCGTAAGAGATCGGTTCGTCAACAAAGATCGATACAGGCGTGTAGCCGCGGTCAATCGCCGTCGTATAAATGAACGGCTTGAACGCCGAGCCGACCTGCCGCTTTGCCTGAGTGGCGCGGTTGAACTTGCTGCGCGCGAAATCGAAGCCGCCTACCATCGCGCGCACCTGACCCGTGCGGTTATCGATCGCCAGCAGCGCGCCTTCTACGACCGGATCCTGCTCGAGACCGATCGACTTCGGAACTCCGCCGACAATCTCACGCACCTCGACCTGCACCAGATCGCCGACCTTCAGAAAATCGCCGGCAGATGTCTTCCGCGTCCACGCGAACGCCGTCTTCGGCAGCTCCACTTCATTCGCACCGATACGCACGCGAGCGCTGCCGTTGCCGCCTTTCGCCGCCACCGATGTCACGAGAGCAGGGACGATGTCGCCTGCGAGGATGGGCCGGTTCCACCGGTCGGTCGTAAACGCCTCGAGCGTTCGCCTCTCGGCGAGGATGTTGCGAACTTTGCGGAAACCGGCGTGCCGCTTGTCGAGCCGCCGCAATCCGCGATCGAGCGCACGATTCGCGACTTCCTGCAGTTCCGCGTCGAGCGTGGTCTGTACCTGCAGGCCATTCTGATAAAGCGCGTCGGCGCCGTACTCCTGCTCGAGCGTCTTGCGGATCTCCTCGACGAAATACGGCGCGACCGACGGCTCGGGCCGCTGTTGACCCTGCAGCACGAGCGGACGCTCCTCCGCCTCGCGCGCCTCTTCGCGTGAGATGTCGCCTTCGTCGGCCATGCGCTCGAGCACGTAGTTGCGGCGCACCAGGGTCTGCTTGGGATTGACGAAGGGACTGAGCCGTCCGGGCGCCTGGATGATGCCCGCGATCACCGCCGCTTCCTCGAGCGTCAGGTCCTTCGCCGCCTTGTCGAAATAGAGATGCGACGCTGCCTCGACGCCGTACGCGCCGTGGCCGAGATTGATCTGGTTCGCGTAGAGCGTGAAGATTTCCTGTTTCGTGAACCGCTTCTCGATTTGAATCGCGACGATCCACTCTTTGATCTTGCGCTCCGGCGACACTTCGAAGCGTCCACCCGAGAGCTGATATTGCTGCAGGAACACATTGCGCGCGAGCTGCTGCGTGATGGTGCTGGCGCCCTGACGCTTGCCGGTAACGAGATCCTTCAAT
>Ga0310811_10000715_pt1 | contig 42576 bp, 36 predicted proteins | sample YCmetagenome_FD_207642 | JGI IMG/M metagenome (GOLD analysis project Ga0310811, IMG submission 207642) | Soil microbial communities from experimental microcosm in Duke University, North Carolina, United States - YC | ecosystem: Engineered > Artificial ecosystem > Soil microcosm > Unclassified ...
TGCTGCGTCTGTCGCTGAACGTGGCATCGACACGCGTAGTGCTGACACACGGTCACAGCGGCCCGGATGCGGCAGGCAAGGTGATCGAAGCCTTCGGTCACTTCCTGATCGGCGGCAACTACACGGTTGGTATCGTCGTCTTTATTATCCTGACGATCATCAACTTCACCGTGGTGACCAAAGGTGCTGGCCGTATCGCGGAAGTCGGCGCGCGCTTCGCCCTGGACGCGATGCCCGGCAAACAGCTGGCGATCGATGCCGACCTGAACGCCGGCCTGATCGGCGAGCAAGATGCACGCCTGCGCCGTACGCAAGTGGCGCAAGAGGCGGAGTTCTACGGCGCGATGGACGGCGCCAGCAAATACGTGCGCGGCGATGCGATCGCCGGCATCATCGTCACGCTGGTCAACGTGATCGGCGGCCTGATCGTCGGTATCGTCCAGCATGACATGGCGTTTTCGTCCGCACTGGAAAACTACACGCTGCTGGCGATCGGTGACGGCCTGGTTGCGCAGATTCCCTCGCTGATCATTTCGACCGCGGCCGGTATCGTCGTCTCGCGCGTCGCCAGCGAGCAGGACATCGGCGGCCAGCTGCTCGGCCAACTGTTCACGCGTCCGCATGTGCTGTACATCACGGCCGCGATCCTCGGCGGCATGGGCGTGATTCCCGGCATGCCGCACATTCCTTTCCTGTTTCTCGCCGCGCTGATCGGCGGTTGCGGTTACACGATCGCGCAGCGCGCATTGAAGGCGCCTGAAGTGGAGCCGGAAGTTACCGCACCGCCGCCGGCACCAGAGATCGAGGAAGCGACGTGGCAGGATATCGTGCAGGTCGATACGCTCGGCCTCGAAGTTGGCTATCGCCTGATTCCACTGGTCGACAAGGCGCAGAACGGGGAACTGCTGCGCCGGATCAAGGGTATTCGCAAGAAATTTGCGCAAGAGGTCGGCTTCCTGTCGCCGCCGGTGCATATCCGTGACAACCTTGAACTCCGTCCGACCGCATACCGCATCACATTGAAAGGCGTGCAGATCGGCAGCGGCGAAGCGCACGTCGGGCAGTTCCTCGCAATCAATCCTGGCATGGTCAGCGGCACGCTGCCGGGCCAGACCACCGCGGATCCGGCGTTCGGCCTGCCTGCGACCTGGATCGACGCCAATCTGCGCGAGCAGGCACAAGGCATGGGTTACACCGTGGTCGATGCGGGTACCGTGGTCGCCACGCATCTGAATCACCTGATCATCACTCATGCCGCCGAACTTCTGGGCCGCCAGGAAGTGCAGCAACTGCTCGATCATCTGATGAAGGAAGCGCCGAAGCTGGTCGACGATCTGGTGCCGAAAATGCTGCCGCTGTCCAGCCTGCAGAAGGTGTTGCAGAACCTGCTGGCTGAAGGCGTGCATATCCGCGACATGCAGACCATCATCGAAACGCTGTCCGAATACGCGCCGCGCACGCAGGATGTCAATGAGCTGACTGCGCAGGTACGCGTTGCGCTCGGCCGCGCCATCGTGCAGCAGCTGTTCCCGAACAGCGAGGAACTGTCCGTGATGACGCTGGACAACCGCTTAGAACGTCTGCTGACACAGGCCTTACAGGCAAGCGGTCCGGAAGGCGCCGGCATCGAGCCGGGTCTGGCCGATACGCTGGCAGCGCAGGCCGAGGCTGCAGCGCGTCAACAGGAACAAATGGGATTGACGCCGGTACTGCTGGTACCGGCACCGCTGCGGACGCTGCTGTCGCGCTTCCTGCGCCGCGCGATCCCGCAACTGAAGGTACTATCGCACGCCGAAGTACCGGATTCGAAAACGATCAGAGTCACTAGCTTGGTTGGAGGTCAGGTATGAACGTCAGAAAATTCACGGGCAGCACGTCGAGGGAGGCCTGGCATCTGGTGCGCGAGGCACTGGGACCGGATGCCGTCATTCTCTCCAACCGCAGTGTGGACGGCGGCGTGGAAATCCTGGCGCTTGCCGGCGAGGACATGGCCGCGCTCGCCGAGCCGGTGATGGAAAAGCAGGGCGTTTCCGCACAGACGTTGAGCGCGCTGACGCAGAAACGCAACCTCGATCATCGCGTCGATCACGCGCATGCTTCGGCAGCCGCATTGACCGCCCCTGTGGCGGCATCAATCCCGGCACCTGCAGCAGCAGCTGCAATCGGCAGCGACGAGCTTGGCAGCATGATGCGGGAAATTCGCTCCATGCGCGGCATGCTGGAAGCGCAACTCGCAGAACTGGCGTGGACCGATCAGCACAAGCGCGAACCGGTGAAAGCTGCCGTGCTGCGTGAGATGCTGGCTGCCGGTTTCAGCGCGAGCCTGTCGCGTTACGTGACCGAGAAACTGCCTGCCGGGGCGACCGAGCAGGGCGGTGTCGCGTGGCTCAAGTCAGTGCTGGCACGCAATCTGTCGACTATCAGCAGCGAGCACGAGATTCTGGAAAAAGGCGGCGTATACGCGCTGGTCGGCCCGACCGGCGTTGGCAAGACGACCACAACCGCAAAGCTCGCCGCCCGCTGCGTGATGCGCCACGGCCCCAGCAAGCTGGCCTTGATCACGACGGACGGTTATCGTATCGGCGGCTATGAACAATTGCGCATCTACGGCAAGATCCTGGGCGTGATGGTGCATTCGGTGAAAGACGAAGCTGATCTGCGCATCGCGCTGGACGAATTGAAAGGCAAGCATACGGTCCTGATCGACACGGTTGGCGTCAGCCAGCGCGACCAGATGGTAACCGAGCAGATCGCGATGCTGTCGGCTGCCGGCAATCAGGTCAAGCGGTTGCTGTGCCTGAACGCGACCTCGACCGGCGAGACTTTGAATGAAGTGGTGCGCTCCTATCAGGGCACCGGCCTCGCAGGTTGCATCTTGACCAAGCTGGACGAAGCGGCAACGATAGGCAATGCGCTCGATGTGGTCATCCGCCAGAAATTGAACTTATACTATATTGCCAACGGTCAACGCGTTCCCGAGGACCTGCATGTCGCCAATGCGCAATATCTGGTCGATCGTGCATTCAAGCTGAAACGCGAAACCGCACCATTTCAATTTCAGGACGCGGAGATTCCGCTGGTCATGGCCAATACGGCACGAGCAATGAACGATAAAAGCTTGCGTGAGGTGATTCTTGGCTAGTTTCGAATGTGATCAGGCAGAAGGTCTGCGGCGACTGCTCGCCGGCCCGAAGCCGCGCATATTCACCTTTTTGTCGGCCGCGACGTCGGCAGAGCGCAGCGCGATGCTGGTCAATTTGAGCACGTCGCTCGCTCGTACCGGCAAACAAGTCGTGCTGCTTGACGGTTGCTCGTCGAACGGCGTGAGCCAGCGCATCGACGTGCGCCTGCAGGCCACGTTGCTCGATGTCGCGCGCCAGCAGCGCGCCTTCGACCAGGTTGCACTGCAGATGCCGCATGGGTTTCATCTTGCCGCGCTTACCAGCGGTTCGCTGAAGCCGTTCACCCCGGATGTCGATCAGCTGCGCCGTCTCTCGAATACCTTCAATGTACTGGCCGCTCAGGCAGATTTGCTGCTGGTCGACGCCGAACTCGATGCGGACGATGCCTTCCCGATCGGTGCGATGGCCGGCGGCGAGATTGTCGTGCAGGTCGGCGCCGGCGCGGATTCGGTCAAAGATGCTTATGCATTGATCAAGCGTCTCAGCGCGCAATCCGGCCGCCGCCCCTTTGGCATCGTTGTCAGCGGTGTGGACGAACGTGAAGCCGAGACGGTCTATCAGAACATGGCGCAGGCCGCCAGCCGCTATCTCGCGGTGCAACTGTACTCGGTCGGCTTTGTTCCATCGGATGACCACGTGACGCGCGCTGCGCGTCAGGGGCGTGCGGTGGTCGATGCCTTCCCGCGGTCCGGCGCGTCGGCTGCTTTCCGGCGTCTGGCAGAGCAGCTGTCCGCTCGACTCAGTCACGTGGCCCCGGTTGCGGAAGCGAGGGCCTGAGATGTACAACGCCGCAGGAAAATCGGAGAAGGATCACCTGCTCAGCGAGCACGCACCGCTGGTCAAGAAGCTTGCGCATCAGATGAAGGCCAAGTTGCCGCCGAGCGTCGAGGTGGACGATTTGATCCAGGCCGGCATGATGGGCTTGCTGGATGCGGTAGGCCGCTACGAAGAAACGCACGGCGCGCAGTTCGAAACCTATGCAGTGCAGCGCATCCGTGGCGCGATGCTGGATGAATTGCGCAGCAGCGACTGGATGCCGCGCAGCATGCGGCAGAACATGCGCAAGATTGAAGTTGCGATGAACGCCCTGCAGCAGAAGTTGGGGCGCGCGCCGAACGAAAGTGAAGTCGCCAAACAGCTCAAGCTGTCGCTGACCGAGTACCAGGACTTGCTGAGCGAAGGCGGCGGCCATCAGCTCGTGTATTACGAGGATTTCCACGACAGCGATGAAAACGAACACTTCCTCGACCGCTATTGCGTCGATGAGTCGTCCGACCCGCTGCAAGCCTTGATGAACACGGGCTTCCGCGCGGCAGTGATTCATGCCATCGAAAGCCTGCCCGAGCGTGAAAAAATCCTGATGGGCTTGTACTACGAACAGGAAATGAACCTGAAGGAGATCGGCGCGATCATGGGTGTAACCGAATCGCGCGTCTCGCAGTTGCACAGCCAGGCCATTGCACGCATGCGTGCCAATTTAAGGGAGAAAGCGTGGACTGGGGTAGCCTGATAGGTATTGCGCTCGCGCTCGGCGGTTTGCTGATCGGGCAGATGCTGGAAGGCGGCAAGATTGCTTCGCTGGTGCAGCCTGCCGCTTTCGTCATCGTGGTCGTCGGCACAATCGGCGCGGTGATCCTGCAGAGCGGGCTCGCCAATTTCTTTCACGGCATGAAGATGGCCGGCCGCGTGTTCAGCCCGCCGCACGACAACTACCGCAACCTGATTCGCGATATCGGAAACTGGAGCGTCATCGCGCGTCGTGAGGGCCTGCTGAGTCTGGAGCGCCTGATAGAAGGTGTGACGGATCCTTTCATTCAACACGGCCTGCGGCTGATCGTCGACGGCGTGGAGCCCGCCAAGCTGCGTGAGGTGCTGGATCTGGAAATCGGCGCCTTTGAAACGCGGCAGCGGCTTGGCATCAAGGTGTGGGAATCGGCCGGCGGCTATGCGCCGACCATCGGCATTCTCGGCGCCGTGCTCGGTCTGATCCACGTGATGGAAAACCTGTCCGATCCTTCGCGCCTGGGCGGCGGCATCGCGGTCGCCTTCGTCGCCACGATTTATGGCGTCGGCTTCGCCAATCTCGTCTTCCTGCCGATTGCCGGCAAGCTGAAAGCCTATGTTGCGCGTGAAGTGTTCAAGCACGAAATGCTGGCCGACGCGTTTGCCGGCATCGCCGCCGGCGAAAATCCGCGCTTGATCGAAGAGCGCATGAACATCTACCTGACCTGAGCGCTGCTCCTGTCCACCCAAGATGCCGCGCCGCAAACACGAAGAAGAACACGAGAATCATGAACGTTGGCTGGTGTCCTACGCCGACTTTATTACGCTGCTGTTCGCTTTTTTCGTCGTGATGTATGCGATCTCTTCGGTCAACGAAGGCAAATACCGCGTGCTGTCCAATGCCCTGGGCGTCGCCTTCAGCGGCCTGAAACAGTCTGAGCCGGTGCATCGCGAGGCAGCCGAACGCACGTCGCACCAGATTGTCCCTTTACCGCTTCGTACGCCGCGCAGCAACGCCAACGATGTGGCGATCAAACGCGAGAAAGAGCACATGACCAATATCGCGCGCGAGCTGTTGAAGGCAATGGCGCCACTGGTCAGCCAGGGCAAGGTGCGCGTTACGCAAACCAATCGAGGCGTCAGCGTCGAGATCAATGCCAGCGTGCTGTTCGCGCCCGGCGAAGCCAAGCTGAGCCCGCAATCGGAGAAGACGCTGCGTGCGGTGGCGGAAGTGCTGACCAAGGTGGACAACAATCTGCAGATTGAAGGGCACACCGACAACGTGCCGATCAATACGCCGGTGTTTCCTTCGAACTGGGAGCTTTCCGCAGTGCGCGCCAGCAGCGTGGTGCGCCTCTTCATCGACAGCGGTATCGCGGAAAAACGCATGGTTGCAATGGGCCATGCCGCCAACGAACCGATCGCATCGAACGATACGCCCGAAGGTCGCATGCGTAATCGCCGCGTGCAGCTGATGATTCTGTCCGGCTTGCCGGAAACGGTGACCGAAGTGCCGGTGACGGCGAACGACTGAGCCGTATTGCCGCCGCGGCGACAGCGGTCTTTGACATTCCGCCTTGCGGTACGTTTATCCGCTAATTCTTCCCGCGGCGGCGAACCATTGCCGCGGTCAGTTTCCCTAGCTTCCTGTACAAGTCTCCATAGCGTTTGTCCCAGCTTCGCGTCGCGCGATACTGCCGGAGAACCGTCTTGACGTCGCCTCGTGCGATAGGGCCGGTCAAGGCCTGTTCCGTGCCGAGCGTCAGTACGTTCTCCACTGTTTCACGCACCAGCGGCGTCATCATCTTCAAGGCCACGTTCCGCGGCACGCCGGCCTGGACGTAGGCTTGCACGGCGGTATCGAGCAGCGTCACCAGATAGTTCGAAGCGAACACCGCTGCGGCGTGATATAGCGTTTTGCGCTGCGGATCGATATCGACGAAGTGTGCGCCGATCGCAGCGAACAGCGGCTGCAGTGCATCGATGGCTTGCCTGTCGCCTTCGACGCCGCACCAGGTGCCGGCGAAGCTGTGCAGCACTTCCTCGGGCCGCGCAAAACTCCGTACTGGATGGATGCTTGCGATGGTTGCACCTTGCGCGCGTGCCGGTTCGAGTATGGAGGACGGCAGTGCGCCGCTGCAATGGAAAACGAGGCTGCCTTCCAGCGGCACCGAAGCGGCGATTTGTTCGCACACCGAATGGATTTGGTCGTCCGGCGTGGCGATCAATACGATATCGGCACGGCGCAATTGCGACACTTCATTGATGGCTGTACCGGTGCCAATGAAACCGATTGCATTCCGGGCGCTCTGTGGCGACCTGTTCAGAACATCCTGCAGGACGACTGCGTTCGCGGTATGCCACAGGTGCGCGAGCGTGCGTGCCAGCTTGCCGGCGCCGACGATCGCGAGTGTGGGCGGCGTGTTCATCGTCAGGCGATGCGCTCCAGCATTTCCTGCTGTTCAAGCCATTCCGTTTCGAGCTGCTCCAGATCCTTCGTGCAGTAAGCCTGATCAGTCAGCAGTTTTTTCAGTTCTTCCTTGTTGTCTGCGTCGTAGATCGAACTGTCGGCAAGGCGAGCATCGATTTCCGCCTTCTTCGCCTGGCCTTTGGCCATTTGCTCTTCCAGCCGCTTGATGCGCGCTTCGATCGGTTTGCGCAACGCCGACAAGCGCTGGCGTTCTTCGGCTTCGAATTTCTTTTGCTCCTTGCGGTCGACGCTCGGTGCGGCAGGTGTTGCAATGCTGGTTTTCGCGGCGTCGGTACTCAGTGCATCCGCCGTTTTGGCGGCAAGCTTGGTTTTGAAGAGCCAGTCTTTGTAATCGTCCAGATCGCCATCGAATTCCTGCAACTTGCCGTCGGCAACGATGATGAACTGATCCGTCGTCGCCCGCAGCAGGTGCCGATCGTGCGATACCAGCAACAGCGTACCTTCGAATTGTGCAAGGGCCATCGTCAGCGCTTCGCGGGTTTCGAGATCGAGGTGGTTGGTCGGTTCGTCCAGCAACAGCAGGTTGGGGCGCTGCCATACGATCAGCGCGAGCGCGAGACGCGCTTTTTCGCCGCCGGAGAAGGGCGCGATCTTGCTGGTCACCATGTCGCCGCCGAAATTGAAACTGCCAAGGAAATTGCGGAGCTCTTGTTCACGCGTGTTCGGTGCAATGCGCATCAGGTGCCAAAGCGGCGATTCGTCATGGCGCAGCATTTCCACCTGGTGCTGCGCAAAGTAGCCGATCACGAGTCCCTTGCCGACACGCGAATCGCCGTGCAGAGGCGCGAGTTCACCGGCGATTGTTTTCACCAGCGTCGACTTGCCGGCACCGTTCACGCCGAGCAGCCCAATACGCTGGCCGTTCTGCAGCGAGAAGTTGATGCGCGAGACGACTTTCTTGTCGCTGGTGCTGCCGTCGTCGTTCTCGATCCGGTAGCCGGCATTCACGTCTTCCAAGACGAGCAGCGGATTCGGCGCATTGTCGGGCTCGCGGAATTCGAAGGAGAATTCGGCCGCGGCACGCAGCGGCGCCAGCTCTTCCATTTTTGCCAGCGCCTTCATGCGGCTTTGCGCCTGGCGCGCTTTCGTGGCCTTTGCCTTGAAGCGGGTCACGAAGGATTCGAGATGCGCGCGTTGGCGCGCCTGCTTTTCGATTGCGCTTTGCGCCAGCACCAGTTGGGCGGCACGCTGGCGCTCGAAGGCGGAGTAGTTGCCCGAATAGCGCTTGAGCTTGCGCTCGTCGATGTGCACGATGACGTTGACCACGCCGTCGAGGAAATCACGATCATGCGAGATGACGATCAAGGTACCCTCGTAGCGCTTCAGCCACTCTTCCAGCCAGATGATTGCGTCCAGGTCCAGGTGGTTGGTCGGCTCGTCGAGCAGCAACAGATCGGACGGACACATCAGCGCTTGCGCAAGATTCAGGCGCATGCGCCAGCCGCCGGAAAAACTCGCGACCGGCTGCTGCATTTGCTCCATCGAAAAGCCGAGGCCGATCAGCAGCTGCTCGGCGCGGGAACGCACCGTGTACGCATCGGCATCGGCCAGTGCACTATGCAATTCGCCGATGCGTGTGCCGTTGGCTGCGCTTTCGGGCTGACTTTCGATTTGTGCCAACTCGCCTTCCAGCGTGCGCAGGTGCGCGTCGCCGTCGATTGCATATTCGATCGCAGGCCGGTCCAGCGCAGGGGTCTCCTGCGCCACGTAGGCGACGCGCCACTTCGCAGGGAAATCGACGCTGCCCTGATCCGCATGCAGCTCGTCGCGCAGCAGGCCAAAGAGGCTCGATTTGCCGGCGCCGTTGGCGCCGATCAGGCCGATCTTGTCGCCTGGGTTCAGTGTAAGGTCGGCGCTGTCGAGCAGCGGCTTGATGCCGCGGATCAGAGAAACTTGCTGGAAACGAATCATTGCAATTGATCTGCGGTGACGAGGAACACCATGTCGTCGCCGGCGCTGGTCGACAGCCAGGTCAGTTCGAGATCGGGGAAGGCGGCTTCGGCATGACGGCGTTCGTTGCCGATCTCGACGACCAGCAAGCCGTTCGGCGTCAGACGTTTGCCGGCGCCTGCAATGATCTCGCGCACCAGGTCCATGCCGTCCTCACCACCCGCCAGCGCGATCTGGGGTTCGCGCAGATATTCCTGCGGCAGTTCGCTCATCGAGGTCGCGTTGACGTAGGGCGGGTTGCTGACAATCAGGTCGTATTGGTTGAGCGGCACGTTCTGATACAGGTCGGACTGAATCAGCGCGATGCGATCCTGCAACGCATAATCGTTCACGTTGCGTTGCGCGACCGCCAATGCGTCAGGCGAGATATCGACTGCATCGATTTGCGCATTGGGGAATGCATCGGCCAGCATGATGGGCAGGCAACCGGAGCCGGTGCACAGCTCGAGTACGTTCGTCACCCCGTCGGCGTCGCTGATCCACGGAGCAAACTGGTCCGGGATCAGTTCTGCGATGAAGGAACGCGGCACGATGGTGCGTTCATCCACATAAAAGCGATAGCCATTGAGCCAGGCTTCGTTGGTAATGTAGGAGGCAGGTACGCGTTCTTCCGCACGACGGCGGATCACCTGCATGACTGCTTCGATTTCTTCTGGCAGCAGGCGTGCATCGAGAAAAGGATCAAGTTTGTCGAGCGGCAGCTTCAGCGTGTGCAGGATCAGGTAGGCCGCTTCGTCCAGCGCATTGCTGCTGCCATGGCCAAAGAACAGGCCGGCGGTATTGAAACGCGTGACTGCATAGCGCAGCAGATCGCGGATGGTGGAAAACTGATCAGGTATGGTCGGCATGAATTCGGTATTGAGTTCGCAGAAAGAGCGGGCCGCGATTGCAGCCGTAACGGCAGGTAGTGTACTTCGTGGCCGAGGCGATTCGCATCGGCCACGCTTGATCGCTTACAGCAGCAGGTTTTCCATCGTTCGCCGATAGATGTTCTTCAGCGGATCGATGAAGCGCAGCTCGATGTGCTCATCGATCTTGTGGATGCTGCCGTTCGGCGGGCCGAACTCGACGACTTGCGGGCAGATTTTCGCGATGAAACGTCCATCCGATGTGCCGCCCGTCGTCGACAGTTCCGTCTCGACGCCGGTTTCGCTGCGGATGGCGTCGCTGATCGCATCGCTCAAGGCGCCCTTGGGCGTCAGGAAAGGATGGCCACTGATGGACCATGCCAGATCGTATTCGAGTCCGTGCTTGTCGAGGATCGCGTGTACCCGCTGCTGCAAGCCTTCAACCGTGCTGGTCGTGCAGAAGCGGAAATTGAAATCGATCACCACATCGCCCGGGATCACGTTCGATGCGCCGGTACCGCCATGCATGTTCGAAATCTGGAAGGAGGTCGGCAGATAGTATTCGTTGCCGTCGTCCCATTTTTCCGCGACCAACTCCGCCAGCGCGGGTGCGCACTGATGGATCGGATTGCGGGCCAGTTGCGGATAGGCGATGTGGCCCTGGATACCCTTGACCGTCAGCCTGCCCGACATGCTGCCGCGGCGGCCGTTCTTGATCATGTCGCCCAGTACCTGGGAGGAGGTCGGTTCGCCGACGATGCAATAGTCGAGCTGTTCGCCGCGCGCTTTGAGCGCATCGCAGACGATCACGGTGCCGTGCGTGGCCGGACCTTCCTCGTCGCTGGTGATCAGGAAGGCAATCGAGCCCTTGTGATCCGGATGCGCGGCAATGAACTCTTCAACGGCGACCACCATCGCCGCGATTGAGGTCTTCATGTCGGCTGCACCGCGACCGTACAGCTTGCCGTCGCGTTGCGTTGGTGCGAATGGTGGCGAAGTCCACTGCTCGAGCGGGCCGGTCGGCACCACGTCGGTATGGCCGGCGAATACCAGCAGCGGCTGTGCGCTTCCCTTGCGCGCCCAAAGGTTGGTCACGCCGCCTGCGGCGATCGTTTCGCACTGGAAGCCGAGCGGCTCCAGCAATTCGATCAGGCGTGTCTGGCAGCCTTCATCGCGCGGCGTTACCGAAGTCAGCGCGATCAATTCTTCGGTCAGTGCGAGCGTTTTGCTCATCGATTATTTTCGGAAAATTTGTTGGTACATATCGGCGGAAAAGCCGACGCTGGTCTTGCCTGCGCCGACCAGTACCGGCCGCTTGATGACGGAAGGGAAGGTCAGCATCAATTCGATGGCGCCTTGTTCGCTGTCCGCAGCAGCCTTCTCCGCTTCGTCCAGCTTGCGCCACGTCGTGCCCTTGCGATTGACCAGCACATCGGCCGGCACGTGTTGCAGCCAGCCAGCCACCAATTCGCGCGTGATGCCGTTCTTCTTGAAATCGTGGAAGGCGTAGGCGATGCCTTGATCGTCCAGCCAGCTACGCGCTTTCTTGACCGTGTCGCAATTGGGAATGCCGTACAGCGTAATGCTCATGCTTACATCTTCAGAGTGAATTCGGTGAAACTTGCGCCTTGTTCTTCCTGCGGTTCTTCGACCTCGACCTTCTTGGCCGAATTGTTCAGCAGCCAGAACAGGTTGCTTGCGGAATCGGCATGCGCGAGCGCTTCGTCTTGCGTGACGACGCCTTCCTGGATCATCGCCATCAGGGCCTGTTCGAAAGTTTGCGAACCGGCCGACAGGCTGTTCTCGATCGCTTCCTTGATCTGAGTGATCTCGCCTTTTTCGATCAGCTCGGCCACGTGCGGCGTGTTCAGCATCACTTCGACTGCTGGGCGGCGGCCGCCATCGATTGCGGCGACCAGGCGTTGCGAAATCACGGCGCGCAGCGTGGTCGACAAGTCGTTCAGCAGCGACTGGCGCGTTTCCAGCGGAAAGAAGTTGATGATACGGGTCAGCGCCTGGTAGCTGTTGTTCGCGTGCAGCGTGGCGATCACCAGATGGCCGGATTGCGCATAGGCCAGCGCGGCGCCCATCGTTTCCTTGTCGCGGATTTCGCCGATCATGATGCAGTCCGGCGCCTGGCGCAGCGCGTTCTTCAGCGCAGTCTGCAGATCGTTGGCATCGTTGCCGATCTCGCGCTGGTTGACGATCGAGCGCTTGTTCTTGAACAGAAATTCGATCGGATCTTCCAGGGTCAGGATGTGACCGGTACGCAGCAGATTGCGGTGGTCCAGCATCGAGGCAATCGTGGTCGACTTGCCGGAACCGGTGGAACCGACTACAAGCAATAGGCCACGCTTCTCCATCACCAGATCAGCGACGACGGGCGGCAGATGCAGCGTTTGCAATTCCGGAATGTCGCTCGGAATGAAACGCAGCACGGCCGAGATGCTGCCGCGTTGACGGAAAGCGGATAGGCGGAAGCTGCCGATGCCGCTGACCGGAATGCCCATGTTCAGCTCGTTCGTGCGTTCCAGTTCTTGCAGCCGTGCTGCCGGCACCACTTCACCCAGCAGCGCCAGAATCGCGTTCTGATCGAGCTTCTGCTGATTGACGGGGATCACCTGGCCGTTGATCTTGATGTGGATAGGCGAATTGACCGCGATAAAAAGATCGGAAGCCGCCTTGTCCTTCATCAGCTGAAACAAGCGATCCATTGCCATCTTGTGCTCCCCAGGTGAGGTGGAAACCGGTTTGTTTTGCGTTCGAGAACTTGAAGCTTAGTCGCGCAGCAGTTCGTTGATCGCAGTCTTCGAACGCGTCTGTGCGTCGACCTTCTTCACGATCACCGCGCAGTACAGGCTGTACTTGCCATCTGCCGATGGCAGATTGCCGGAGACGACGACCGAACCGGCAGGAATGCGACCGTAGCTCACTTCGCCAGTGGCGCGGTCATAGATCTTGGTCGACTTGCCGATGTACACGCCCATCGAGATGACGGAGTTCTCTTCAACGATCACGCCTTCGACGATTTCGGAGCGCGCACCGATGAAGCAATTGTCTTCGATGATGGTGGGGTTGGCCTGCATCGGTTCCAGCACGCCGCCGATGCCGACGCCGCCGGACAGGTGGACGTTCTTGCCGATCTGTGCACAGGAACCCACGGTAGCCCAGGTGTCGACCATCGTACCTTCATCGACGTAGGCGCCGATGTTGACATACGAAGGCATCATCACCACGTTCTTGCCGATGAAGCTGCCGTGACGCGCCACTGCAGGCGGCACCACGCGGAAACCGCCGGCCGCGAAATCGGCCTCGGTGTAATTGGCAAACTTGGTCGGCACCTTGTCGTAGAACTGCATGTTGCCGCCGGCCGGCATCGCGATGTTGTCTTCCAGGCGGAAGGACAGCAGCACTGCCTTCTTGACCCACTGGTTGACGATCCATTCGCCGTTGTTCTTCTGTGCGACGCGCAGCGTGCCCTTGTTCAGTTGATCGATCACTTGCGCGACCGCATTGCGCACGTCGGCCGGCGCGTTTTTAGGCGAGAAGTCCGCGCGGTTTTCCCAGGCTTGATCGATCAGTTGTTCGAGTTGTTGAGTCATGTCTTTGCTTGTTGAGAAAGGTAAATGGAATAGGAGTGGATCAGGCGAGCGTCTTGCAGAACGCGACGATACGTTGCGCGGCTTCCAGGCATTCGTCGACTTCGGCGACCAGCGCCATGCGTACGCGCCTGCTGCCGGGATTGGTGCCGTGCGCCTCGCGGCCGAGATAGCTGCCCGGCAGAACCGTCACATTATATTCGGCGTACAGGCGCTTCGCGAATTCGATGTCGCTGATGTCGGCCAGCTTGTCGACGCGCGCCCACAGGTAGAAGCCGGCGTCTGGCAGCGCGACGTCGACGACTTCCTGCAGCAGCGGCGTGACCTGCTTGAACTTCGCGATGTATTTCTGGCGGTTCTCGATCACGTGCTGTTCGTCGTTCCAGGCTGCGATCGAGGCGCTCTGCACCGACGGGCTCATCGCGCTGCCATGATAGGTGCGGTACAGCAGGAACTGCTTGAGGATCTCCGCATCGCCGGCGACGAAGCCGGAACGCATGCCAGGCACGTTCGAACGCTTGGACAAACTGGAGAAGCCGATCAAACGCGGATAGCCGACACGGCCGAGCTTGTGCGCCGCTTCCAGCGCACCGAGCGGCGCCTCATCCTTGAAATAAATTTCGGAATAGCATTCGTCGGCCGCGATCACGAAGCCGTAGCGGTCGGACAGTTCGAACAATTCCTTCCAGTCTTCCAGCGTCAGCACGGCGCCGGCCGGATTGCCGGGCGAGCAGACGTAGACCAGCTGCACGCGTTCCCATACGTCCGGCGTCGCGCTGCGGAAGTCCGGCGCGAAGTTGCGGGCCGGATCGCAATTGACGAAATAGGGCTGTGCGCCGGCCAGATAAGCCGCGCCTTCATAGATCTGGTACAGCGGATTCGGACACATCACCAAGGCGTTCTTGCCCGGATCGATCACGGTCTGCGCCAGCGCGAACAAGGCTTCGCGCGAACCGTTGACCGGCAGCACCTGCGTGGCCGGGTCCAGCTTCGGCAAGCCGTAGCGGCGCTCCAGCCAGCCGGCGATGGTCGCGCGCAGCGCATCGCTGCCCGCCGTGGTCGGATAGACGGCCAGACCGTCGAGGTTGTCGGCGAGCGCTTTCTGGATGAAGGCCGGCGTCGGATGCTTCGGTTCACCGATGCCCAGACTGATTGCGCGGTAGGCCGGATTCGGCGTGATGCCGGCGAACAGCTGTTTCAGTTTTTCAAACGGATAGGGTTGCAGTTGATTCAGAAGTGGATTCACGGTGCGGGCGACAGCGTTAAATATGCGGGATTCAAAGTGGCAACATTATACGCTGCGCCAGTCTCTCATCGATGCGCAAAACGGCACTGTTACCAAAAGCTTGGATTCGTTGTTGCGGATGCTATGATGGGCCCCTTTTTGTGGCCTGCTGGCCGCGTTCGCCGCCTTGGCGACGACCTCAAGACAAACTGAATATCCTGGGAACGGTTGAGAACGTGCGTTTAACTTCCATCAAATTATCGGGTTTCAAGTCCTTCGTCGATCCGACGAATTTTCAGGTGCCGGGCCAGCTGGTCGGCGTGGTCGGTCCCAATGGTTGTGGCAAATCCAACATCATCGATGCCGTGCGCTGGGTGCTTGGCGAGTCGAAAGCCTCCGAGCTGCGCGGCGAATCGATGCAGGACGTGATCTTCAACGGCACCACGCACCGCAAGCCGGCCGGCCGTTCCTCGGTCGAACTGGTATTCGACAACAGCGCCGGCAAGGCTGCCGGCCAATGGAGCCAGTACGCGGAAATCGCGGTCAAGCGCACGCTGACGCGCGACGGCACCTCGACCTACTACATCAATAACCAAGCGGTGCGCCGCCGCGATATCCAGGACATCTTCCTCGGTACCGGTCTCGGCCCGCGCGCCTACGCGATCATCGGCCAGGGCATGATCTCGCGCATCATCGAAGCGCGTCCTGAAGAGCTGCGCATCTTCCTTGAGGAGGCCGCTGGCGTATCCAAATACAAGGAACGTCGCCGCGAAACCGAAAACCGCCTGCAGGACACGCGCGAAAACCTGCTGCGCGTGGAAGACATCTTGCGCGAACTGAACGCCAATCTGGAAAAACTGGAAAGCCAAGCGGCCGTCGCGCAGAAATACCACGAGCTGCAGGCCGATCAGGAAGAAAAGCAGAAGCTGCTGTGGCTGCTGCGCAAGAACGAAGCGAAGACCGAACAGGAAAAATTCTTCCGCGACATCGAGAAGGCGCAGACCGATCTGGAAGAACAGACCGCCAAGCTGCGCCATGTCGAAACCGAACTCGAACACATGCGCCAGTCGCATTACGCGGCGGGCGACCGCATGCATCAGGCGCAGGGCCATCTGTATCAGACCAATTCCGAGATCGGCAGTCTGGAAGCGCAGATCAAGTTCGTCATCGAGTCGCGCACGCGACTGCAGTCGCAACTCAATTCGCTGACCGCGCAGCGCGACCAGTGGCAGCGCCAGGGTACGCAATACCAGGAAGACCTGGCCGAAGCCGAAATGCATCTGGAAGAGCTGGCGATGCGCGTCGAGCAGGCGCAGGAAGTCGCACAGCGCGAGAACGATCGCATCCCGGCGCTGGAACAGGCATGGCGCGAGGCGCAGTTAAAGAGCACCGAATCGCGCGGCCGCATCATGCAGATCCAGCAGCAGATCGAACTGGAATCCGCGCATCAGCGCAATGCGTCCAACATCCTGTCCGGCCTGACTGTGCGCCGCGAGCGCCTGATGCAGGAGCAGCAGGGCATGAACGCACCGGACGCGACGCACCTGAACAATCTCAAGCTGCAGCTGGAAGAAAAGCAGGCGACGCTGGAAGAAGCGAATGCGCAGCTGGAAGAAGCGCAGGAACAGTTGCCGAAGCTGGAAGAAGAACGCCGCAATGCGCAGCAACAGGTCAATAGCGAAACCGCCAACAATGCGCAGCTGGAAGCACGTCTGACCGCGCTGAGGCAGTTGCAGGAAAACGTGCAGACGCAAGGCAAGGTGCAGCCGTGGCTGCAGAAGCACGAACTGGGCGAATTGCCGCGCCTGTGGCAGAAGCTGCATATCGACCAGGGTTGGGAAACCGCCTTGGAATCAGTACTGCGCGAGCGCACCTCCGCTCTCGAAATGTCGAATCTCGATTGGGCCAAGGCCTTCTTCAACGATGCGCCGCCGGCCAAGCTCGCACTGTTCACGCCGAATGCGACTTCGGGCGAAGCGACCGAAGCCGTCGCTGGTCTGAAGCCGTTCATCAACCTGCTGCAGTTGAACGAACCAGGTCTGCGCGCGTTGATGCAGGATTGGTTGCATAACGTCTACGCAGCCGACGACGTTGCGGCGGCTTTCGTCGATCGCAACAAGCTGCCGAATGGCGGCTATTTCATCACGCGCCAGGGTCATGTGATCGGCAAATCGAGCGTGCGTTTTTACGCATCCGACTCCGAGCAGGACGGCATGCTGGCGCGCCAGCAGGAAATCGAGAACATCACCAAGCAATTGCGCGCCCAGCAAATGCTGGCCGATGAGGCGAAGTCGCGTTTTGTGCGTTCGGAATCGGCGCTGACGCAGGCGACGCAGCGCTTGCAGGAAATTCGCCAGCGCGTGAGTGCGCTGACGCAGGCGGTGCACGGACTGCAACTCGACGTGATGAAGCTGTCCGAAGTGCAGGAGCGCTTCAACCAGCGCAGCACGCAGATCGGCGCCGATCTGGAAGAAATCGCCGCGCAGGAAGCCGAGCAGCAGCAGGTCAAGGCGGAGTCCGAAGCGAAGTTTGAACAACTCGATGCCGAGCTTGCGGAACTGCAGGAAAAGCACGAGGAAGGCCAGACCGATTACCTGGCGAAGGAACAGCAGCTGAACGATGCGCGCCAGAAAGTACGCGAGCTGGAACGCGCGGCGCAGGAAGCGGAATTTGCCGAGAAGTCACAGCGCAACAAGATCGAGGAATTGAAGCGCAGCATCGCGACTGCGCTGGAGCAGGCGGCGCAATTGTTCGCCAACATGCAGCAAGGCACGCTGGAGCTGGAAAGCCTGGACGATCAGGCGGCTCAGGCTGGCCTGCAGGCACTGCTCGAAAAACGCAGCGAGCAGGAACGCGCGTTGGCCGATGCGCGCCACGAACTCGATCAGCTGACGCAGCAGCTGCGCCATCACGACGAATCGCGCATGCAGGCCGAGCGCAATCTGCAGCCGATCCGCGACCGTATCACCGAATTGCAGCTGAAGGAGCAGGCCGCGCGCCTGAACCAGGAACAGTACGCGCAGCAGCTGGCCGAAGCACAGGCCGACGAAGCCGCGCTGGCCGAAAAGCTGAATGCCGACATGCGTCCTTCGTATCTGCAGGGCGAAGTCACGCGCCTGACCAATGCGATCGCGGCGCTCGGCGCCGTCAACCTCGCCGCGCTGGACGAGCTGGCGGCGGCATCGGAACGCAAGAACTTCCTCGATGCGCAGAACGCCGACCTGACCGAAGCGATCACCACGCTGGAAGACGCGATCAACAAGATCGACAAGGAAACGCGCGAGCTGCTGCAGGAAACCTTCGATAAGGTGAATCACCACTTCGGCGAGCTGTTCCCGATCCTGTTCGGCGGCGGTCAGGCCAAGCTGATCATGACGGGCGAAGAGATCCTCGATTCCGGCGTGCAGGTCATGGCGCAGCCGCCAGGCAAGAAGAACGCGACGATTCACCTGCTGTCCGGCGGCGAAAAGGCACTGACGGCGACCGCGCTGGTGTTCTCCATGTTCCAGCTGAATCCCGCTCCGTTCTGCCTGCTGGACGAGGTCGATGCGCCACTCGATGACGCCAACACCGAACGCTTCTGCAACATGGTCAAGCGCATGTCGTCGCACACGCAGTTCCTCTTCATTTCGCACAACAAGATCGCGATGGAGATGGCGCAGCAACTGATCGGCGTGACGATGCAGGAACAGGGCGTGTCGCGCATCGTCGCAGTCGACATGGAATCGGCGGCAAGTTTTGCGGAGCCGCAACCGGCGTGATCGGCACGGACGAAACGGCGCGACTCGTCGAGCGGTGGCGCACTGTGGCCAGCTTGACAACCCGGAAGACGAACACGTACCCTAAATGCCTAGTCACACGGTCGTTTTCACTGCATCGAAGCGCCTGCGGGCGCGCGATGCGCTTCGGATCATGCGATACGGCCTCGAACCCTTTTTGGATTTTTATGACCCCATCCGTTTTCCCATCACTGTCCGCAATTTCTTCTGACGGGATTGGTGCAGCATGAACGACCTGCAGACCAGCCTGCTCATCATCGGCGGCGTCATCGTGGTCGGTGTCATCTCATTCAACAAGTGGCAGGAATACAAGGCGAAGAAGAGCGTCGAGCGCGCTTTTTCTTCCTCGCATGACGACGTGCTGATGCATCCCGAGCGCGTTGAACCCGGCGTCTCTTCGGAACGCGTCGAGCCGGTTCTTTCGCCGGGGCATGACCAAGTGCAGCAGCGCTCGGTCATGGAGGAGGAGCTTGCGGTGGCGGACAGCAGCACGCAAGCCGAAGCGCCGGTCGACATGATGCCTTTGGCCGAAGAAAAGGAATTGCCGGTCGACTACCTGATCGACTGCACCATTCCGCTGGTATTGCAGCATCCGCTGCGCGGTGAAAAAATTCTGCCTGTGCTGCAATCGCTGCGCCATGTCGGCGGCAAGCCGGTGCATTTTGTCGGCCAGCACGTGGACGACGGCTGGGAGGCCATCACGCACGGCGGTCAGTACAAGGGGCTGATGGCCGGCATACAACTGGCTAACCGCACCAGCCCGCTGAACGAGCTGGAATACTCCGAATTCGTGATGCGCCTGCGCCAGATCGCGGACGATCTCGATGCCGAACCCGATGTGCCGGATATGTCCGAAGTGATGGTGACAGCGCGTTCGCTGCATCAGTTCGTCAATCAGAACGACGTGAAGCTCAGCGTCAACGTGCAATCGAACGGTGCGCCGTGGTCCGTTTCGACGCTGCTGGCCGCGCTGGAGCGACAGGGTTTTGACGTGCGTCCTGAAGGCCGGCTGGTCATGCCGGACGGCGACGGCGGCGTGCTGTTTTCGCTGTCGACCAATGTTACGCTGGCGGAAGAAACAACCAATCGTCTGACCCTGCTGCTCGACGTGCCTGTGGTGGCACCGGCGCGCGATGGTTTTGGCGCGATGACGTCTTGCGCCAAAATGCTGGCCTCACGCCTGGATGGCACCGTGGTCGACGACGGCAGCCAGCCTTTACCGGATGCCGCAATGCAGGAAATTGCCGGCCAATTGCACGCCTTCTACGCCGAGATGGAAGCGGCGGAAATTCCTGCCGGCTCGACGCGAGCACTGCGCCTATTCAACTGACATGCAGCCGGATTTGTTTTCCAGCGGATCGCAAGCGCAGCCGGCGGTCCCGGATGCCAATGATCCGCCGGCCCGCGCAGCCTGGTTGCGGGCCGAGCTGAACCGTCACAACTACGCCTATCACGTCCTCGACAATCCGACGATTCCCGACGCGGAATATGACAAGCTGTTCCGCGAGCTGCAGCAGATCGAAGCAACGCATCCCGAACTGACCGTTCCCGATTCACCGACGCAGCGTGTCGGCGCGCTGGCGCAGACCGCCTTTCCACCTGTCGCCCATTCAGCGCCCATGCTGTCGCTGAACAATGGTTTCGAGGACGAGGACATCGTCAACTTCGACCGTCGCGTGCGCGAAGGCTTGGGCCTGGAAGGTGAGGTGGAGTACGCGACCGAGTTGAAGTTCGACGGCCTCGCGATCAACCTGCGTTACGAGAATGGCATTCTCGTTGAGGCTGCCACACGCGGAGACGGCTTCACCGGCGAAAACGTCACCGCCAATATCCGTACGGTGCGCGCGATTCCGCTGCGCCTGCATACCGATACGCCGCCGAAGGTGATCGACATTCGCGGTGAAGTATTGATGTACAAGGCAGATCTGTTGAAGCTGAACGAGCGCCAGCGCGAAGCAGGCGGGAAAGAGTTTGCCAACCCGCGTAACGCGGCGGCCGGCAGCCTGCGCCAGCTTGACTCGCGCATTACGGCGCAGCGCGCGCTGCGCTTTTTCGCGTATGGCATCGGTACGCTGGAGGGCGCCGCGATGCCGCCTTCGCATTCGGCCTTGCTCGATTGGTATGCGGAACTTGGCATGCCGGTGTGCGCGGAGCGCGCAGTGGTGAAAGGCGCTCAGGGACTGCTCGATTTCTACAGGCGTATGGGCAACAAGCGGCCGGAACTGCCGTACGAAATCGACGGCGTGGTCTACAAGGTCAATCGTGCCGATCAGCAAGTACAACTCGGTTTCGTTTCGCGTGCGCCTCGTTTTGCGATCGCACACAAATTCCCGGCGGAAGAGGCATTGACCGTCGTGCAGGATATCGAAGTGCAGGTCGGCCGCACCGGGGCTATCACGCCGGTCGCGCGCCTGGCGCCGGTACTGGTCGGCGGCGTGACCGTTACGAATGCGACGCTGCACAATGAAGATGAAGTCCGTCGCAAGGACATCCGCATCGGCGACACCGTCATCGTGCGGCGTGCAGGCGACGTCATTCCGGAAGTGCTCTCCTTCGTGCCCGAACGACGGCCTGTCGATGTGCGCGAATTCGTGATGCCTGCGACCTGCCCAGTCTGTGGTTCGCCGGTCGCGCGCATGGAAGACGAAGCCGTGGCGCGCTGCACCGGCGGCTGGATCAAGTGTCCGGCACAGCGCAAGGGCGGCTTGCTGCATTTCGTGTCGCGCCGCGCGATCGATGTCGAAGGCTTCGGTGACCAGCTTGTCGATCAACTGGTCGACAAGCACATTGTTCATACCGCTGCAGATCTGTACAAGCTCGGTTTCCGCGCGTTGGCGGAACTGGACCGCCTCGCGGAAAAGTCGGCAAACAATCTGCTGCAGTCGCTGGAGAAATCCAAATCGACGACGCTTGCGCGTTTCATCTACGCGCTGGGCATCCGCCATGTCGGCGAGGCGACCGCGAAGGAGCTGGCACGGCATTTCGGCAATCTCGATGCGCTGCTGGAAGCATCGGAAGAGCAATTGCTGGAAGTGACGGACATTGGTCCGGTAGTCGCGCATTCGATCAAGACTTTCCTGTCCGATCCGATGAATCTGGAGCTGATCGCGCAGCTGCGCGCGGTCGGCATCACCTGGCCGGAGCATCAGGTGGAAAATGCGCCGCGGCCGTTTGCCGGCAAGACGTTTGTATTGACCGGCACCTTGCCCAACCTGACACGCGACCAGGCAGCGGAAATGATCGAAGCAGCTGGCGGCAAAGTTGCCGGCTCCGTCTCAAAGAAGACCTCGTATGTCGTTGCCGGTGCAGAAGCCGGCAGCAAACTCGCGAAGGCCGAGGAGCTCGGTATCGCGATTCTTGATGAAGCAGCTCTGCTGCAGTTACTGGAAAAGAATGAACAAAATTAGAAAAGCAGTATTTCCCGTAGCGGGAATGGGAAGCCGGTTCCTGCCGGCGACGAAGGCACAACCGAAGGAGATGCTGCCCATCGTCGACAAGCCGCTGATTCAGTACGCTGTGGAAGAAGCGGTGGCGGCTGGCATTACCGAGATGGTATTTGTCACCGGCCGCAACAAGCGTGCGATCGAAGACCATTTCGACAAAGCCTATGAGCTGGAAACCGAACTGGAAGCCGCCAACAAGCACGCACTGCTTGAAGTCGTGCGCAACGTGATTCCGAAGAACATCAACTGCATCTACATCCGTCAGCCAGCGCCGCTCGGGCTCGGCCACGCGGTGCTGTGCGCGCGACCCATCGTCGGCAACGAACCCTTCGCGGTATTGCTGGCGGACGATTTCATGGATGTGCCGAGCGGCACCAAGCCGGTGCTGGCGCAGATGACGGAGGTTTTTGGCCGTGAAGGGCAGAGCATCCTTGCGGTGCACGATGTGCCACGCGCCGAGACCCGGCAATACGGCATCGTCAGTGCCAAGGCGTACAAGGACAAGCTCGAAGAGGTCAATGCTATCGTCGAGAAGCCGCAGCCGGAGGTCGCACCGTCGACGCTGGCGGTGGTTGGCCGCTACGTGCTGAGTGGACGCATCTTCGATTACCTGGAAAAGATCGGCAAGGGCGCCGGCGGCGAGATTCAGTTGACCGACGGCATTGCCGCGCTGATGCGCGACCAGAAGGTGCTCGCCTATCGCTACGACGGACAGCGCTATGATTGCGGTTCCAAATTGGGTTACCTGAAGGCGACCGTCGCAATGGGTCTCAAGCATGCGGAGACCGGCGCGGGCTTCGCCGAATTTTTGAAGACCGTCAAATGACCGTAAGAGACATCCTGAAAATGGGCGATCCGCGCCTGCTGCGCGTGGCCGAACCAGTGAAGGAGTTCGACACGCCGGAACTGCACGCGTTGATCGCCGACATGTTCGACACTATGCATGCGGCGAACGGCGCCGGCCTTGCCGCACCGCAGATCGGCGTGAACCAGCGCGTGGTGATCTATGGCTTCAAGCAGAATCCGCGCTATCCGGAAGCGCCGGCGGTGCCGGAGACGGTGCTGATCAATCCGGTGCTGCGGCCGCTGTCGGCGGATCGCGAAGAGGGTTGGGAAGGATGTCTGTCAGTGCCCGGCATGCGCGGCGTGGTGCCGCGTCTGGCGCGCCTGCATTACGAAGGATTCGATCAATACGGCAACAAGATCAGCCGCGATGCCGATGGCTTCCATGCGCGCGTGGTGCAGCATGAATGCGATCATCTGGACGGCATTCTGTATCCGATGCGCATCGAGGATTTTTCGAAATTCGGCTTTACCGAAGTCCTGTTCCCGGAGCTCGATCCGAACGACGACGATTGAGCTTGCAGGCTGTCCATGCGCAGCGCGCTTATTGCGGAGAATTCAATGTCCCACGATATCGATACCGGCCATACCGTCGAATGGCAGGAATTGGCCGCGCTGTTTACGGCGGCCGGCTGGGGCAAAGATTACGATTCCGAAACTCTCCAGCGTGCTATGCGTGCTTGGCCGATGCTCGTTCACGCGCGCGACAGCCAGGGCGGCTTAATCGGCTATCTGAGCGCGTTTAGTGACGGTGCATTCAACACGCTTTTAGGCGAGCTAGTGGTACATCCGGATGCGCGTGGTCAAGGCATTGGGCGGGGGATGCTGGCCGTGGTGGAAAGAAAGTACGCTGGCGTACCGATCTACATCAAGGCACTTGGGGAGGCGAAGGCATTTTTCCAGGCCTGTGGTTACTCTGCCTCGCGTGGTGAAATGACGGCTCTGTTCAAGGTGCCTCGCGCTTCGGACGAGCGAACCTGAGCGCCGCAACCAATCAGAACTGCTCGTCCTCACGCAGATAGCGCCACTGACCGACCGGCAGTTCTCCCAGCTTGACGCGGCCGATGCGCACGCGTTTCAAACCGGTTACCTTCAATCCCACCATGTCGCACATGCGGCGGATCTGGCGTTTCTTGCCTTCGCGCAGGATGAAGCGCAGCTGATCCTCGTTCTGCCAACTCACTTTCGCCGGTAGCAGTTTCTTTCCGTCCAGCGTGAGACCATGGTTCAGACGTTTCAGATCGGCGTCCGGCAGCTTGCCCGGTTTCGTGTACTGCACGCGCACCAGGTACTCTTTTTCAATCGACGTGTCTTCGCCGATCAATTGCTTGGCGATGCGTCCGTCCTGCGTCAGCACCAGCAGGCCGACCGAATCGATATCGAGGCGGCCGGCCGGCACCAGGCTGCGTAACTGCGTGGGATGAAATTGCGTCGTTGCCTTGTCGTCCTTCCAGCGCGTTTCCGCATTGACCAGGGCGACCGCTGGCTTGTAGCCGTCTTCGGCCTGGCCGCTGACATAGCCCATCGGCTTGTTGATCAGGATGGTCACGCGCTTGGACTGTTCGGCGGCGGCCTGACGTTCGACCGTCACGCGCTGCGTCGGCAAGATCTTTGTGCCAAGTTCGGACACCACCTTGCCGTCGACACGCACCCAGCCCTTTGCGATCCACTCGTCGGCTTCGCGGCGCGAGCATAGGCCGAGTTCGGACATGCGTTTGGAAAGACGTAGTGGTTCTGTCATGAGAAAAAACGTTGATGCGATCAGATGCGCAGCGTATCCAGCAAATCGGATTCGAGCTGGATCTGGCTGCGCGGATTGTTAAGGACGGGTCCATCGATCAGGAACACGTCTTCGACGCGCTCACCAAGTGTCATCACCTTGGCGGTATGCAGGTTGATACGATATTTCGCCAGCGTATTGGCGATCGAGTACAGCAGACCGTTGCGGTCGTTGGCAGAGATCGTCAGCAAATAGTAGCGGCCGCGTTCGTCTGGACGCAAGTCGACGGTCGGCGTTGCCGGGAAGTTGCGCGACAGGCGGGACAGCCGACCTTTGGTCGGCGGCGGCAATTCGCCTTGCGACAGCAGGATTTCGCCCAGATCATGTTCGATCAGGCTGATCAGATCACGATAACTGCTCGCGAATGCAGGCTCGGTAATCAGGAAGGTATCGAGCGCGTAACCGTGATGCGTGGTGTGAATCTTCGCGTCCAGAATGCTGAAGTTCTTGCGATCGAAGTAGCTGCAGATGCGCGCGAACAGGTCGGGTTGGTCCTTGACGTACACGACCACCTGCAGGCCTTCGCCGATCGGCGACAGCCGGCTGCGTACGACAGGCGTCGGGCTGTCCACCTTGTCATACAGCATGCGCGTTTGCCATGCGATGTCGGAAGCGTCATGGCGCAAGAAGTAGACGACATCGAGCTGCTTCCAGAATGGCTGATGCGCATTGTCCGGCAGGCCGTACAGACGCAGCGTCTTCAGCGCATCTTCCTGGCGATTCTTCAATTCGTGATCGGTGGACGGCGCTTCACCGCCCAGCACGCGCAAGGTCATGCGGTACAGATCTTCCAGCAGCTTGCCTTTCCATGCATTCCAGACTTTCGGACTCGTGCCGCGGATGTCCGCCACCGTCAGCAGATACAGCGCAGTGAGGTGGCGTTCGTCCTTCACGCTGTCGGCAAAATGCCGTACTACATCCGGATCGGACAAATCCTGCTTTTGCGCCACTTGCGACATCGTCAGGTGATGTTCGACAAGGAACACCACCAGTTCGGTCTCTTCTTCCGTCAGGCCGTGGTCGACACAGAAGTTGCGGGCATCTTCCATGCCAAGCTGCGAATGGTCGCCGCCGCGGCCTTTCGCGATGTCGTGGAACAGTGCGGCGATGTACAGCAGCCAGGGCTTGTTGAAGTTGGCGGCGAGCTGGCTGCAGAACGGATATTCGTGCGCATGCTCGCTCATCATGAAGCGGCGCATATTGCGCACGACCATCAGGATGTGCTGGTCGACGGTATAGACGTGGAACAGGTCGTGCTGCATCTGCCCGACGATACGGCGGAAGTTGGGCAGATAACGGCCGAGAATGCTCGTCTGATTCATGCGACGCAGCGCATGCGTGATGCCTTGCGGCGCCTTCAGGATGTCGAGAAAGAGCGCGCGGTTCTGCGGCTCGCGGCGGAAGTGGTTGTCGATGCGGAAGCGCGAGTGCCACAACGCCCGCAACGTACGCGCCGTCATGCCTTTCAGTTCGGGATGCAGCGACAGCAGCAGGAAGACTTCCAGCATCGCCGACGGCGTGGTTTCGAAGGTCTCGTCGTTCGCGATATCGATGAAGCCGTTGACTTCGTTGAAACGCGCATTGATGGCGACTGGCGCGGTCATCTGCGGGAACAATTGCGCTTCGATATTTTGCAGCAGGATCGCGTTGAGTTGCGTAACCATCTTCGCCGAACGGTAGTAGCGCTGCATCAGATATTCGCTCGCGCGCCGCGTAGCGGAATTCCGGAATCCGACCGATTCCGCGATGGTGGTCTGCACGTCGAACACCAGCCTGTCTTCGCGCCGCTTGGTAATGATGTGCAGACGAATGCGCACATCCTTGAATGCGCGTTCCTTGCGTTTCAGCTGGCGCGCTTCGGTCGAGGTAATCAAACCATGTTCAGCCAGTTCGGCCCAGGAATTGCCGAGGCCGGCAGCCTTCGCCACCCACAGGATCACTTGCAGATCGCGTAAACCGCCTGGACTCTCCTTGCAGTTCGGTTCCAGGCTGTAGGGAGTGTCTTCGTATTTGGCGTGTCGCTGATGCAGCTCCAGCGTCTTCGCCTGGAAAAATGCGCGGGGATCCATTGCCGCGTTATAGCGCTGCTGCAGCAAGGTGAATTGCGCTTCGCTGCCGGCCACCAGGCGCGCCTCCAGCAGGCTGGTTTGCACCGTGATGTCGGCGGCTGCTTCGGTCATGCATTCGTCGATGGTGCGGATGCTGTGCCCGATTTCCAGGCCGATGTCCCAGAAGAGCTGTACCAGTTCTTCAAGCTTTGCCTGCAGCGGCGCGTCCGGCGCCTGCTGCAGCAGAATCAGTACGTCGACGTCGGAATAGGGGAAGAGCTCGCCGCGGCCATAGCCGCCGACCGCAATCAATGCAGCACTATCTGGCAAGCCGAAGGTGTGCCACGCCTCGCTCAACGCCGCGTCGACATTGTCCTTCAGCTGCGTCAGTAGCTGCTCGACCTTGCCGTCCTGCTTGAACTGTTCGATGACGGCCTGGTGCTCGGCTTTCAGCCGCTCCTTCAGTTCGATCGCGAGTGAGGGCATAGGTGGCAGCGGAAAGAGGATCAGGCGTTGACGATTTGTTGAGCAGCGGTTTCAGTGATGAAAGCGGGAGGCTGCGGGCTGCCCGCCGACAGCGTCAGCACTTCGTAGCCGGTTTCTGTCACGAGAACCGTATGCTCCCATTGCGCGGACAAGCTGCGATCCTTGGTCTTGATGGTCCAGCCGTCATTCATCTCGCGGATGTCGCGGCGGCCGGCATTGATCATCGGCTCGACGGTAAAGATCATACCTGCCTGGAGCTTGACGCCGGTGCCCGGGCGGCCATAGTGCAGCACTTGCGGTTCTTCGTGGAAGACCTTGCCGATACCGTGGCCGCAAAACTCGCGCACCACGCTGTAGCCGGCTTTTTCCGCATGCTGCTGGATCACGTAGCCGATATCGCCAAGGTGTGCGCCCGGCTTGATCTTCGAAATACCGAGCCACATGCATTCATAGGTAATGTCGGACAGCCGCTTTGCCATGATGGTCGGCTCGCCAAGCAGGAACATGCGGCTCGTGTCGCCATGGTAGCCATCCTTGATGACGGTGATGTCAAGATTGACCGAATCGCCGCTTTTCAACACCTTGTCTCCCGGAATGCCGTGACAGATCACGTCGTTGACCGACGTGCAGATCGACTTCGGATAAGGGGTGTAGCCTGGCGGGCAGTAGTTCAGTGGTGCGGGAATCGTGCCTTGCACGTTGACCATGTAGTCGTGACACAGGCGATCCAATTCGCCGGTGGTGACTCCAGGTTTGACGAAGGGCGTAATGTAATCAAGGACTTCGGAAGCAAGGCGGCCCGCGACTCGCATGCCGGCGATGTCTTCGGGAGTTTTGAAGGAAATGTTGCCCATGTGAAAATCTGAGCGCCTGTACGGCGGGAAATGAGGAGATGCCGCATTATAGACGAGGGGGCGTGCCGGCGCAGGGCATGAAGGTCGGGCTTGATGAAACTGCCAAAATTGGGGTAAAATCTTTCGCTTGTCCAAATTAACGTTTGGGCAAACTTTTTGTAAATCGCGAATCCGTTCGACAAGGGTGCCAAGCCGGTTCAAACTGCGGCTCGGTGACCGAGCGGATTCCAGACCCAACCCTGGAGAAATTCAATGTCCGTTACCATGCGTGAAATGCTGGAAGCCGGTGTGCACTTTGGCCACCAAACGCGCTTCTGGAACCCAAAGATGGCCCCGTTTATTTTCGGTCATCGCAACAAGATCCATATCGTCAATCTGGAGAAGACCCTGGGCATGTACCAGGAGGCGATGAAGTACATCCGCCAACTGTCTTCCAATCGCGGCACCATCCTGTTCGTCGGCACCAAGCGTCAGGCACGCGACATCATCGCGGCTGAAGCGCAGCGCGCTGGCATGCCTTTCGTTGATCAACGCTGGCTCGGCGGCATGCTGACCAACTTCAAGACGATCAAGACTTCGATCAAGCGTCTGAAGGACATGGAAGCAGCAAGCGAAGATGGTTCGCTGGCCAAGATGAGCAAGAAAGAAGCGCTGATGTACGAGCGTGAAAAGACCAAGCTGGAGAAATCCATCGGCGGCATCAAGGATATGGGCGGCATTCCTGACGCGATCTTCGTGATCGACGTCGGCTACCACAAGGGCGCGATCACCGAAGCCGCCAAGCTGGGCATCCCGGTCATCGGCGTGGTCGATACCAACCACTCGCCAGAAGGCGTGACCTACGTCATCCCTGGTAACGACGATTCGTCCAAGGCCATTACGCTGTACGCACGCGGCGTGGCTGACGCGATCCTCGAAGGCCGCGCCAATGCGACCAACGATCTGGTCGAATCGATCAAGGGCGACGATTTCGTCGAGGTCGAAGAGCAAGCCTGATTTACCCGGGCTGACTGATGGCTTGAACATCAGGAAAAAAGGGGCAACAGCGGTTCGCCCCTTTTTTTCGAGCAATTTTTTGAACATATCGAATACTTGAACGTCCGAAGGGCGTTCGCTTTACCAGGAGATGGTTATGGCAGCAATCACAGCAGCAATGGTCGGCGAGTTGCGCGCGCGCACCGACGCCCCGATGATGGAATGCAAAAAGGCATTGACGGAAGCCGATGGCGACATGGAGCGTGCAGAGGAAATTCTGCGCGTCAAGTTGGGCAGCAAGGCTTCGAAGGCTGCTTCGCGCGTGACGGCGGAAGGCGTGATCGCCGCCTATGTGACGGGCAATGTCGGCGCCATCGTGGAAGTCAACTGCGAAACCGACTTCGTGACCAAGAACGACGATTTCCTGGCCTTCGCCAATGCCCTGGCGAAGGCAGCTGCCGAAGCCAATCCGGCAGACGTGGCGGCGCTGTCCAATGTGAAGCTGGGCGACAAAACTGCAGAAGAAACGCGCACCGAACTGATCGGCCGCATCGGTGAAAATATGTCGATCCGCCGTTTCGCGCGTTTTGAAACCACCGGCAAGCTGGCCTCTTACCTGCACGGCTCGCGTATTGGCGTCATCGTCGATTTCGACGGCGCTGAAGACCAGGTGGGCAAGGACGTCGCCATGCATATCGCCGCCATGAAGCCAGTGTCGCTGGCTGCCAGTGACGTGCCGGCTGATTTGATCGCCAAGGAGCGTTCAGTTGCCGAGCAGAAGGCTGCCGAATCCGGCAAGCCGGCCGACATCGTCACCAAGATGGTGGAAGGTTCAGTGCAGAAATATCTGAAGGAAGTCTCGCTGCTGAACCAGCCGTTCGTGAAGAACGACAAGCAGACTGTCGAACAGATGCTGAAAGAAGCCAAGACGACGGTGAAATCGTTCAAGATGTTCATCGTTGGCGAAGGCATCGAGAAGAAGCAGGATGACTTCGCTGCCGAAGTGGCGGCGCAAGTTGCAGCAGCAAAACAGGCGTAATCGAAAAACGGGCCGCAAGGCCCGTTTTTTTAAGTATCGGGAGAATCTCTTTCTCTTTGATGCCTGAAAAGTTAAGATTGATCTGCCCCGTGCGGCTCGGGGCAGAACATCACCGAACCCGCACAATACAGATAACATCAAGGAATCCAGCCTATGACGACCCCAGCTTATAAACGCGTGCTTCTCAAACTTTCGGGCGAGGCGTTGATGGGGGATGATTCATACGGTATCAATCGGGCGACCATCGATCGCATGGTCGCCGATGTGTCGGAAGTCGCCAAGCTCGGTGTCGAACTGGCGATCGTGATCGGCGGCGGCAACATCTTCCGCGGCGTTGCGCCGGGAGCGCAGGGAATGGACCGCGCGACCGCCGACTACATGGGCATGCTTGCCACAGTGATGAATTCCCTGGCGCTGGCCGATGCGATGCGTCAGGCTGGCATGACGGCCCGTGTGATGTCGGCGATCGGCATCGAGCAGGTGGTTGAGCCCTATGTGCGCCCGAAAGCCTTGCAGTACCTGGAAGAAGGTAAGATCGTGGTGTTCGCGGCCGGTACCGGCAATCCGTTCTTCACCACCGATACCGCAGCAGCTTTGCGCGGTTCGGAGATCGGCGCGCAAATCGTGCTGAAGGCAACCAAGGTCGATGGCGTCTACAGCGCCGATCCGAACAAGGATCCGTCAGCCACGCGTTATTCCACGATCAGTTTCGACGAGGCGATTTCCAAGCACCTGCAGGTGATGGATGCTACCGCCTTCGCACTGTGCCGCGATCAGAAGCTGCCGATCAAGGTCTTTTCCATCGTCAAGCCCGGCGCCTTGAAGAACGTCGTGCTCGGTATGGACGAAGGGACGCTGGTACACGTTTAGTCCGATTCAAGGCAGCGAAAACCGCTGCCCCTATTTCATTCAGTTGGTTTTTGGAACTGGTTTCACCCGCAGCAGGAGGAAAACAATAATGACCGTCGCAGATGCAAAAAAGAACGCCGATCAAAAAATGCAGAAGTCCATCGAGACCTTGAAAGCCGATCTGGCGAAGGTTCGTACCGGTCGCGCACACACCGGTATACTCGATCACGTGATGGTGGACTATTACGGCAGTCCAACCGCCTTGCCGATGGTGGCCAACCTGACCTTGATCGACGCGCGCACGATTGGCGTGCAGCCCTATGAAAAGAAAATGGTCGCCACGGTCGAGAAGGCGATTCGCGAAGCCGATCTGGGCCTGAATCCATCGACGCAAGGCGACTTGATCCGCGTGCCGACGCCGCCGCTGACTGAAGAGCGCCGCAAGGAGATGGTCAAGCTGGTCAAGAGCGAAGCAGAAAACGCGAAAATCGCGATCCGCAATATCCGTCGCGATGCGAACGAGGCGCTGAAGAAACTGGTCAAGGACAAGGCTTGTTCGGAAGACGAAGAGCGTCGCGCGCAAGACGAAATCCAGAAGCTGACGGATAAGTTCGTTGCGGAAGTTGACAAGATGGTCGCCGAAAAGGAAAAGGAAGTGCTTACGGTATAAGCGGTCGCTGCCGCGCCCGTTATCATTACCGTTCACCGCATTTATTACATATCCATGGCCTCTGCAAGCTCAACCCAAACAGTGCCCGACGTGTCGTCGGTGCCGCGGCACATCGCCATCATTATGGATGGCAATGGCCGCTGGGCGACCAAGCGCTTCATGCCACGCGTGGCAGGCCATGTGCGCGGTGTGGAAGCGGTGCGTGGCGTCGTCGAAGCGTGCGCGCGGGCCGGTGTGGAGTATGTGACGTTCTTTGCCTTCAGCTCCGAGAACTGGCGTCGCCCTGAAGAGGAAGTGTCGGTGCTGATGCGCCTGTTTGTCACCGCGCTGGAGCGCGAAGTATCGAAGATGCATGCGAACGGCATTCGCCTGAAAATCGTCGGTGATCTCAGCCGTTTCGACGATAAGCTGCAGAAGATGATTGCGGCCGCCGAGCGCAAGACGGCGGCAAACGACCGCATGACAGTCACGGTCTGCGCCAACTATGGCGGACGCTGGGACATCATGCAGGCGATCAACAAGATGGTCGCCGCCAATCCGGGTGCGACGGATTTCAGCGAAGAGCAATTGGCGCCGCACCTCGCGCTAGGCTATGCACCCGAACCGGATTTGTTCATCCGCACCGGCGGCGAACAGCGCATCTCGAATTTCCTGCTGTGGCAGTTGGCGTACACCGAGCTGTATTTCACCGATATCTACTGGCCCGACTTTGATGCGGATGCGTTGACGCTGGCCATTGCCTCGTACCAGAAGCGCGAACGGCGTTTCGGGCGCACCAGCCAGCAGGTGGCAGAACAAGGCATCGAACCGGCGAGCGCGGCGGTCAAATGCTGAAGACACGCATCATCACGGCAGTTGTCCTGCTCGCGGTGCTGCTGCTAGCGATCCTTTCCAATTCGTTGTACGTGTTCGCTGCTCTGGTCATTCTCTTTTTTGCCGGCGCGGCATGGGAAGCGTTGCGCCTCTTTCAGAATCGTTATGCGATAGCCGGCGCGCTGGTATGGAGTGCAGCGTTGGTCTGGGTGATTTTCAGCGGCAGCTTTCGTCAAAGCGTATTGCTTTGCGGCTTGTGCGTGGGGCTCTGGCTGGTACGTCTGGTCCCTTCGCTGAAGATCGGTCTGCCGCCTTTGCAAGGCTTCGCCAACCGCTTGCTGACCGGGATCTATGGCGTGGCAATTCTCGGTGCATTCATCGCGCTGATGATGCTGTACCAGCGCTCGGTACTCTACATGTTTTCGGTGATGGCAATCGTCTGGATCGCGGACATTGGCGCGTATTTTTGCGGCAAGGCGTTCGGCAAGCGCAAGCTCGCGCCCAGTATTTCGCCGGGTAAATCCTGGGAAGGCGCAATCGGTGGTTGTTTCGCAGTTCTCGTCATCGGTGCAGCGACGGTTTTCGTTCCTGCGTTGCGCGACACCTTTGCCGTTCAGCTCTACCTGAAATGGAACTGGCTTGGTTTGATTGTCGGCCTTGTCGTAATGGTTGCAGCGAGTGTTGTCGGCGACTTGTTCGAATCCCAGCTGAAACGTCGTGCCGGCATGAAGGACAGCAGCAATTTGCTCCCCGGCCATGGCGGCGTGCTCGATCGTATCGACGCACTGATCCCCACACTGCCCCTTGCGGTTCTCATCGCCTACTGGATGTAACACTTCATGCAGCAGATCACCATCCTCGGCTCGACCGGGTCCATCGGCGTATCCACGCTTGACGTGCTGGCACGTCATCCCGACCGTTACACGGTTTATGCGCTGAGTGCGCACCAGCGCGTCGAAGAACTGGCGCAACAGTGCTTGCGCCATGCGCCGAAGGTTGCAGTCGTCGGCACCGCGGAAGCGGCACGTGCGCTGGAAGCGCTGTTACGCGCGCAAGGTTTGCAGACGCAGGTGGAATACGGTGAGGCAGCACTGTGTGCCGTGGCGAGCGCGAGCGAATGCGACACGGTGATGGCGGCTATCGTCGGTGCTGCCGGCCTGGCGCCGACATTGGCGGCTGCACGTGCCGGAAAGAAAGTGCTGCTCGCGAACAAGGAAGCGCTGGTCATGTCGGGACCTTTGCTGATGCAGGCGCTGGAGGAGAGTGGCGCAATGCTGATGCCGATCGACAGCGAGCACAATGCGATCTTCCAGTGCATGCCGTCCGGCCATGCGCGCATGCCGGATCATTGCGGCATCGAAAAAATTTTGCTGACGGCTTCCGGCGGTCCGTTTCTATACCGCGCAGTGGAGACGCTGGAGCAGGTCACGCCTGCCGAAGCCGTCGCGCATCCGAACTGGAGCATGGGCCGCAAGATTTCGGTCGACTCGGCGACGATGATGAACAAGGGGCTGGAAGTCATCGAGGCGCACTGGCTGTTCAATCTGCCGGCGGAGCGCATCGAAGTCGTCATTCATCCTCAAAGCGTCATCCATTCGATGGTTTCCTACATCGACGGTTCGATGCTGGCGCAGCTGGGCAATCCTGACATGCGCACGCCGATCGCGCATGCGCTTGCCTATCCTGAGCGCATCGCATCCGGCGTCGCCGGCATCGACTTGGCGACGATCGGAAAACTGGTATTCGAGCGGCCGGACCTGGTGCGCTTTCCCTGCCTGAAACTGGCGTATGATGCGTTGAATGCGGGCGGCTCTGCGCCGGCCATATTGAATGCCGCCAATGAAATTGCAGTGCAAGCCTTCCTGGACGGGCGCATTGGCTTCCGCATGATAGACCGGTTGATCGCCCGTGTGATGGATGCACAGCCCGGCAGCGCGATCACGGATATTGACGCCGTATTCGAACAGGACAGACGCGCACGCGAGCTGGCCCTTTCCTTTATCGAACCATGAACCTGTTGCACACGCTTGTCGCTTTTGCCGTCGTACTCGGCGTGTTGATCATCGTGCACGAGCTCGGCCATTACCTGGTCGCGCGCTGGTGCGGCATCAAGGTGCTGCGTTTTTCGGTCGGCATGGGCAAGGTGATATGGTCGCGCCGTTTCGGACGAGATCAGACCGAGTGGGCGGTATCGGTACTGCCGCTGGGCGGCTACGTGAAGATGCTGGATGCGCGCGAAGGCGATTTGCAGGGATTGCCGCCCGAAGATCTGGAGCGCGAGTTTACGCGCCAGTCGGTATGGAAGCGCATGGCGATCGTGGCCGCTGGCCCGACCGCCAATTTCTTATTGGCGATTGCGGTTTTCGCCGGCCTGTACTGGCACGGCATCCCGGAACCGGCGACGGTGCTGCGTGCTGCACCGGTGCATACTGCTGCATACGACGCCGGTTTGCGCGGCGGTGAACGCGTGGTTGCGGTAAACGGCGAGCCGGTCCAGATATGGACAGATCTGCGCTGGCAGGCCATGCAGTCGGTCATCGACGGAAAACCGATACGGCTAGAAGTACAGAATGCGGATGACCGCAGCGGCATTACGCAGACCATGGACGTGTCGTCGAATGGGGCGTCGATCGACGACCTGGAAGACGATTTTCTCGACAAGCTCGGCATTGATCTGGCGCGCCCACCGGCAGTGCTCGGCACGGTCGCGCCGGACGGCGCCGCAATGCGTGCTGGCCTGCGTCAGGGTGATCATGTCGTCGCGGTGGACGGCAAGCCGATCGCGGACGGCCTCGTCTTCGTCGAAGTGGTGCGCGCCGCTCCAGAGCGGCTGCTGCATATCGACGTGTTACGCGACGGCCATCCCCTGCGTGTCGATGTGACGCCGGAAACGGTACACAAGGATGGCCAGAATTTCGGCCGCATCAAAGTCGAAGTGCCGTTGGCGCCAGAGATGACGACCGTCGCCTATGGCCCCGTGGCCGGATTGCTCAAGGCGGTCGGGCGTACCTGGGATACCAGCGCGCTGACGCTGAAGATGGTCGGCAAAATGATCGTCGGCGAAGTGTCGTGGCGCAATGTGACCGGGCCGATCACGATCGCCGACTACGCGGGGCAGAGCGCGCGCATCGGATGGATCAGCTATCTGAGCTTCATCGCGTTTGTCAGCATCAGTCTTGGGGTGATGAATCTACTGCCCATTCCTGTTCTAGACGGGGGGCATTTGCTGTATTATGCCGTGGAAGTTTTGACGGGCCGAACGGTTTCCGAACGTTTCGGCGCAATCGCACAGCGCGCTGGCGTCGGGATTCTGATGACGCTGATGCTGGTAGCGGTCTTTAACGATATCAACCGGCTGATGTCTTGAAACCAGCCGGTTTTTTTCAGTTCCCGAATCTGAAAATCTACGATAGCCAATGAAATCATACTCAGAGCATTTCTCAATGCCGACTTTACCCCGCCGTCTTGTTGCTATCGCCGCCTTTGCTCTCTGTTCCGGTCATGCACTGGCTGTCGAACCGTTCAAGGTCAAGGACATCCGTATCGAAGGCATTCAGCGTACCGAGCCGGGTACCGTCTTTACCTACCTGCCGGTACGCGTAGGCGACACCTTCACCGATGAAAAAGGCCAGACTGCGATCAAGGCCTTGTATGCGACCGGCTTCTTCAAGGACGTGCGTATCGAATCAGAAGGCGACGTACTGGTCGTGTTTCTGGAGGAGCGTCCGGCGATTGCAAACGTCGAGTTTTCGGGCACCAAGGAATTTGACAAGGACACGCTGAAGAAGGCGATGAAGGAAGTCGGCCTCGGCGAATCGCGCATCTACGACAAGGCGTTGCTGGATCGTGCAGAGCAGGAACTGAAACGCCAGTATCTTTCTCGCGGCTACTACAACGTGCAGATCACGACGACCGTCACGCCGCTGGAACGCAACCGCGTGTCGATCAACTTTGCGGTCGACGAAGGCGACGTTTCGCATATCAAGAACATCAATATCGTCGGTGCCAAGGCATTCAGCGAAAAGGAACTGTTGAAGCAGCTTACGCTGCGTACGCCGGGCTGGTTCACCTGGTATACAAAGAACGACCAGTATTCGAAAGAGAAGCTGGCAGGCGATATCGAAACACTGAAGTCCTACTACCTGAATCGCGGCTATCTGGAAATGCAGATCGAATCGACGCAGGTTTCCATTTCGCCGGACAAGAAAGACGTTTATATCACCGTCAATATCAGCGAGGGCGACAAGTACACCGTTTCCGGCGTGAAGCTGGAAGGCGAAATGCTTGGGCGTGAGGCGGAATTGTCGTCGCTGGTGCAGCTGAAGGCGGGCGACGTGTATTCCGGCGAAAAGCTGAATTCGAGCGTGAAGGCGATTTCGGAGCGCTTGGGCAATTTCGGCTATGCGTTTGCCAACGTCAATGCGAATCCCCAGATTGATCGTGAAAAGAAGCAGGTCGCATTCAACATTCTGATCGACCCGGGCCGTCGCGTGTACGTGCGCAACATCAACATCGCCGGCAACACGAAAACGCGCGACGAAGTGATCCGCCGCGAATTCCGTCAGTTCGAGAATTCCTGGTATGACGGCGAGAAGATCAAGCTGTCGCGTGACCGCGTTGACCGCCTCGACTATTTCACGGACGTGAAGATCGAGACGCCCGATGTACCGGGCAAGACGGATCAGGTCGACGTCAACATGACGGTGACGGAAAAGCCGACCGGCCTGATTTCGCTTGGCGCGGGCTTCTCCAGTACCGATTCGGTATCGCTGACCGGTTCGATCCACCAGACAAATGCTTTCGGCAGCGGTAACACCCTCGGCATCGACGTCAATACCAGTCATTTGAACCGCACGATTGCATTGTCCAGCGTCAATCCGTATTTCACGGATGACGGTATCAGCCGCAGCTATGAAGTTTTCCTGCGAACCACACGTCCACCGAGCATCAATACCGGTGACTATCGCATTCGTACGATGGGCGGCAACATCAAGTTCGGCGTGCCGTTCACGGAAGTCGATACCGTGTTCTTCGGTGCGGGCATCGAGCGTACCGAGGTCGAGGTGTACCAGAACATCACGGACGACTCGGACAAGGAAACCAGCCCGCTGCGCTTCCGCGAGTATGTACACGATTTCAATTCGGACTTTGATATCGGTAGCAGCACCGGTACCTTTACCGCCACCACGACCGGCGTGCCGTTGACCGCAGCATGGCAACGGGATAGCCGCGACAGCGCTTTGGTGCCGACCAAAGGGCGTTATCAACGTGCGAATTTCGAGATATCGGCGCTTGCGGACTTGAAGTATTACCGTGCCAGCTATCAGCACCAATACTTTCAGCCGCTAGGCGATACCACGCTCGCACTGAACGGCGAGATCGGCTATGCGAAGGCCTTCGGCAGCAACCCTTATCCAATCTTCAAGAACTTCTATGCCGGCGGTATAGGTTCCGTGCGCGGCTATGAGGGATCTTCGCTTGGTCCGAAGGATACCAACGGCGACGCAATTGGCGGTACCAAGCGCCTGGTCGCGAACGTGGAATGGCAATTCCCATTCCCCGGCTCGGCAAGTAATGACCGCACGCTGCGCTGGTTCACCTTCTTCGATGCCGGCAACGTATATGACGATAACCAGACAATCGGCAGCAACCTCAAATATTCAACCGGTATCGGCTTTAGTTGGGTATCGCCTATCGGACCTCTGAAACTGAGCTATGGCAAAGCGCTAAATGCGGAAGACAGCGGGCCGAATCGCGACCATACGCAAACCTTCCAATTCCAGCTGGGTACCGGCTTTTGATCCTTGGTGCATAATAGCGAGTCATCATGACCGCTCTAGAACATGGAGAACGATTTGAAGTCTTTTACTAAATTCTCGATGGGTGTGAAAACCGCAGCTTTGTTGTTCGCGGCTTTCTTTGTTGTTTCCGCAGCGCAAGCGCAGGAAATGAAAATCGGTGTGGTAAGCACCGAACGTATCTTCCGCGAAGCGGCGCCGTACAAGGCGGCGCAAGCGAAAATCGAACAGGAATTTTCCAAACGTCAGAAAGATTTGCAGGACCAGGCCGCACGTCTGAAGGCTGCTGCCGACAAGCTGGACAAGGATGCGCCGGTGCTGTCCGATTCGGAGCGCAGCAAGCGTCAACGCGATCTGGCCGACATGGACAAGGAATTCCAGCGCAACCAGCGCGAATTCCGCGAAGACTTGACGCAGCGTCGCAATGAGGAAATGGCGAACGTGATCGATCGCACGAACCGCGTGATCAAGCAGATTGCCGAAGCAGAAAAATACGATCTGATTCTGCAGGAAGCCGTGTACATCAGCCCGCGCATCGATATCACGGACAAAGTGCTGAAGGCACTCAATAAATCGCAATAACCACACAGAAAAGGCAACATGAGCACTCGACTGGGAGAATTGGTCGAACGCTTGGGGGGCCGACTGATAGGCGATGCGGATGCCGAAGTCATCGGCATCGCACCGCTCAGCGATGCCGATGCATCGCACATCACGTTTCTTTCCAATCCAAGGTTCAGAGAGCAGGCTGCGCAGACCCGCGCGGCCGCCTTGATATTGTCGAACGCGGATAACGAAGCGCTGAGCAGCATCCGGGCTGGCGCGCGCATCGTGGTCGACAATCCCTACGCGTATTTCGCGCATGCGGCGCAATGGTTCGCCGCGCAAACGGCGATACCTGCTGCAATAGGAATCCATCCAAGCGCAGTGGTCGATCCGGGCGCGCAAGTGGCGGATTCGGCCAGTATCGGCCCGCACGTGACGATCGAAGCCGGTGCACGCATCGCGGAAAACTGCGTGATCGGCGCCGGCTCTTTCATCGGCCGCGATGCGCAGGTCGGCGCAGGTACGCTGTTTCATCCGCGCGTGAGCTTTCTGGCAGGCTGCAGCATAGGCGAACGCGGCATTATCCATTCCGGCGCGGTGATCGGCGCGGACGGCTTCGGCTTCGCCAACGAGCGCGGCAGCTGGATCAAGATTCCGCAGACAGGCGCAGTGTGCATCGGCAATGACGTGGAGATCGGCGCCAATACCTCAATCGATCGTGGCGCCTTGACCGACACGGTGCTGGAAGACGGCGTCAAGCTCGACAACCAGATCCAGATCGGTCACAACTGCCGTATCGGCGCACATACCGCGATGGCGGGTTGCGTCGGTGTGGCCGGCAGCGCGGTCATAGGCAAGCACTGCACGTTCGGCGGCGCCGCCATGGTGCTTGGTCATCTGACGATCGTCGACAACGTCCATATTTCCTCCGGCAGCCTGGTGTCGCGTTCCATTCAGGAGCCAGGTCAGTACACCGGTTTCTACCCGCTGGCAAAGAACGCGGAATGGGAAAAATCTGCGGTGATCGTGCGCAATTTGGCGTCGATGCGTGAGAAAATCCGCGAACTGGAAAAAACGCTCAAATCCCTGAGCGAAGAAAAGAATGACCAATCAAGCAAATAACGCAATGAAGACTCTCGACATCAACCAGATCAAGGAATACCTGCCGCATCGCTATCCGCTGCTGCTGGTCGATCGAGTGCTGACCTGGGAGTCGGGCAAGTCGATTACCGCCATCAAGAACGTCACTGCCAATGAAGAATTCTTCAATGGTCATTTCCCGCACAAGCCTGTGATGCCAGGCGTGCTGATGATTGAAGCGTTGGCACAAACCGCTGCTTTGTTGTCTTTCCTGACAATGAATCTGAAGCCGGACGACAACAGCGTTGTCTACTTCATTGGAATCGACGGTGCGCGCTTCAAACGTCCGGTCGAACCAGGCGACCAACTGAAGATGGAAGTGGAAATTCTGCGCAATGCGCGCGGCATCTGGAAATATAAGGCAGTCGGTTCGGTCGATGGCCAGATCGCGCTGGAAGCCGAACTGATGTGCACGATGCGCAGCATCAACGACGCCAGCCAGCCTGCGGGGCAGTAATGGCCCTGATTCATTCGACCGCTCTTGTCGACCCTAAAGCGCACATCGCAGATTCGGTCGAGATCGGCGCGTATTCGGTCATCGGACCCGACGTCGAGATTGGTTCCGGCACGCACATCGGTCCGCATGTCGTGATCGAAGGGCACACGCGCATCGGCAGCGACAACCAGATTTTTCAGTTCGCTTCGATTGGCGCCGCACCGCAGGACAAGAAGTACAAGGGCGAACCGACGCTACTGGAAATCGGCGACCGCAATACCATCCGCGAATTTGTCACGATCAATCTCGGCACGGTGCAGGATGCCGGCGCGACGCGCCTGGGCAATGACAACTGGATCATGGCCTACGTGCACATTGCTCACGATTGCCAGCTCGGCAACAACATCATCCTTGCCAACAACGCGACGCTGGCAGGCCATGTGCATCTAGCGGACTGGGTTTTCCTTGGCGGCTTTACCTCGGTGCACCAGTTCTGCCATATCGGTGCGCATGCAATGACGGCGTTCACCGCAGCTGTCAGCCAGGATGTGCCGCCTTTCGTCACCGCTGCCGGCAATCGCGCGGTCCCGGCCGGGATCAACAGCGAAGGCCTGAAGCGTCGCGGCTTCAGCAGCGAACAGATCGCCGCCATCAAGCGCGGTTATCGTCTTGTCTATCGCGCCGGCCTCCCTCTGGAAGAAGCAAAGGCTGCCTTGCAGGCAGAAGAAGAAAAATCGCCGGAAGCGGCCGCCTACCTGCGCCAGCTGCGCGAATTCATCGCCTCTTCGGCACGTGGCATCATCCGCTAAGTCCGTGGGCGATATTGCGATCGCAATGGTTGCCGGCGAGACGTCGGGCGATCTGCTGGCGAGCCGCCTGCTATCCGGCTTGCGGCCACAGCTGCCCGACGCCTATATGCATGGCATCGGCGGTCCTGCGATGGCGCAATATGGTTTCGTCAGCGACTGGCCGATGGAAAAGCTGTCCGTGCGCGGCCTATTCGAAGTGCTTGCGCATTATCGTGAAATCAAGGGCATCCAGATCGCCCTGCGCGATCGCCTGCTGGCCGAGCGGCCGGCAGTTTTCATCGGCGTCGATGCACCGGACTTCAATCTCGGTTTGGAAGCACAACTGAAGACGGCCGGCATCCCGACCATGCACTTCATCGGCCCCTCGATCTGGGCCTGGCGCGGCGGGCGCATCAAGAAAATTGCGCGCGCAGCGTCGCACATGCTGGTGATCTTTCCATTCGAGGAAGCGATCTATCGTGAAGCCGGTATCCCGGCCACTTATGTCGGGCATCCACTGGCGCAGGTGATCCCGCTGGAGCCCGATCAGGCGGCGGCACGCAATGCCTTGCAACTCTCGCTGGATGCGAGGGTGATCGCAATTCTGCCAGGCAGCCGCATGTCGGAACTGAAATACAACGCAGTTGCCTTCGTGCAGGCGGCCAAGCTCTTATTGCAGCGCGATCCCGATTTGCATTTCGTCGCGCCGATGGCGGGCGAAGCGCAAGGTCGCTATTTCAAGGAACTGCTGCAGGAGGTGGGTCTCGGCGACGTGCCGTTGCAGATCACCGACGGCCAGTCGCACGTCGCGCTCGCCGCTGCCGATGCGGTGCTGGTCGCTTCCGGCACCGCGTCACTGGAAGTGGCTTTGTTCAAGAAGCCCATGGTGATCGCATACAAGATGATGGCGGCGTCCTGGCATGTGCTGCGACACATGGCATACCAGCCCTGGATCGGTCTGCCGAACATTCTTGCGCGCGAATTTTTGGTGCCCGAACTGCTGCAGGATGCAGCTACTCCGCAGGCGTTGGCGGATGCGTTGTGGTTTCAGTTGCAGGACGATGCCAATCGACAGAAATTGCACCGGCGCTTTACCGATATGCATCACACCTTGCTGCGCGACACTGCAACGGAAAGCGCGCGTGCGGTACTGGAGCTGATCAGTCGTTCGCGCGTACGAACGGAGGGCTAGAATAGCGCCATGCCAAGAAAGCCATCCGTCACTCTTTCTCTATTTAGTCACGTCGATGAAATCATCTGCGGCGTCGATGAGGCTGGGCGCGGCCCGCTTGCCGGACCGGTATTTGCCGCGGCGGTGATTCTCGATCCCGCGCGGCCCATACGCGGTCTGCGCGATTCGAAGAAGCTGACCGAGTCGCGCCGCGAAGAACTGGCGATCAAGATCAAGGAGCGCGCGATTTCATGGGCGATCGCGCAAGCCTCGGAAGAGGAAATCGATACGCTCAACATCCTGCAGGCCAGCATGCTTGC
>Ga0310811_10000717_pt1 | contig 42558 bp, 30 predicted proteins | sample YCmetagenome_FD_207642 | JGI IMG/M metagenome (GOLD analysis project Ga0310811, IMG submission 207642) | Soil microbial communities from experimental microcosm in Duke University, North Carolina, United States - YC | ecosystem: Engineered > Artificial ecosystem > Soil microcosm > Unclassified ...
GATAAGCCGGGGTTCGCTTACATACCGGCGGCCCTGCTGCGCGCCATAAATAGCATCCGAAAAAGTCATGTCGTAGGCTGACATGGTTTTGGCGATGGTGCCCGATGAGCCACCGGCCTTGAAGAAATTAGCGGCTACGTCCTGGCCTGCGCCAATTTCGGCAAAAGATCCATAGATTTCCCGGTCGAGGTTGATGGCAAGCGCTTTTTGTTTGGTTCCAATGTCCTTGTTGTGAACGGTACTCATACACCTGGCTGTTTAAACATTATTGGCGCTGTTACAATGGGCGGATATTCAGCCTAAAACTACGATTTTTCCAAGAATAAGGAAATAACCTGTTTTTTTGCATCATGGCCAGCCATCGTTATTTTATTGTAAACAAGCCCTATGACATGGTTTCACAGTTTGTCAGCTCTCACCAGGTGAAGCTGCTGGGCAACCTGGATTTTTGTTTCCCGGAAGGGATCCATGCCGTCGGCCGGCTGGATAATTATTCCGAAGGACTGCTGATCCTGACAACAAATAAGAAAGTAACAAAACTATTGTTCCAGGGTGTGACCCCGCATAAACGGACCTATCTGGTAAAGGTCAAATATGTGGTAGAGCCGGAGAGCCTGGTGAAGTTGCGCACCGGCATTTCTATCCGGATAAAAGGCGGTGGCTATTATCTTACATCTCCCTGCGAAGCCGAGATCGTGGAAAGACCGGAAAATTTATTCGAAAACGGGCATGAGCCACCCGAGTATGTACCCCATACCTGGCTAAAGATCACCTTAACCGAAGGGAAATTTCACCAGGTCCGGAAAATGGTGGATGCCCTCGGTCATCGTTGCGTACGCCTGATCCGCCAGTCTATAGAAGAATTGGAGCTCCTGGATCTGCCGGCAGGTGGGGTAAGGGAAATAGACGAAACCGCTTTTTTTCAGCAATTGAAGATAGATAATCCTTAAACCCCCTTGTTCTTTTCCTTTTGCTCTGCTTTCCAGATAGAAAGATCGATCCCCGACAGGCCCGAAGGGTGCGCAGCCGGCGTACTTTCTTTGACTTCCTTTTTAAGGGCAGATTTTTTAACCTCTTTAAGATCGTCCGCTACCTCATGCGCGGATGCTCCCATAAAATCACCCTTCGCAGGCCGGTTGTTCTCCCAGAATTTTGCCAGGAAATTCAAGGCCTGCTGCGGCGTATCGATCTTTTCCTCTTCTTTAAGGGTTTCCAGCAGCTTCAGGTCAAATCGCACCGGGACGGGTTTGTTCTTTTCTTTTGCCATTACCTGCAAATGTATTGAAATCCCAGCCGATTTTCTGAACCCACAGGTTTTGCCGCTGATTCAGCATGATCTTTACTGATAAATTTAATAAGTAAAGCTCCGTTGCATGGTGCTGGTTACCGGTATAGACACGATTGAATCGGCTGTCCCGTTAATGGTAGGCGCTACGAGCACGGTAAAGGGCTGCGAAACGGTGACTCCGCTGACATCCAGGTTGACAGAATTGACGTTGGCCGTCGTCTCCAGGGTAATGACCCCGTTTTTAAGATCGGTTGTTGTAAAAACAATGTTGTTCTCGGCGGTCCGGGTCACTCCATTCACCTTCCATGTGGCATAGCCCGAATTGGGCAACAGAGCAAGGGCGGATCCGGTGAAGCTTCCATGGTCGCTGTCGATGACGGGGCTAACGGTAATTTTGACGGAAAAGCTTTTGGATTTGTTATCCGGAGGGGTGGTGGCTTTGCCTCCACTCTTACCGCAGGAGATAGTGCATACGGATAATAATGCTGCGAATACGACGAGATAAGTTCTTTTCATAATCAAAGTTTTCAGACGCAAATTTGACCCGATCAGGTTACATGGGCAATACCGGAAAAGCATGGATTTTTTCTACTGAAAATTCAGTAGTTCTGATATATGCGAATTATGTATTTCCTTTGTCCCGCATTATCCGCTTATGAAAAGATCCTTGTTTATTTTAGCCGTCGTATTATTGATGTTGAGCAGGACTTCCGCCCAACAAGCGCTTCCGATGAAGGAAAAGGCTTACACCGACAGTCTGGCGCAGGTGCTGCATTCAGGAGGATCTGATAGTGGCAAAGCCGTCGCGGGATTCCTTCTTTCGGACTATTGGAGGACCAAAGATACCAGCAGAAGTAGGGCGTATCTTTTACAGGGGCGGCAGTTGGCAAACGCTTACCCCTATCTGAAAGCATTGTACTATTTCTACGAAGGGCAATATTATTTCAACACTGACATGGCAAGGGCCGCCCAGTCCTATAAAGAGGCACAAACAGCCCTGATGACGTTCAGGACCCCGGCGGCCTGGCAGAATCTTGCAGCATCCTGGTTTAATTATGGGCTGATGCTAAGGAACGAGAAAGGAGACAGCTTTCTAATGGATATGCTGCTGAACAAGGTTATTCCCTTGTCGGAACGGTGCGGGTATCCCGAAAAACTGGCTCATTATTATGTCCAGTTGGGGACGCTTTTGATGAATAACGCACAGTTTAACAAGGCGGAATTTTATAATCAAAAAGCCATCGATCTGCTGAAGGACAGATTCCCCGCCTCTACTACGCTGCTGTTTGCCTACCTGTCTGCAACCAGCACCTTTATTTACGATAGCAGGAATGAGGAAGCTAAAAAATGTCTCGACAAGGCAAAGGAGATATTGACCCCTTTTCCGGAATCGATCAATTATCCGGATTATTATTACAACGAAGGTTTGTATTTTTCAGGCATCAACCGGTTTGAGCAGGCGCTGGTCAGCCTGGACAAAGGGATCGCGCTGGCGGAGCAATACCACCAGGCCCCCCTTTTACAGATATTGACATTCAGGAAGTATACTATTTTCCTCGAAAAAAAGGACTATAAAAAGGCAAAGCAGTTGTTAGTGGGATTGGTTAAGAACGGCAATATGATGGCTGAAGCCAATAACCGGAGAACCTTATATGCCGAGCTTGCCCGGACCAATGAATACCTGGGAGACATGACAGAAGCTTACCACTGGTCTGCCAAATACGGCCAGTTAAGCGATAGCCTTCATGGGATCCAGTTAAAAGAAAAGATTGCCGGCCTGGAAACCAGGTTTCGGAATAGTGAGAATCAAAAGGAAATAGCCAGGCTCCAGGAGGAAAAGGCCCGTATTACACTGTCGGCAAGCAACAGCCGTCTGTTCAACTGGTTGCTTGGCATCACCTGCCTGTTGCTTTTAGTCTCGGCGGTGTTCTCGTGGGCCTTTATCAGAAATCAAAAGAAGCTGCAGCAGCTGAAGGTCACGAGGGCAATGTTGGAAGGAGAAGAGCGTGAAAGAAAAAGAATAGCGGAGGATCTGCACGACGGTCTGGGTGGCATGCTGTCGAGCGTAAAGATCAACCTCTCCGGCTGGGTTGCGGGCCAACCTGGGTCACCACATGACCAGGGATTGCAGAAGATTATTGATCAGCTGGATGGATCGGTCGGCGAGCTACGCCGTATCGCTCGTAATATGATGCCCGAAACATTGTTGAAATTCGGATTGGAAACGGCATTGAAAGACTTGTGCGAATTTTACATGCGCGAAGGCCTGCATATTGAATACCAATCCTTCAACATCCATGACTCCATACCCCTGCCATGGCAGATAAATATTTATCGCATCGTTCAGGAGGTCTTATCCAATGCCATCCGGCATGCGGATGCGACGAACATCATCCTGCAATGCAGTCAGAACGAGCCCGTTTTTTTTATAACGATAGAAGATAATGGCAAAGGGTTTGATCCGTCGGAGCAGGGAAATAATAATGGTCTGGGGTTATTGAATGTAAAAAGCCGGGTAGATTATATGAAAGGTAAAATGATGATCAGTTCTGCGACCGGAGAAGGAACTGTCATAAATATTGAACTCAGCACATATGCAGACCAATAAAATACAGGTGGCCCTTGTCGACGATCATCCCGTTTTAATGGAGGGGTTAAAAACACTTCTGCTGAATAATATGAATGTCGACATCGCCGGCTGCTTTGTCAATGGCGGGAGTATCCTTTCATTTATTGAAGGACATACCCTGGATATCGTACTGCTCGACGTTGTGCTTCCGGATATCAGCGGCATTACGCTTTGTCAGAAGATCAAGATAAAGGCGCCCGGCACGCTGGTATTAATATTCAGTAATCACTCCGAACGCAGCATGATCATGCAGGCTATACAAAGCGGCGCCAGCGGTTATTTACTCAAGAACGCCTCCCTGGAAGAGCTGCGAATCGGTATTCACGAAGCATTGGAGGGCGGAATAGCCTTTAGCAAAGAGGTAAAGGAGATCATGAGCCGTCCCTCAAAAAATGAACTCGAAGGACCACCACAGCTCACCCGCCGTGAGAAGCAGATCATCAGGCTCCTGGCTGAAGGCAAAACGAGTATCCGGATTGCCGGGGAGTTGTCTCTAAGTAACCATACCGTTGACACGCACCGACGCAATCTTATGCAGAAGCTCGGTGTAAAAAATACGGCAGAATTAATAAAAATAGCAATGTTGCAGCAGCTCATATGAACTATAGATCCCGGCCGGGATACCATAAGGTCCTGGAAAGCGGCGTGGCACGATTTTTTAATACCCCCTGTTTTGACGCATTTTGTAACGCTAAAAATTGATCAGGATGCCTGCTTCACTGCCTGTTCATGCTACTGTTACCTATAAATTCTCCGCAACGCCGGAGCGTATTTTTGATGCCTGGTTAGATACCGGAATGATCAGTAAATTTATGTTCGGCCCACAGCTTCGTGATGAAGAGATTGTTAGCATTAAAACTGATGCACATGTCGGGGGTTCGTTCTCTTTTGTCGTTCGACGTCAGGGTGTAGAGTTTGATCATATTGGCGAATATATTGAAATAAGCAGACCTCATCGTCTTGTATTTTCCTGGGCAGTCCGGCAAAACCTGCCAGAGAGCTCTCGCATCGTCATCGAAATCGCTCCTCTTCCAACAGGATGTGAACTTACATTGACTCAGGAAATGTCTTCCAACTGGGCCGGTTTCAAAGATCAGGCAAAGGCAGCCTGGACAAAAATGCTCCATGCGCTTGCTGATAATTTATAGGCCCGGGAATGTATATTTTTTTTCCCCCTTATTTATCGTTAAATTACTGTAACCAAAACACCTGACGCTTATGAGAAATTCACTCCTACTGATAAGTTTGCTGGTGATCACCTGCACTCTCCATGCCCAGGTAACCATTACCGGCAAAGTAGTCGACGCAAAGAATGGAACCCCTCTGGTAGGCGCCTCTGTAAAGATCAGATCGGCTAAAACAGGAACGTCTACAGACAATGAAGGTACTTTCAGGCTGCAGGCCAAACCGGATGATATTCTGGAGATTAGTTTCATCGGCTATAGCTCTCAATCCTTTCCTCTCCGCAACCAGACCGCCCCCACCATCGCCCTCTACCCCGCTTCCTCCGAACTCAGTGAGATCGTCTTTGTTGGTACCCGGGGCGCCGGAAGGGCAAAGACCGAGACACCTGTCCCAGTAGACGTAATAAAAGTCAACCAGGTCGATCTGCCCACAGCCAAAATGGATCTGACCTCGATCCTGAATGTCGCTGCACCCTCCTTCAACTACAATAAGCAGAGTGGCGCCGACGGAGCAGACCATGTAGACCTGGGCACGCTAAGAGGTCTGGGTCCCGATCAGACCCTGGTACTGATCAATGGCAAAAGAAGGCATCAAACTGCTTTTGTAGCCCTGTTCGGCACAAGAGGAAGAGGGGCTTCTGGCGTTGACCTCAATGCCTTTCCCGAATCTTCAGTTGACAGGGTGGAGATCTTACGGGATGGGGCCTCCGCTCAATATGGTTCTGACGCCATAGCCGGAGTGATCAATGTCATTCTGAAAAAAGACGTCAACCATTGGGCTATTAATGCTGGTTGGAGCGGCTATGACGACCATGCCTTTAACGCCCGTAAATTCAATCGGGGCAATCAATATTATTCCGGCAATACCATTGATGGCAATACGTTTTCCCTTTCCGTCAACAACGGAGTGGGTATCGGCAGGAATGGAGGATTTATCAATGTGGGCGCAGATTTCCTGAAGCAGGGAAAGACTTACCGGCAGGTGGATACTTCCAACTGGCAGACGAAGAAAAACGCAATTCCCTTTCTCAATACCGGCCGAAGGGCGTTTGGCGACGGTTCGGTCACCACAGGAGGTATCATGTACAACATGGAAATACCGACCGGCCCGGACAAAAAGACGATATTTTATTCCTTTGGCGGATATAATTATAAATCATCTGACGCCTACGCCTATTCCCGGAACTTCAGCGCCAAGCCAGAACGATTCCCTGTAGATGCCGGCGGCAATCTTTTATCCGTGCCCTCCATCATGCGTAACTCCAACGACGGAGAGACCTATTACAACCCGCATATTCAGACCCATATACAGGACGCGTCGCTCGCTCTCGGATTACGGGGACATGCCGGCGACGAATGGAGCTGGGATCTTAGCAATACCCTGGGCAGAAATGATTTTCATTTCTATGGTGACAAGACATTCAACGCTTCCCTCATCGGGGCAACCACGCCAAATCATTTTGATGACGGTGGCTTCCGGTTTCTACAGAATACCCTCAATGTGGATTTCACCAGAGGCTTCAAAGCCATTGCCAATGGCATGACCCTTGGAATGGGCGCCGAATACCGGTATGAGCGATACTCCATTTATAAGGGTGAATACGGTTCTTATGGAAGTTATGACTCGAGCCAACGCATTTATCCCAACCTGATCGGCGACGGCAACGCCGATTCGCTGAGAACAGCCGCATCAGGCTCCCAGGGATTCCCTGGCTTTAGTCCTGATGATGTTAAAGCAAAGAACCGCTCCGTCGTGGGTTTGTATACCGACGCCGAATTGAACGTGACGGATAAATGGCTGCTGGACGCTGCTGTCCGATTCGAACATTATTCGGATTTTGGCTCGGTCGCGACGTTCAAGCTGGCCACCCGGTACAAACTAACCCAGGACCTGAACGTCAGAGGCTCTGTCAGCACCGGTTACCGCGCACCTTCCTTACAGCAGATCTATTTCAGCAACACACTCACGTCCTTCAGCGGCGGACAGCTCATCCAGTCCCGTATCGCCAGCAATGACGACCCCATAACCCGCGCAGCAGGCATTCCCGCCCTGAAACAGGAGACCTCGGTCAATGCAAGCGCCGGTTTCAGCTGGAAAGCCGCCAGGGGATTAACCGTTACCGTTGACGGATATTGGGTAAAGGTGAAAAACAGGATCGTATTATCGGGCCTCTTCAGCAAATACGATACTACATTGCCGCCATCTTTTACCTCTCAGATCCCCCCTGAGGTGTCTACCGTGCAATTCTTTGACAATGCCGTCAACACGACGAATTACGGCCTCGATATCGTAGTGGATTATTCAAAGAGCTGGGGCAGGAATAACATCAGGGTCCTCCTGGCGGGCAACCTGCAGCACATGGACATCGACGCCATTCACGTACCACCGGCCCTGAACGGGACTCCATTAAACCAAAAGACCTTTTTCAGCGACCGCGAAAAAGCATTCCTGCTTGCATCAGCCCCTAAACAAAAGTTCGCTTTGAACATTGAATATGGTTTGGGGAAATTCGGTGTTGGTACTCACCTGACTTATTTTGGTAAGATCGCCCTGCTGGGATTCGGGACCGCGACAAAGGACAACCCCAACCAGACAGGTATCAACCCCATGGTGCCGACGGACCTGGATCCTGACAAACTGGTGCCGGAGGTTTTCAACTACAACGGCAAGATCACCACCGATGTATTCTGTTCTTATAAGTTATCGAAAAACGTCAGCGTCTTCATAGGAGCAGATAATTTATTCAACGTGCACCCTGACCTGGGGGTAAATCCCCTGGCAAAAGGATGGGCGGGAGACAACGAGTCGGGAGGACCATGGGATTCAGTTCAGATGGGCTTCAACGGACTACGGTTGTTTGGCAAATTTTCTATAAATCTATAATTAACAATGTATTACAATTTATCAGCGACCATACCCTTCATCCATCTAACCCAAAGTCAGGCTCCTGCCGTGGTCGAATATCACCGGTAATCGTAATATTTAATTCGGATTTAACAATTTATTAATAAAATTGCAGCCGCAACCGTTGTCTCTTTGTATACGTTAACATTCTTAACATATAAGCATTTATTCTATTAACATAAAAATGAGAGAACTGATCTTTTTCCTTGTATAAGGGCAATTGGCTATGTCAATTGCCCTGACCATTCAATAGCGCCTTTATGCATCATTCCGCATCGGATCCAGTTATCCTGATGCCTATTCACTAGTCAACACTAAGTCAACAAATTAATATGAGAAGAAAACTGCTACTGCTGTTTTGCTCAGTGGTGTGCCTATTTGCCACCAGCAACGCGCAAACATCTCCAATCAAGGGAACAGTAAAAAATGAAAAAGGAAATGCTGTCCCTGCCGCAACCGTAAAGATCAAGGGCTCCAATACCGGCACACAAACTGACGATGCCGGAAACTTTACCCTCACCGTGAGCCCGGGAAAGACGCTGATTATCAGCGCGATAGGATACACAACGAGTGATGTTAAAGCACAGGATAACCTTCAGATCGTTCTGAAGGAAAAGAACAGCGATCTCACAGAAGTCGTTGTAACAGCCAATTCCATCAAAAGAGAACAACGCTCACTGGGTTATGCCGCTACCACCATCAAAGCCGCCGAGCTGACCCAGGGTCAGAACACCAGCGCCCTTACATCAATGAGCGGCCGGGTAGCCGGCTTAAATGTCACCTCCAGTACCGGCGCTCCGGGTGGTTCGACCCGTGTCGTGCTTAGAGGTGGATCTTCCATCACCGGTAATAACCAGGCCCTGCTCGTCGTGGATGGCATTCCTTACGCCAACAACGATAATTTCGGCGGCCCGAACAACCTGTCCGCAGTAACCTTTGGCAACCGCGGTAACGACATCAATCCTGACGACATCGCTTCCGTGACCGTTCTGACCGGCCCGGCTGGTGCCGCCCTTTATGGTTCCAGAGCTTCCAACGGCGCATTGATCATCACGACCAAAAGCGGATCCAGCGCCAGAAAAGCTGAGATCACGTTCAACACCCAAAACACCTTTTCGTCAGTTCTCAAGATCCCCGACTTTCAAAATCAATATGGAATAGGTTATTATGACGGCGTCAACAGCGATGGAACACTGCATTATAACACCCAGGACTGGGGAGACAACTTCAGCTGGGGTGCTCCCTTTACCGGGCAGGTGCTCCCCTGGGGACAGACCATCGACGGCAAACAGCTGACCAAACCCTACTCGGCCATTAAAAATAATGTCCGGGACTTCTTTGCCACCGGTTTTACCACGGCCAACAACCTTTCCATTTCTTCGGGTAATGACAGGTCCAGCTACTACCTGGGCTTGAATTCCCTGAATTCCAACGGCATCTACCCCACCAATGTGGATGATTACAACAGGTACGGTGTACGATTCAATGGAAAGGCCAACCTTGGCAACAATTTTTATAGCGCCGTCACCTTTAACTATATTCATATCCACACCAATCAGATCGGAGGCGGGCAGGGCGGAGGCTCCGCACTGATCAACCTGTATCAGACTCCGAGGGATATTCCCATTAACAAGATGGGCGATCTGAACAACAAATACTACGGTTATGGTTACACCGATGCTACGGGCGTATACCATGGCGATAAGTATGGTTTTTACAACCAGTTTGCCCCCAGCCCCTGGTTCCTCATTAAGAATTACAAGAACTTCGACGACGTGGACAGGATTACCGGCGGCATCACGCTCGGCTACAAACCAGTCTCCTGGCTGGATGTACAGGAAAGGGTAACGGAAGATTACTTTACGGACCGCAGAAGGTTGTTGACCCCCAAGTATAGCTTTTCTCCCGCGGACGATGGAACGAATGGTACACCACCGGCTTACTCTTCCGGTAACATCGTGAACAGTAACGGTGGATATGAAGAGGATGTTTATAATGTTGGGGAAATGAACCACGACCTGACGATCACAGCCAAGCATGATTTCGGAAATGATTTTGCGGGTTCGCTGATGGTGGGCAACAACCTTCGGTTGAATAATAGCAATTTTACACAGACCTCCACCAACCAAAGCAGCGGGCTGGTCGTTCCGGACTGGTATAATTTCGGGAACAGCAATGGCCCCATCCTTGCGAAAAATACTCGCACCGTGCAGAGAAGGGTGGCGGTATATGCCGGTCTTGACCTGTCCTGGCGGCAAATGCTCTACCTGGGTGCTACGGCCAGGAATGACTGGTCTTCTACGCTGCCAGTCAATGCCAATTCTTTCTTTTATCCTAGCGTCAACGCAGCGTGGATCTTTACCGAGCTGCTGAAAGGAAGCAATATCACCAGGATCCTGAATTATGGAAAATTACGCGCCAGCTGGGCACGGGTAGGTAATGATGCAGGCCCTTACCTGTTGAACACGACCTATGGCCAAACTTCCATAGCAGGTGGCTTTGCCGGCGGTAATACCATTTTCCCCTTTAATGGTGTTCCTGGACTCGCGGTCAACAACTTACTGGGTGATCCCACTATCAAACCTGAGATTACCACCTCCCGTGAGGTAGGTGTGGAACTTGGCTTCTTGAATAACAGATTGTCCCTTAACGCCAACTATTACAACGACAGACATAAGAACCTGATCGTTCAGTCCAATGTTGCCCCTGCCAGCGGATATTCGTTTGCTACCGTGAATGCAGGCGAGGAAGAGAATAAGGGGGTCGAGTTTACCCTGCGCGGCACACCTGTTAAAACTCAGAACTTCTCATTGGAACTCTTCGCTACGTATACCAAAAACAATAACAAAGTGCTTTCCTTGCCCAACCATGCACAGATCGTGATCGGTGGATTTAACGGCATGGCCATTGTCGCCCAGGAAGGTAAGCCTTTGGGTACATTCTATGCGGTAGATAACCAGACCGAGAATGGTCACACGGTAGTAGGCGCTGACGATGGCTTGCCAGTGCTTACTTCCAGCGCCGTATACCTGGGCAGCTATCAACCCAAGTGGCAGGGATCTTTTGGCGGCACGATCACATACAATAACAGCTGGAGCCTGGCCTTCCTGTTTAATACCAAACAGGGTGGTAAATACTTCAGCCAAACCAAGGGGATCAGCGACTTCGTCGGTACAGCAGCTGAGACAGGCGGGGTACGCGATCCGCAGATCTGGGCGAATTCCGTGATCAATACCGGATCAGCCACGCAGCCTATCTACCAGCCCAATACGACAGCCAAATACATCAAGCAGGACTGGTTCACAGGCCCTATACCTGCGGGGCAGAGCGTCATCGACGGTTCCTTTGTCAAGCTAAGCTCTCTGGAGCTGGACTACCAATTGCCGGCAAATACTCTGAGCAAGACCCCATTCGGGCGCGCCAGCATCGGCTTATACGGTAGTAACTTGTTTATCTGGACGCCTAAGGCCAATAAATACGTAGATCCGGAAATGAACTCTTCAGGATCCGGCAATGAGCAGGGCTTCGATTTCGTGGCACAGCCGTCTGTACGTAACTATGGAGTCAATGTAAAAGTAACTTTCTAAAATGCAACTATTTATGACAATACCAATCAATATAAAAAGAAGCGCGCTGTTTGCTGGTCTGGCGGTTTTACTGCTGGGGACCGGCTGTAAAAAATTCCTGGATGTGAACCAGGATCCGAACAATCTTAGCAATGCCCAACCCGCACAACAGTTGCCGACGGTACAGGCCGGCATCGGCGTGGTGGTAGGAGATGATTTTTATACCTATGGCAATATCTGGTCGCAGTATTTTACGCAAAGCGCGATTGCTTCGCAATACAAGTCGATCGACCAGTACCTGCAGACAAACAATGATTTTAATTACATGTGGGGGCACCTCTACCAGACAACACTGGTCAATAATCAATTGATGATCGCCAACACTATCGGTAATAAAGGGCTGATCCAGTATCAGGCGATCGGCTATGTTTTAAAAGCCTATACCCTGCAGCTGGCGACCGACGCCTTTGGCGATGTCCCATCGTCAGAAGCCTTGCAAGGCTCGGTCAATAAAAACCCTGCCTATGATGCGCAGCAGGTAGTGTATGACTCCATATTCTACTACATCGAGAAAGGAAAGGCCCTGATGAATCCCGCGGACCCCAGTGCGCCCGGATCAGATGACCTTATCTTCAAAGGCGATATGGATAGTTGGATAGCCTTTGCGAACACGCTCGAGCTTCGCGCCTACATGCGCCTGACCCAGGTGGACGCAGCTAAGGCCGAGGCCGGCGTAAAAGCGCTCTATGCAACGAATCCTACGTTTCTTGCCAAGGATGCCGAGATGACCTATACTTCCACCGGCGGCAACCAGAATCCTTTTTATATCAAGGCCGTTTCTTTGGGAAAAACCGTGAATCTTGCTGCAAGCGCGACGGTTGTTACGCAGTTCGAGCGGAACAGCGATCCGAGGCAATGGGCCCTATTTGAAAAGGTGAATTCTGCCGATGACACCATCACCGACCTGGTACAGGGAACATACGCTCAAAATACCAATAAGGTGACCTCGAAACCTTCACCCCTGGTAGCTGGCGATCCCCAAAAGACCGCTTCGGCCCTTGCACCTGTGATCCTGATCGGTGCGGCGGAAAGTAAATTCCTGCAGGCAGAAGCAGTTGTACGTGGATGGGTTGCGGGCTCTGCCAGCACCCTGTTTACTGATGGCATCAATGCCAGCTTTGCAACGGACGGCATTGCTGATTCCGCCGCCAAGTATATCTCCAGCGCACCGGACGCCGTGTTTCCTGCCAGCCAGGCCGATCAGATCAAAGCCATCATCACGCAGAAATATTATGCGATGTGCGGTTCCCAGGGTTTCGAAGCATGGACCGAATGGAGACGTACCGGTTATCCAACGTTCTTTGTCAAGTCCGCTGCCAACGGTGGGCGGGGCGTTCCTCTTCGGTTCCTCTATCCTCAGTCGGAACTTACGGGTAACCTGAGTTATCCTGGTACCGTTGCCGAAACAATACCGGTATGGTGGGATAAGTAATAAAAGAGTACTTAAGAAACAAAAGCCTCCGCAGTGCGGAGGCTTTTTTATTACATCAAATAACAAATTATAGAGACCGGTATAACTCCCACTAACTATTCTTATTAAACAACAAAGCCTGCAAATCAATGATCTACAGGCTTTGTCGATATAGTCGGGAAGACAGGATTCGAACCTGCGACCCCCTGGTCCCAAACCAGGTGCGCTACCGGCCTGCGCTACTTCCCGAACAACGAGCCGCAAAAATAGGGGTTTTAAACTGAATTGGCGAGAGAAAAACAAAATTCTACGCCCAAAGCATAAATAAACCTCAAAGATTCCACCAATAGTTGAACTTCAGGACAAAGGCACGGCTGCGAACAGAGAACGGAGTGGTCAGATAATTATCGGTATAGACCAAAAACAGATCCGAAGCAGGTTTGTACCGCCATTGCAGGCGGGTGTTTAGGTTCATGTTCCGGGTCTGCTGATTGTACTGAATATAAGTGGTCAGAAAGAGGGTATTGGTCATCGTAATATCGATGCGGGGACCTATCAGCCAGAATTTGACCTGACCCCATGGCTGGGGAAGATGCAGACTCGTATAAGTGGTGCTCACAGTAATGTTGACATAGGGCTGGAACCGATAGCCCACATCATTGGTAAACATCAGCTTGGTCCCGTCAGCATAATAGCCGCCATAACGCAGGGAGAAGTCATAGGTGAAGAGCGCCTGCGGCTTGCTGACATAATCAAGTCCAAGAGTGTTCCAGTTATGACGGGTGCCTTTTGCCAGAGAGTGTATTCCCGTATTAGTCGGGTCGAAAGGTGAAAGCAATTGCACATAGTCATTCATTAACACACCTGCCAGCGTGCTTTTGTTGCGGAAGGTAGTCAACCACGTAAAGATGGTCTCATTGTCAGTACGGTGAAAAGACTCGTCGTAGAAATAGGTGGATGTTAGCTGGGGCCCATGACTAAGCACAATCCCACCCCGCGGAAGAAAAAAATAGGATATCAGTGGATTGATCTTGAAATAAGCCGTTCGTGGGACATAACCGACCTCCGCATTGTAGTTGCTGCCGGTATATTCATATCCTGCACCGATAAGCCAATGCCGATCGGTGTACTGCAGGTTGCCGGCATGGACATAGTCATCTCCCCGCCTGCCTGGGCTGAAAGATTTCAGGAGTAATACTTTGCCGGTCCAATAATTGTCGGAGGAGGCCAGGTTGAATTCTACACCCATATTGCGATTGTACTGCGAGTATACCGGATGGGTCGTATCCTTACCTGGCAGATAATGCACCGACTGCTTGTTGATAAAGATAAACCCGAGGTTGGATCTTGAAAAGATCTTACGCTGGATGGCAACCACCGAGAAGTTTTGTTCCGGAAGTCCGAGAGAATCTACCTTTCCGGTCTGCATGTCCAGCACCCCGATCCGCCAGTTGGCATCCAGTTTCCCACTAAGCCGGGCACCAAATTCAATAGGCATCCCCAACCCGATCCGCCGGGAAAAGAAGGGCCTGATATCGGAGTATCCCAGGTTGTTGAAATGATCGGCATTCTCAAGAAAGAACTGCCTTTTCTCCGGGTAGAACAGCTCAAATCTGCTGAGGTCGATGACCTGCCTGTCGACATCTACCTGCGAAAAGTCCGGATTGACAGTCAGGTCAAGATTGAGGGAAGAAGTGACGGCTATCTTGGCATCACCTCCTATTTCCTTCTTATAGAGATTTCCCTTCCCATTTGTATAGTCTTTTTGAACCCCGCCCAGTATATAGGGGATAACGGAAATATTCGGTCCGGGAGATGGCGGCGGCACATCCCAGATCAATACCCCCGTATAAGCCAGCGAAGCAGTAGGGAACTGGCGGGGAACCGGCGCCCAGCTTGACTTTTCTGTCGTCTTCAGGTCGTTCCGGCTAAAGTTGATGCCCCAGTGTGTCAGCCCGTTCCGGTAACGAAGGGTTTTAAAAGGAATGGCAATCTCCAATACCCAGCGGTCGCTGTATCTGCGAACGACCGAACTCCATTTGTTATCCCAGCTAAGGTCGACCTTGCCGCCTTCATACATTAGTCCATCCCACTGACCACCCGCAGCATTCGCGCCAAAAGAGAATCCGCTGGTCTGATCTTCAAAGGGGTCGATAAAAAAGATGAAGTTGTCATTTTTTACAAAGCTAAAATCCCTGTGCAGGGATTCTACCATGTCCCGGCCCGGGCCGGCATCAAAACATTCGGCGACCAGGTAGAGGTTCTTATCGTCATAGGTCATTCTCACCTCTGTCCGAAGATTGGCATGGCTGGTGTCCATCGGAAGCACCATGTAGAAATTGCCTGCCTTTTCCGCATGCTGCCATGCCGGCTCATTGATAAAGCCATCAATGCGGACCGGGCTTTCTGCGCGATGAATGTGCAGTTCAAAGCCGGCATTCTTTTTCTGTGCGACAACATAAAAAGGAAAAGTGAAAAAAAGACAAGCCGTAAGTAGTCGTCGGACATTCATTAGTATCGCCAGGATTTTAGGTCGGCGCCTTTCGGAGCACGGGTCTTTACTTCTTCCGCCCATTTTTTAATATACATCTGGTGATAACGCAGGCGGCTGATATAGTTGGGTTGCGTATGATCGCCGTTCCAGCAGTGCTCGGCACGATCGCCATAGTCTACCTGGCAGTCGCAGGCAGGATTGTTTAATTTCTTCAGGATGTCTTCCGCGGCATAAACAGCGTTGTTGAGATAATATGTATCCATATCTCCTACATAGATGTGGATCTTTCCTTTTAACTGTTCCCCAAGCCGGGGCCAGTCCCGCTGGATGATATGAGCCAGATCGAAATGTTCCTTCCAATAAGCGGCTACAGAAGAGTCGATGGCGCCAGTGTACTTGTCAAAGATCCTTTTAGGATATCCATCTGCATCCATTGGCGAATAGACGGCTTCCCAGATATCGAATTGATCGCCACTCCGGCTACGGGTGCCCAATGCCAGTTCCCTCTGATTGAGGTCCTTTACAAGAGTGCTGACATGTCCGAGGTAGTCACGCTCACCGGGACGCGGCGTATGCCTGAAATCACTCTCCACATAATAGGCGTTCTTATTGTTGTAGATATCGATGGTAGTATAGTGATGAAAGTCTATCGGATCGGGGCAGGCGGCGTAACAGCCATTGTATTCATTGGGATAGAATACCTGTACAGCCAGCGCCTCCCAGCCGCCGGTGGAGCCGCCATACATAAAGCGTGCCCAGCCCTTGCCGATGCCCCGGAACTGCTTCTCGATCTCGGGGATCAGTTCGTAAGTGATCGCGTCCCCGTAAGGACCAAGGTTTTCGGAATTGACCGCATAGGAGTCGTCATAGTAAGGATTGGCATGTTCGATCTCGATGGCCAGGACGCGGGGAAAATTAGGACCGGTCCACTGCCGGTAAAAGTCATACGCTTCCTGTTGAACGATCTTGTTATAACCGGTAATGCGAAAACGGGCACTCGTGTCAGGAGGGAGATTGGTATCGGGCGGAGTGGTGCGAAATCCGCCAAAATCGGCGGGAAAATGGCCATGGAAGATGGCAAGTGGATATTTTACAGTAGGATGTTCATCAAATCCTTCCGGCAAAAGTATATGGGCGCCGAGGAACATCGGGCGTCCCCAGAATTCGGTGAGGAGCTTGCTCTGGATACGGATATGCTTGATATACTTACTGTCCTGGGGTTCACTGATCGGCGGAATGACCTTGTCGATCGTGAGACTGATCTCATTGGAAGTAGCAGGATCGAAATGAACCTTCACGGGTGTGGAATAGATATTTCCCGGGGCCTCGTTCCAATGCTGCCCCTCTCCCCTGTCCATAGGCAGTTTAACGGTATGACCATTCTTCAAATGGAATGTCTCGTATTTGTGCAGCAGGACCTGGACATAATAATCACCGGCAGGAACGTCCTTTAGTCTTTCCAGCGGATAGCCAAAAGCGTGCATGTCCACCAATTGCGAATATTGAGGCTGCCAGCCATCGACATCGATCCCGAAGACCAGTTGTGTCCCCGCAGCGTCATTGATCTGGAACCGGGGTTCGGTCTTGTTGTTCTTGGAAAGTAACAGTAAGAGACGGCCATCCAGGTTTTCCTGTTGCAGGGAAGGCGCGATGGTCACCCGGAAGGTTTGAGACCAACCCAGAAATGGAAGCAACAGAAAAACCAGGAAGCCTATTTGCTTTTTAGCAGTAAGCATGTCCTGGTTTTTAATATTTATACTTACCGATTAAATATTAATCGGGCATTTTAAAGTAATTCTTGACGGAGTTGTAGTCTTTTGCATTCACGCTTGCAGGGACGGAACCCGGTATCAGGATATAGCGGTATTGACCTGCTTTTACTCCATTGTTCGTTTGGGTGCTGAAATTTTGATTCGCCGTTAAATATATGTTTCCTACCGCAAGGTCGACCTGAATGTTCCAGCCTGTGGAAATAAAATCTATAAATGGCAGTGGGATAACATCCGGACTGGCCGTCGATCCGAAGTTGAAATAAACCTTTATTTCACCTTTTGAAAGTATGTCTGCTGTGAGCTTAGGGGCGGAAATGACTGCTCCCCAGGCTAGAGTATCAATAGTTCCAGGATTTGTCGTATCGTCAGTTATGGGGGTGTAAGTCACATCCGTCCACGCAGAGTAAATAACGTTAGCAGTACCAGTATCCCCTTTAGGCCCCTGTGCGCCAGCAGCACCAGCTGCGCCGGCAGGCCCGGCCGGTCCCGCAGGACCTGTATCACCTTTTTTACAGGCAACAATAAAGATAGCAGCAAAGAGCACGAATGCCAGATAAGAGTAAAGTTTCGGTTTCATAACTTTTTATTTGAAGTATCAATTGAATGCAGCAATAACAATTTAAGGATTAAATGCAAGAATCTGCGCGAGGGGGGCACTTTTTTTGGGATTTCCCCGGCCGGAAATGGGGATTTTCCGACTTTCAGCTTCCGGCCCCTGAGAATTGTTCCCTGGATGCGGTTTGCATAGAAATACAGTCACTGCCAATACAGCAATAGCGCAAAATTATGCAGTCGGCGCAATGGCACCTGATTTGCATATCTATCAGTAAACAGTACGATGGAAAAACGCATCCTCGGTATCATTTTGTCCCTGATTGGAGTGGTAGGCCTCATTCTTGCGGCCGTCCGTTTCGCTAACGGCGTATCCGGAGGACAAAGCATCCGGATGATCTTTGTGTATGCGATCTTAGGCGCCATCTTCTTCTTTTCAGGCATCGGTCTGATCAAGAACACAAAGGACAGACCAACCTAACAAATCCAGGGCAAGTCATCCTATTGATAATACAAAAAAGCCTTCGGTTCGCTCGAACCAAAGGCTTTTTCTTTTCAACTGGGCGGAGGGGATGGGATTAGCTACGCCCGCTTCGCGGGACTCGCTGATCCATTGGGCGGGGGGCTTAGATCAAATAAATGCCCGTTCGCTACGCTCACTCCCATTTTTGCTCTCCGCATCCGGATCGAGCAAGCTTGACCGCCCGCTTCAAACAAAAATGCCCCAGCAAAGCCGGGGACATTCATTTGATCTGCGGAGAGGGTGGGATTCGAACCCACGGTACAGTGTAACCCGTACGACGATTTAGCAAACCGTTCCTTTCGGCCACTCAGGCACCTCTCCGTTGCCCTTCTCCTTAAATTTTCGAAGGGGAGGCAAAAATAAAGATTAATTGGTTTACACCCAAATGCGACTCAACTTTTTGTGAAAATTAGCGCAGAATGCGTGCCGGACGGGAAAAGGGCCGGAAATGTCAGCCGTTGCAGGCAAGTGTGATGGACTTAGCCAGAGTCGAGGCCGCGGACGCAGACCACCCCAAAGTGAAAACCCACCCCGAAACCGGAATGGGTTGATGTTGGAAATATAACGAGTTAAAAGTGGCGATACTTACATAGCAGCAAGCTGAACTTTTTGCTGAAGCTCCATCACGTTTTCACGGAAGAGGCTGTCGGTGTCCATAAGATCCTTGACAGTCTGACAAGAATGGATAACAGTGGTGTGGTCGCGACCGCCAAAATGCTCTCCGATAGTCTTGAGGGAATTTTTTGTGAAGGCCTTGGCCAGATACATAGTGATCTGCCTTGCCTGAACGATTTCACGCTTGCGGGTTTTTTGCAGTAATTTATCATAAGACACATCGAAGTATTCGCATACCATACGCTGTATAGTTTCGATGGTGATCTCTTTACTGCTAGTTTTCACGAAGTTACGGAGCACCTTTTTAGCCAATTCAAGATCAATTTCCCTTTTATTGAGCGAAGATTGTGCCAAAAGTGAAATTAATGCTCCTTCAAGCTCACGTATATTGCTATTGATATTATAAGCCAGGTATTTTACCACTTCCTTTGGCATCTCGAGGCCGTCATTCTTCATCTTCCTTTCGAGAATATCGATGCGAACTTCATAGTCGGGCATCTGCAGGTCGGCGCTAAGGCCCCAGCGGAAGCGGCTCAATAATCTTTCCTGCAAGCCATCGAGATCCTTTGGCGGCTTGTCCGAAGATAGGATCAGCTGTTTACCGGACTGATGAAGGTGATTGAAGATAGCAAAGAAGGCGTCCTGGGATTTTTCGGCCCGGCTGAAGAATTGAACGTCATCTATGATAAGTACGTCGACGAGCTGATAGAAGTGGATGAAGTCGTTGATCGCATTGTTACGGCTATGGTCGACGAACTGGTTGATGAACTTCTCCGAGCTTACATATAATACAACCTTATTCTGATGAAGGCGTTTCACCTCGTTGCCGATAGCCTGCGCAAGATGCGTCTTACCCAGTCCTACCCCACCATATATGACCAGGGGATTGAAAGAGTTGGCACCCGGTTTTTCGGCAACCGTCTTACCGGCCCGACGTGCAACACGATTGCAATCACCTTCTACAAAAGAATCAAATGTGTAAACCGGGTTAAGCTGAGCGTCGATTTGCATCTTCTTCAGCCCGGGAATCACAAAGGGGTTCTTTACTGGGTTGTTTATGATAAGCGGAAAATCCATTTCGTTATTGGAAAAAGTTTTATATCCATGCGCCGGAACATCCATCGTAAGAGGCTTGTTCTGATGATTCCCACTATCTACCATGATCCTGTATTCAAGCATTGCCTCCTTTCCTAAAATCCTTCTCAGGGTCTTTGCCAGCAAATTTACATAGTGCTCTTCCAGGTATTCATAAAAGAATTGGCTGGGAACCTGTATGACCAGGACATTGTTCTTTAACTCAACAGGCTTGATCGGCTCGAACCACGTTTTATAATGCTGCCACTCTACGATATCCTTGATTATTTCCAAGCAATTACTCCATACCTTGTCAAACGTTTTTGCCATTATTGAATAACCAATTTTTATGCCGATTTACGAATTGTATTTCTTAAAAGTTTTTCGGAACTGGATTCTAAAAAGTTGCGCAGGGCGGCGAATATCAAAACTTTTCATGAAATAAAAAATTTTTTATTCACTTGTTTTTTTTGCTTCGCATACAGTTTTGAGTTCCAGTAATAACATTCATTTTTTTTCTACAAAACACTTGTCCAGCCTGATTAAAATAAGACCATGTCAAAATGAGATACGAGCCAATTCAGACTTTTACAACCTCTTCCATTGTCAGATCTTTAAGACTTATTAACATCGATACCGATGCGAGTTGGGGACGATTGCAGGACAACCGCCTCCGCGAGGCATTTTGCGACAGTAGTGGATCCAGGCATATTGCAGCAGTTGAACCTGCCGGTATGTTTTAAACTTACTTAGTATGAAGAAGGAGAACATAAGCTTCGATGTGACCGAACCTTTCTTCATATATGTAGAGTTTGTTGTGAGGTAGTTGAAGATACAAATTATTTGATTGCCTTTTCCAATCCTGGATTTTTTTTTAAAAAATTGCCCGCTGCCATTTTGTGGGATTTTTTTTACGACAAAATTTTCCTACGGTTCACAGTGGTTAAAATATTCTATCTTAAACAGACAGAAGTAATTATAGTAAATTTGCGCCCCAGGGCCGCAATGGCCCGAGGCCGAAGGCCAACACCCTTGGGTAAACAAATCGCGCCTTTAGGTAAACTACCTGACAATATGCGACAAACACTTCAGTTAAAATTATTACCGGCAGAAGCGGCCAGCGATGGCGCCATTCGGGAATATATTTCCCAGGCGACGGGGCGTAAAGAGCAGCTCATCACCGGTTTTAATCTTTTAAAACGATCTATAGACGCAAGAGGACGGCAACCGCATATCCTTTTAACTGTGGAAGTTTTTATCGATGAAGCATTTACAGGATCAGCTCCCGAAGTCTACCCTTTCCCTGACGTGTCAAAAGCTGACAAACAGGTTATCATCATCGGCGCGGGCCCGGCTGGGTTATTTGCAGCATTGCAGCTGATAGAAAAAGGCATCCGGCCGGTATTGCTTGAAAGAGGAAAAGATGTCCGTTCACGCCGCAGGGATTTGGCAGCGCTGAACAAAGATGGCATTATCAACCCCGAAAGCAATTATTGTTTTGGAGAAGGCGGCGCCGGCACCTACAGTGACGGCAAACTTTATACCCGTAGCACAAAACGCGGTGATATACGCCGGATACTAAATCTGCTTGTTCAATTTGGCGCAGATCCCTCCATACTGGTCGATGCTCATCCGCATATCGGCACGAACAAGCTTCCCCAGATCATCCAGGCAATGCGACAACAGATCACCGATAGCGGGGGTTTGTTTCTTTTCGAAAAGAAGGTTGTAGACTTTATTCTACATGATGGGATCATCCGGCAGGTTAAGACAGCAGACGGTGACAATTATGATGGCAGCGCCGTCATTCTTGCGACGGGTCATTCAGCGCGGGATATTTTCGAGCTGCTGCACCACCGGAAGATCCTGATCACTGCCAAACCTTTTGCATTGGGTGTACGAGTTGAACACCCACAAGGTCTGATCGACCATATTCAATATAAAACACAATCCCCTTTTCTGCCGCCGGCTGCCTATAGCCTCGTGGAACAGGTAAACCAAAAAGGCGTTTTTTCTTTTTGCATGTGCCCGGGAGGCATTATCGCACCAGCCTCCACCGCAGACGGTGAGCTGGTCGTCAACGGCTGGTCGCCTTCCCGCCGTAATAATCCCTTCGCCAATTCAGGCATTGTTGTCAGCGTGGAAGAAAAAGATATGGCCCCCTTTCAGCAGCAGGGGCCGCTGGCTGGCCTCGCCTTTCAGCAAAGCGTCGAACAAAAGGCTTTCAAATGGGGAGGAGGGAAGTTCGTGGCGCCAGCCCAACGACTGGCTGACTTTGTTGCAGACAGAGTATCTGTTAACCTGCCTGCTTGTTCCTATCTACCGGGACTTCGCAGTGTCTCCTTGCGTGAGGTGCTGCCTTCCTTTGTATATGAAGATCTCCGGGGAGGATTTAAAGCATTTGGAGAAAAAATGAAGGGTTATTTCACCAATGAAGCCGTTATCGTGGCTACGGAGTCCCGTACATCCTCTCCTGTGCGCATACCCAGAGATCCGGAAACCCTGCAGCATCCGCAGATAAGGAATTTATTTCCCTGCGGAGAGGGTGCAGGTTATGCCGGTGGCATCGTCAGCGCTGCCATGGATGGAGAGCGTGTTGCCGGAATGGTGGCCTTGCTGTAGCCAATATTACGTATTTTAGTTATCAAACACCTTCTTATGCGTGTCCCGACAGTAACCGATCTGGAAAAGCATTTCTCCTCACAGGTAGCCGTAGACAAGATCAGCTTCCAGTTAAAGCAAGGGTCCATCTTTGGTCTGCTGGGACCTAATGGAGCAGGGAAAACAACGCTTATCCGGATGATCACCGGTATTTTTTATCCCGACGAAGGGTCAATCCTTTTCGAAGGCCGGCCTTTCCAGCCGGAAAGCGATATCCTGAAGATCGGTTATATGCCGGAAGAACGGGGATTGTATAAAAAAATGAAGATCGGCGAACAGGCTGTTTACCTGGCTCAGCTAAAAGGTCTGAGCAAACAGGAAGCGACCCGTAAAGCAAAGGAATGGTTTATCAAGTTCGAGATGCAAACCTGGTGGAATAAAAAAGTGGAAGACCTGAGCAAGGGCATGGGTCAAAAACTGCAGTTTGTGACTACCGTATTACATGAGCCAAAGCTGATCATTCTCGACGAACCCTTCAGCGGCCTCGATCCGGTCAACGCCAACCTGATCAAAGACGAGATCTATTCCTTAGCCCATAAAGGCGCGACAATTATTTTCAGCACCCACCGTATGGAGCAGGTGGAAGAGATCTGCGACCATATCATTTTAGTGAATAAAGGGCAGAAGATCCTCGACGGGACGGTCAATGGAATAAAACAGAAATTCAAAAAAAATCATTTTCAACTTTGGATCGATGAAGAGACACCGGTACCTGCGGATGTGGTCCCCGAAGCTTTCGAGATCATAACCAGGGATGCCGGAGGATGGCTGGTGAAAATAAATGAAGGGTATAAGCCAAACGACGTGCTGGAATTTTTTATCAGGGGGGATTACAGCGTTCTTTCGTTTACAGAACAGCTTCCTTCGCTGAATGATATCTTTATCCATCTCGTAGAAGGCACTTCACAAACAAGGCAGTTCCAGGATCTATAAATCTTCTATTATGAGTAAGATATGGCTGATCATGCGGAGGGAATACCTCATCCGCGTCCGCAATAAGACCTTTTTGATCTCTACTTTTCTCCTGCCCCTGGTGATCATTCTCTTTATCGCAGGCTCTGTCGTTTTGTCGGAACAGACAAAGACCCGTCATCGGATAGCCGTAGCAGATGCAAATGGGTATTTTAAGGATTATCTTAAGAGCGACTCTTCGATCATTTTTGATTTTAGCCCGGGGATCGATAGCCTCAATTATGAACAGAAAGGCTGTACGGCGATATTGGACATTCCCTTGCTGCAGGAGGGAAAAAAGCCCGATTACAAGTTGAAGTATAAAAAGCAATTGAGCATCTCCGGAGCAACAGACCTGGAGAACCGGGTCGAAAACGCCGTCACCGATCATCTTATTTATGAACAGACCAGGATCAGCAAGGGCCGGCTTGATTCGATACGACTCCAATCCAATATAGGACACTTGCGAAGCTACGAAGACAATGGAAAGACGGTAAAGGAATCCAGTCAGGGTTTTTCATATCTCATTGGCTATCTCAGTGGGATCCTTATCTATATGCTCACCTTTATTTATGGAGCCATGGTCATGCGGGGCGTGATGGAAGAAAAGACAAATCGCATCGCCGAGGTCGTGATCAGCTCGGTCAAACCCTTTCAGCTGATGATGGGTAAGATCACCGGCATCGGTATGGTAGGACTGACCCAATTTTTATTATGGGTCGTCTTGTTAGTAGCCCTTGCCGTCGTCGCCCAGGGATTCATCTCACCCGATACCTGGAAAGGTGTGCAGCAATTACAACAGAGTAATGCCATGGGAAATGCCGGAGCGGCTGTTCAGGTCGGAGAGGCGTCCCAAAAACTCTTTCAATTAACCAACGTCAAGTGGGGACTGACCTTAGTTTGCTTTCTCTTTTATTTTATCGGTGGCTATCTCTTCTATTCCGCCTTGTTTGCGGCTGTCGGCAGTGCAGTGAACGAAGACCCGCAGGAAGCACAGTCCCTGATGCTGCCCATTACACTGCCGATAATCTTTTCCTTTGTTATTATGACCATCGCCGTGCAGGACCCTGCCGGCCCGCTGGCTGTCTGGGCCAGCATCATTCCATTCAGCGCACCCATCGTCATGATGGCGCGTATCCCATTCGGAGTTCCGTGGTGGCAGTTGGGCCTTTCAATGGCGCTGCTTGTCCTGGGATTTCTGGGTACAACCTGGCTGGCCGGAAAGATCTACCGGACCGGGATCTTGATGTATGGAAAAAAGCCCAGCTGGAAGACCATGTGGAAATGGGCTTTTCACAAATAATGTTCCCGGGCATAGTGATCCCGGACGAGCCAGGCTTCCGGCCGGCTTTGGATGAATGGTAAAAAAAAGTTGAGTGGCGGTGCAACATTCACCCCATTGCTGCGTACTTTTATACGAAGAGTATCGTGGATTCTGGCAAAGAGCAATATGCTCGGTTTTGTGGCCGCGGCGCGGCAGGATTCTCAATTCTTGGCAGGCATAACTCAACGATAGATTTAAGCCTCATGTGTAGTAGAAAAAACGGGACTGTTCTCAGCCCCGTTTTCATTTATTGTAAGTTCAGTATGATCAGACTAGCTGGCATCAAGGAGGCGGAGGATAGGATAGTCGGAATTGTCCGAGTTGGAGCCTACATCCTCAGGGAAGAATTCCACGCTCAGCTTCACGGATGTCTTCTCCCGGATCGCTACATTGGGGCGCCGGGCAGACTGATATCCTTTTTTATCAAACTGCACGGTTACCTGGGACACGGGCAACTGGGAGAAACGGAAGTAACCATCAGAGTCGGTCAGAACCTCCTTGAGATTATTAGTACCGGGAACTATAGCCGAAACTGTTACTCCGGGAAGCGGCTTTTTGGTAACAGCATCGGTTACATAACCGTGCAGCACACCTTCCAGCTTACCTGTTCCAGCTTTTACATAAAGTGCAAGTGGGAGGAGAAGTAAGAAGAACAGCAATTTTTTTTGGTTACCCATAAAAAGGTTTTAATATTAGCATTCGGGATCGTTCTTCTAATATGGCAACTGGCGCTCGTCTCCTCTAATTTAGCTGAATTTTTGCACCCGTGCAAATCGGAATTTTGGGCCGGTGAATGCCTGGGGTAATTGGGTAGAGCTGCGAAGGTTTGAGTTATGATCACGACTCCCCAAGGTCGATCTCAGTATTATCGCCGATGTTGAGGCTGCGGGATTCCCCCTTGACATCGGTATCGCTGCCGATTAGGGAATGAGTGAGGACAATATCATACAGATCGGCAAAGGAGCCGATGATGGAGTCCTTTATAATGGAGTAGTTGACGCGTGTTTTCTCCCCGATGGCCACATTTGGGCCTACGATGGAGTTGCGGATGTCGCAGCCAGGCGCAATGCTAACGGGCTGAATAATAATAGTATTCTCAAACTGATGTTCAGGGGCGATGGTGCCGCCGAATTTCTTCAGCAGTTTGGCATTCGATTCGAGAAGGGTCTCTTTTTTGCCGCAGTCGAACCAGTTCTGCACCTTGAAGGCCCGGAAATTGACCCCGCTGCGGATCATACATTCGATGGCATCTGTAAGGTTGTATTCGCCATAGCTGGTGACATGGTTACGAAGATTGTTCTCAAGACAGTTGAAAAGGGTGTCCGTTTCGCGGATCCGGTAGATGCCGACCAATGCCATATTGGACTTGGGGATCTGCGGCTTCTCAACCACTCTTCCGATGCTGCCGTCATCTTCCAGTTCGGCAACCCCAAAATTGCGGGGGTCATCGACACGTTTGACACCCAGCAGGGACTGTGGCTGGCTGAGGACATCCCTGACATCGTATTCGCAGATGGTGTCACCCAGGACAATAAATATTTCGTCTTCGCCTACGATGCTGCGGGTCAGCAGGACGGCGTGGCCGATCCCCTGCCGCTCGTTCTGAACTACAAAATGAGCCGTCAGCTGAGGGTATTTTTGCTTGACAAAGTCCTGGATCTTTTCACCAAGATAACCTACAATAAAGATAAACTCGGTAATTCCGGCTTCCATCAATTGGTCTACAATAATGGAGAGAATAGTCTTTCCCGCTAAAGGGATCAAAGCCTTGGGTTGCGTATAAGTATGCGGACGTAATTTTGTTCCAGCTCCTGCTACGGGAATGATCGCTTTCATGTCAAAATGGTTGTCGTCGTCTGTACATCCGGCTTTGGACCTCGTGTACTACCGGACTTCGTCCGGTAAGAGCGTGTAAAATAGTGAATTTTATTCTTTTTGACCTATTTTTGCGCCATGCAAAAAGATACTTTGGTTTTCGACCTCATTCAAAAAGAACTGGAGCGTCAACGTCATGGCATTGAATTGATCGCCTCCGAAAATTTTACTTCCCTTCAGGTGATGCAAGCCATGGGAACCGTTCTGACCAATAAATATGCAGAAGGTTATCCCGGAAGGAGATATTATGGAGGCTGTGAGATCGTGGACCAGGTGGAACAATTAGCTATCGACAGACTAAAGGAGATCTTTTCCTGTGAGTATGCCAACGTGCAGCCGCACAGTGGCGCCCAGGCCAATGCCGCACTGATGCTGGCGATACTGCAGCCCGGGGATACCATTCTTGGGCTGGACCTGAGCATGGGCGGACACCTGACACACGGTTCCCCCGTCAATTTCTCCGGAAAGCTATACCGCCCCGTCTCCTATGGGGTAGGAAAAGAAGACGGCCGGGTCGACTATGATATGATGGAGTCGGTGGCCAAAAAAGAAAAGCCAAAGCTCATCATCTGCGGCGCCAGCGCCTATAGCCGGGACTGGGATTATGCCCGGATCAGGGCCATCGCAGACAGCGTCGGCGCCCTTGTTATGTGCGACATGGCGCATCCGGCCGGATTGATCGCTAAAGGATTGCTCAACAGTCCTTTCGAACATTGTCATTTTGTAACTTCCACTACGCATAAGACGCTGCGCGGCCCCCGTGGCGGCATCATCATGATGAAAAAGGACTTCGACAATCCTTTCGGATTAAAAGATGTGAAGGGTAACATCCGGCCCATGAGCAACCTTATCGACATGGCTGTTTTCCCCGGCACCCAGGGCGGCCCACTGGAGCATGTGATCGCAGCCAAGGCCATCTCTTTCGGCGAGATCCTCTCCGACGGGTTCACAGCATATGCCAAACAGATCATTTCCAATGCCCAGTCAATGGCAAAGACCTTTTCGGAAAAAGGCTATCATATAGTATCAGGCGGTACAGACAATCACCTGCTGCTGATCGACCTGCGGAACAAGAACATCAGCGGTAAGAAAGCGGAGATCGCCCTTGGAAAAGCCGAGATCACTGTTAACAAGAACATGGTCCCCTATGACGACAAGAGCGCATTTATCACTTCCGGCATTCGGGTAGGCGTGCCTGCTATTACGAGCCGCGGAATGAAAGAAGCCCATATGTCGACAGTAGTAGAGCTCATCGACAAAGCGCTGATCAACGCAGAGAACGAAGATGTACTGGCCGCGATGCGCGGAGACGTGAATACTTTTATGAAGCAATTTCCGCTTTACCCCGAGCTGGGATAAAGGGTGATAATAAATAAATTTATATGTTGCAAAGAAAGCAAACGCTATGGATGTTGCTGGCTGCCATTTGTGCAGCACTGACTTTTAAATTCGCCTTCTACTTTGGGAATATGAAGGTAGGATTGAACGGCATTGCTCCGCTGGAAGTGAAGGCAGTTCCAACCTTTGGCGCGGGGACTGTCAGCGCCGGCTCGGGTAGCGTTCTGATCCTGCTGGTCACAGTGATCATCATTGCAGGCATCCTCATCAATATCTTCAACTACAAGGCGAGAAAGAAACAGCTCTGGATCACGATCGGGCTCCTCGTCCTGTCCCTGCTGAATATTCTTCTTTACTGGTGGAAGAGCGGTGTTCCACCCTTTGAATCCGGCAGCTACAGCCTTGGCGCCCTTCTTTCTCTCGCTATACCAGTTTTGCTGATAATGGCCACCAGGGGCATCATGAGAGACCAGAAGCTGGTAAGAAGCGCGGACCGCCTGCGATAGGCGCAATTGGCGCCAGCGGCGCAAACAGCAGGCGGCATCCCGGCAGTAAACGAACAGCAGCTGTATCAAAATCGTACAGTCTGTATGCTAATGTGCCGCTAAGCATTTGGCTTACAATCCTTAACATTAAGGCATTGGCTTTGTGGGAGTCTCGGCTCAATACTCTCCGGCCATGATCAAAAATTATCTTCGAATCGCTTTTCGCAACCTCTGGAAGCACCGGGTCTATTCTTCTTTAAACATTTTGGGGCTGACCATCGGGATGACGGCTTGTTTCCTGATCTTTTTGTACGTCCGCTTCGAGTTGAGCTATGATAATTTCCATAGTAAAAAGGACCGGATCTACCGGATGGTCTGCGATATCAAGACCCCAACGGAAGTTCTGAATATCGGAGTCTGCTCGGCTCCAATGGCTATCAACGCCAAAGACGAATTCCCGGAGATCGAAAAGGTGGTCCGTTTCGACGCCAACAGCATGCTGCTGCGAAGAGGAGACATAAAATTCCAGGAAGACAAGACCGTCCTGGCCGACTCCGCCTTCTTCGAAGTCTTTGACTTCCCGCTGCTGCAGGGAGATCCCCATACCGCATTGCGTGAGCCTTTAAGTATCGTTCTGAGCGAATCGACCGCAAAGAAATATTTCGCGGACACCAATCCCATGGGGCAGACCCTGCTGCTGACAGATGCAGGTCTTCCGGTAAAAGTGACAGGGGTAATGAAGGATATGCCGGAAAATACCCTGTTAAAAGCAGACCTGCTGGTGTCCAAGTCGACCTCCAAACGGCAGGACTCCGCCGAAGACCGTCGCTGGGGAAGTTTTGGCATGTATTCCTACCTGTTGCTGAAACCCAACGTCAATGCCGCCGCGCTGGAAAAGAAATTCCCGGCCTTCCTTGAAAAAAGAGATGGGAAAGAGATGAGAGAACAGCAGATGTTCTTCAGCCTTTTCCTCGAACCACTGACCGATGTTTATCTGAAGACCGGTAAAAGAGGAGCACCGGAGACAGGCAATATAGCCAATGTATATGTTTTCTCCATCGTCGGCGCATTTATCCTGCTGATCGCCTGTATCAACTTTATCAATCTTACAACGGCCCGCTCCACCGAAAGGGCAAAAGAAGTGGGTATCCGCAAGGTCGTGGGAGCAGAACGCGGGCAGCTGACCAGTCAATTCCTTGGAGAGTCGATACTACAGGCGCTGATTGCCTTTGTCCTGGCAGTGGTGGCCTGCGCCCTGCTGATCCCTCAATTCAATTTTCTTGCCGGCAAGATCGTCAGTACCGGCCTGTTCCATCACCCCTCCTATATTTTCTCTTTACTTGGAATAGCCGTTGGCATCGGACTGCTGGCGGGCATCTATCCGGCACTGGTATTGTCCTCTTTCCAGCCGATAGTCGTATTGAAAGGACGATTCGCCACCGGAACAAGAGGCCTGATCCTGCGCAGAGGGCTGGTTGTCTTTCAATTCACGATCTCCATCGCCTTTATCGCCTCAACGCTGATCGTCCACTCACAGCTGAGCTATATGCGCAACCAGGACCTGGGCTTTTCCAATCAGCAGATGCTGGTTTTGGATACACACGGAGACGATCATAAAAAGGCCCTGCGCGAGGAAATAGCCAGAATACCGGGAGTGATCTCTACGGCTATGTCTTCCAGTGTGCCCGGGGGAGGTAATCCAGGCGCTTATTCCCAGGTACAGAACGTAAAAGGAGATATGCAGATAGCCAACCTGGACCTGTATTTCGTAGACTTTGATTATCTCAGACAATACAAAATGAAGATCATTGCTGGCCGGGCCTTTTCAAGGGATTACGGCACCGATACCACGAAGGCCATGATCCTGAATGAGAGCGCCGTAAGGCTGTTCGGCTATCATAGTCCCCAGGATGCCATCGGCAGAAAATTCTCCCAATGGGGCCGCGAAGGACAGATCATCGGAGTCGTAAAAGACTTTCATTTCCGCTCGCTGCAGTCAGAGATCAAACCGTTAAGCATACGCATCGAACCGGACGGATGCAGTCTTATCTCGGCCAATGTGCGCACGTCCGACCTCAAGACTACCATCGCCTCCATCGAGAATAAATGGAAAAAGGTTATTCCTTACCGCCCCTTCAGCTATTACTTTGCCGACGAGTTCTTCGACCGCCAATACCGGACGGAGGACCGCTTCGGAAAGCTTTTCCTGAACTTTGCCATCCTTGCCATTTTTATCTCCTGCCTGGGATTGCTGGGGCTGGCCTCCTATAGCACCCTGCAGCGCACTAAGGAGATCGGTATTCGTAAAGTGCTGGGAGCCAGTGTTCCGGGTATCGTGAACCTCCTATCCAAAGAATTTTTACAGCTGGTGCTGATAGCCTTCCTGATCGCGACGCCCATCAGCTGGTACTTTATGGATAAATGGCTAAAGGATTTTCATTATCGCATTGATGTTCAATGGTGGATCTTTGTTTTGGCAGGCATTCTGGCCTTTGTAGTTTCCCTTATGACCATCAGCTTCCAGGCCTTTCGCGCAGCGCTGGCCAATCCTGTGGAGAGCCTGCGGGCGGAGTAAAGATCGGAAATTTTACAGGGCCGCGAAAGAGCCAAAACGAAGTCTGGTCGTGCATTTGAGCCATCCGGGTGCAGGAGTGAATAAAAATTTCTTTGGCAGAATAGAAATAAGTTCTAATTTTGTCTAACGGTGTTAAATTATTTACGCCGAGTAAAGGAAAAGGACATTCACATGGGGAGCAAGGAGAGAATTCATCGCCTAAAAGAACAAACCAGGGTAAATATCCTGGATGCGGCGCATGAGATTGTGAAAGAGGAAGGCTGGCAGGCCCTAAGCATGCGCAAGATCGCAGACAAAATAGAATATACAGCCCCTATTATCTACGAATACTTTGCCAATAAGGAAGCCATCCTGCTCGAACTGACAAAAAAGGGATTTATGCTGCTCGCCTCCAGCATGAATGAAGCAAAAAGCAAACACGCGGACCTGGGAGATCAACTCGAAGCTATGTGGCTGGCTTACTGGAATTTTGCTTTTGAACAAAAGGAATATTACCAGCTGATGTTCGGCGTAGAGGTCAACTGTTGCATCATGGATGAATTACTTCCTGCGGGAACCACACCCTACGATATCGCAGCTGCCCCCATTGCAGAAATGATGGGTATCAGCGATACTGATGACGACCGGGTCTGTACCAAATACTATACGTACTGGTCGATAGTTCACGGTTTGATCTCGATCAACATTGTCCGTAAGGGCACCTCGGATGAGATCAACCGGCAAATCCTTAAAGATGCCATAACTGGTATTACCCGAAGCCTACGGAACCAGGCACAAGCAGAAATCTAATGTCTTGCCTTTAAGACCGATGCCCCACCACCTGGGCCAACGCTTGCCTCGCCAAATGGCGATGAATTGCTGTCTTTCGAAGGACCGCACCCTGTCTTCCCTAAATAACGATATGATTGCCAACAGAATGAAGTGGGATTTTTTTACCCGATGAGTTAACAGTGATAGATAAAATGAACGATAAAATTTTTTACAGATTAATTTAACACCATTAAACAATTGAATAATGTTATGAGAAGGTATCTATTATTTTCCGCCATTATCGTAGCCGCTGTTGTCTATTTAAGCGGTTGCACGCAAGCGCAGAGCAGCCAGGCTGCTCCGCCTCCCCAGAGTTTGCCCGTCCTGCCCATCAATAACTCGGCAGCAACGACCTACCTGGAGTATTCAGCCACGGTCGAAGGTAAGACCAACGTAGAGATCCGTCCACAGGTCAGCGGCTACCTGGATAAGATCTATGTAGAAGAAGGAGCCTATGTAACGGCAGGTCAGCCACTGTTCAAGATCAACGACCGCCCTTATGACGAGCAGGTCAACAACGCACAGGCCAACGTACTCGCGGCAAAAGCGAATATGGAAAAGGCTTCCATCGAGGTGAACCGACTGACACCATTGGTCCAGAACAATGTTGTTTCTGATGTTCAGCTGAAAGCTGCTCAGGCTGCCTATGATGCAGCAAAAGCACAGGTTTCCCAGGCCGAAGCTGCTGGTAACAATGCCGGTATCAATCTGGGCTATACGCTGATGAAGGCCCCCGTCAGCGGATTTATCGGCCGCATTCCCTTCAAGGTCGGCGCGCTGGTCGGCAAGGGCGAAGCCCTGCCATTGACCGTGTTGTCAGACGTAAAAGAGGTGTATGCCTATTTCGCGATGAGTGAGAATGACTTCTTACAGTTTAGCAACCAGGTTGCAGGCAGGACGATCAGTGACAAGATAAAGAATCTGCCTCCCGTTGAATTGCAGCTGGCCGACAGAAGCATCTATGGTTCCAAAGGCAGGATCGAGCTGGTAGAAGGTCAATTTGACAAAACCAGCGGAACGATCAGCTTCCGGGCAACATTCCCGAATGCAGACGGGATTCTCCGGACCGGTGGTACAGGAAAGGTGCGGATCCCACAGGTCAGCAGCGAATTACTGCCGGTGCCTCAGACAGCAACTTACGAATTACAGGACAGGATCTTTGTATTCGCAGTCGGCGATAGCAACAAAGTAACAAGCAGACAGTTGCACATCGTCCGGAAGACAACCGACTACTACCTGGTGGATAAGGGTGTAAAGGCTGGTGACAAGATCGTGTTTGCCGGTATGGACCGTCTGGTGGATGGCGCGGTGATCAACCCGCAGATAATGTCAGCTGATAGCGTGCTTAAGGTAATGCCGTTATAATTGTCAGAAGGATAAGACCAGCAGGCAGGATTGAAATACAAACAAAGAGATCTATTTTATGCTAAAGAAATTTATTGAAAGACCGGTGTTATCAACAGTCGTGTCTATTATATTACTTATACTGGGTGGGCTATCCGTGTTTACACTGCCCATTTCACTCTTCCCGGATATTGCGCCGCCCAGCGTACTGGTCACGGCTACATATCCCGGCGCCAATGCGGAAGTCGTTGCACGTAGCGTTGCGACCCCATTGGAAGAATCCATCAATGGTGTGGAGAACATGACCTACATGACCTCCAATTCCAGTAATGATGGTTCCATGTCCCTGACAGTCTATTTCAGACAGGGGACTAATCCGGATATCGCAGCGGTGAACGTACAGAACCGCGTATCCAAAGCTACCAGCCAAATACCAGCCGAAGTTATCCAGGCCGGTATCGCTACGCAGAAACAGCAGAACAGTATCATCATGTTCATCGGTCTTTATTCTACCGACAGCAGCTATGATGAAACCTTCCTGCAAAACTATTCGAAGATCAACCTGATCCCAAAGCTCCAGCGTATCCCCGGCGTCGCCGATGCTACCCCTTTCGGGACCAAGGATTACTCGATGCGTATATGGCTGAAGCCCGATCGCCTGGTGGCCTATAATCTTTCACCGATCGAGGTAACCAGCGCCATAAAGGATCAGAGCCTGGAAGCCGCCCCTGGCCGGTTTGGCCAGAGCAGCAAGGAAGTTTATGAGTATGTGTTGAAATACAAGGGTAAGCTGAACCAGAATGAAGATTATGAGAACGTCATCGTTAAATCCAACAGCGACGGTTCTGTAGTCCGGCTGAAGGACGTGGCACGCGTCGAATTTGGCTCCTACACCTATTCTTCGAACAGCAGCCTGAATGGTCATCCCACAACGGGTATTGCGATCCAGCAGATAGCAGGCTCCAATGCGAACGACATTCTCACAGAAGCCGAGGACCTGATGAAAAGGTTCGACAAGCAGCTGCCGGCCGGATTGCACTCCACGATCATGTTCAACTCCAAGGAATTCCTGGATGCTTCGATCGAGCAGGTAAAGCATACGCTGATAGAAGCTTTTATCCTGGTGTTCATTGTCGTGTTCATCTTCCTTCAGGATTTCCGCTCAACGCTGATCCCGGCCATCGCGGTACCGGTGGCCATCATCGGAACATTCTTTTTCCTGCAGGTGTTCGGGTTCACCATCAACCTGCTGACCCTGTTTGCGCTGGTCCTGGCGATCGGTATCGTGGTGGATGACGCCATTGTGGTGGTGGAAGCCGTGCATGCGAAAATGGAAAATACCGGTCTGCCTGTAAGGCCGGCTACGCTAAAATCGATGAGCGAGATCTCCGGAGCGATCGTATCGATCACACTTGTGATGATGGCCGTGTTCATCCCGGTAGGTTTTATGAAAGGCCCGACGGGGGTATTCTACCGGCAGTTCGGTTACACGCTGGCAATAGCCATCTTTATATCGGCTGTCAACGCCCTGACGCTGAGTCCGGCGCTGTGCGCCATATTCCTGAAGAACGTACATGTCGAAGAACATGGGAAAAAAGGTTTTGGCGCCCGTTTCTTTGCCGCCTTCAACGTCGGCTTCAAGAACATGACGAATAAATACATCCACAGCCTGAAATTCCTTTTCCGTAATAAATGGGTGACCGTCGCAGCACTTCTCCTCCTTGCCGGCAGCGCTTATTTTATGATGCAAAAGACACCGAGCGGATTCATCCCGACAGAAGACCAGGGTTTTATACTGTATGCGGTGAATACACCTCCCGGTAGCAGCCTGGACAAGACGCACAAGGCTATTGCCGAGATAGACAGCATCATCAAGGCTGAACCCATCACAGACAGAAGATATAATGTGGAAGGGCTCAACTTCATCACAAATGCCAATGCCGCTCCTTATGGTGCTGGTTTCGTTCGGATGAAGAATGTCGACGAACGGGGTCCGATAAAAGATATCAATACCATCAGCGCCGCTCTGACGATGAAGGTCGCCATGAATGTCAAAGATGCGCATGCCTTCTTCTTTACCTTCCCCACTATCCAGGGTTTTGGTAATGTGGCCGGCTTCGAGTTCGCACTGCAGGACCAGACTAACGGATCCATGGACAGGTTGAGCGCAATGTCCAATACCTTTATCGGGGCATTGATGCAGCGCAAGGAAATAGCCTATGCATTTACCACGTTTGCATCCGGTAATCCTCAATACATGATAGATGTGGACAATAACAAGACTAAACAAATGGGTGTGTCTGTGTCCGATCTCATGCAAACCATGCAGATCTATTATGGTAGCAGCTTCGTAGGGGATTTCAACCGGTTTGGTAAGTACTATCGCGTAATGGCGCAGGCCGACGTTCCTTACCGGACGAATGCGGAATCGCTTACCGGGATCTATGTGAAGAACAACCTGAATCAAATGGTACCTGTAAATCAGCTGATCAAACTGAGAAAGGTATATGGCCCTGAAACGGTCAGTCACAATAACCTTTACCATTCAGCCACGATCAACGGGGTTCCGAAGCCCGGGTACAGTACGGGTGATGCCATCAAGGCCATCGAAGAGACGGCCGCCCAGGTACTGCCAAGAGGCTGGGGTTATGAATATACAGGGATTACCCGGGAAGAAAAGGCGGCTGGCTCCCAGATCATCTTTATCTTTATCCTGAGCCTTGTATTCATCTACTTCCTGCTGAGTGCGCAGTATGAAAGCTATATCCTTCCGTTCGCCATCGTGTTGTCTATACCGGCGGGGGTATTCGGAGTATTTGCATTCCTGCAGCTCTTTGGAATAGATAACAACATCTATGTCCAGGTAAGCCTGGTCATGCTCGTGGGTCTGCTGGCAAAGAACGCGATCCTGATCGTAGAATATGCGGTTCAAAGAAGGCACGCAGGTATGGAACTGTGGGATGCAGCGATGGAAGCAGCAAGACTTCGTCTCCGCCCGATCCTGATGACCTCTTTCGCCTTTATCGTGGGCCTGCTGCCCCTGATGCGTGCAAAGGGCGCTGCAGCGCTTGGCAACCGGAGCATTGGAACCGGCGCCGTTGGCGGGATGCTGACAGGGGTGTTGCTCGGGGTATTCATTGTACCGGTGCTGTTTGTGATCTTCCAGCACCTGCATGAAAAATTCTTTGGCATCAAGAGAGAAACGCCGGCTTTGGCAGAATAAAAAATTATTATACCATGATATCATCAATTATAAAAACAACAGCCTTTGCCCTTCTCCTGGGGCTGGGGGCTTGTAAAGTATCAAAAGACACTGCCACACCGCAGCCGGAACTGCCGGGTCAGTTCCGGAATGTGGGACAGGGAGATACGACCAACATAGCCAGTCTGCCCTGGAAGAGCTTTTTCGGGGATCCTTCACTGCAGCAGCTGATTGACAGTGCGATCGTCCGCAACTACGATATGCAGATCGCCCTGAAGAACATCCAGTCCGCACAGCTGGTGTTGGGTCAGTCGAAACTGGGTTACTGGCCCGACCTCTCCCTGAATGTAACCTACAATCATACGCGGCCATCGGATAACAGTATCAATGGCGCATTCGTTCCTCAGATCTCTGGACATAAATATGTTGAAGATTATAACGCGAACGTGAGCCTTAGCTGGGAAGCTGACATCTGGGGAAAGGTAGCCAACCAGAAATCCAGGGCCCTGGCAGAGTACCTGCAAACAGGGGAAGCAAGAAAAGCCCTGCAGACAAACATCGTCGCCGGTGTTTCCGAGGGCTACTACAACCTGCTGATGCTGGATGCACAGCTGGCCATCGCTAAAAAGAACCTGGCACTGAATGATAGTACCCTGCAGATCATCCGTCTGCAATTCAAGGCCGGGGACGTGACAGCGCTGGGCATACAGCAGGCTGAGGCCCAAAGGCTGGTTGCCGCAGAACTGGTTCCACAGATAGAGCAGAGCATCATCCTGCAGGAGAATGCCCTGAGCATCCTTGCGGGAAGACTGCCAACCAGCGTGGTGCGCGGCAGCATGCTGGACCAGGTCCCATTGCGTGATACTTTATCTACTGGTGTACCGGCTGAGCTGGTAGGCCGCCGGCCGGATGTACGCAGCACGGAGCTGGCCTTGAATATCGCCAATGCCAATGTGGGTATCGCACAGGCCAATATGTATCCTTCGTTGACCATAACGGCGCAGGGAGGCCTCAACTCCTTCCTTGGCAGCAACTGGTTCAACATCCCCGGTTCACTTTTCGGAATTGTGGCCGGTGGCCTTACACAGCCCCTGTTCCAACGCAAGAAGCTGAAGACAGAATTTGAGCTGGCAAAAGTGGATCGTGAAAAGTCGGTGATCCAGTTCAGACAGTCGGTACTGGTGGCGGTTGGAGAGGTTTCGGATGCGCTGGCCAAGATCGAAAAGCTGAAAGAACAGCGGGTAGTGGTAACCAACCGCGTGAATACGCTGCAGCAGGCCATCACAAATTCCAATAGCCTTTTCCGCAATGGACTGGCGACCTATCTCGAAGTGATCACAGCTCAGAGCAATGTATTACAAAGTGAATTAGAATTAGCATCTATAAAGAAAGGACAATTAAGCGCAGAAGTGGAGCTATACAGAAGCCTCGGCGGAGGATGGAATTAATCAGCTATCATAGTAATATCAAGACAGGCAGTTGTAAAAGACAGGAGTTATTGTTAACAGAAAGCCGGGCAAATGCCCGGCTTTCTGGCTTTTGCGTCCCCTGGTCCGGCGGCAGCAACCACCGGGTCAGGCAGCCGCAACTTTATACAAACTTAGCGGTATAACTTTCTTTCACCTTTTTAAGGCCCGTAGCCACACCAGTATAAACAAGCCCGCCTCCACCATCCCCGGCCTCGGGGCCAAGGTCGATGACCCAATCCGCAGAACGGATGACGTCGGTATTGTGCTCGATGACGAGGATAGAATGTCCCTGATCGATCAGCGCATTAAAGGAGGCCAGCAACTTGCGGATGTCGTGAAAGTGCAGGCCCGTGGTCGGTTCGTCGAAGATAAACAGGATATGTCCCTGCGCCCTTCCTTTACCCAGGAAAGAGGCCAGCTTGACCCGCTGAGCTTCCCCGCCGGACAACGTATCCGAAGACTGACCAAGCTTGACATATCCAAGACCCACATCACTCAGTGGCTTGATCTTCTGGAGGATGTCCTTTTCATCTTTGAAGAAATCCAGGGCTTCATCGACACTCATTTCCAGGATCTGGTAAATGTTCTTTTCCCGGTAGTTGACCTCGAGGATCTCATCCTTGAACCTTTTCCCGCCGCATACTTCACACGTCAGATGAACATCCGCCAGGAACTGCATTTCAACGACCTGTTCGCCTTCCCCTTTACAGGTGTCACAGCGGCCGCCATCAACGTTAAAGGAAAAATGTTTGGGCTGGAAACCCCTCATCTTGCTGAGCGGTTGTTTTGAATAGAGCTCGCGGATCTCGTCATATGCCTTGATATAGGTGACGGGATTGCTGCGGCTGGATTTGCCGATCGGATTCTGGTCTATCATCTCGATCTGGGAGATATAATCGATGTCGCCTTTTATTGCTTTATGGAGACCTACTTTTTCGGCGGGCTCACCCTTGATCTTCTGCAATGCCGGATAGAGTATCTGTTTGACAAGTGTCGTTTTACCGCTGCCGCTGACACCGCTGACAACACAAAGGACGTCGAGAGGGAATTCGACTGTCAGATCTCTCAAGTTGTTTTGTCTTGCTCCTTCAACAGTAAGGGAACGTTTCCATTTCCGCGGCGCAGGCGGAGGCGTGATGGATAGCTCTCCCTTCAGGTATTTCCCCGTCAGACTGTCTTCGTTTGCGATCAGTTCTTCATAGTTGCCGGCCGCCACGACCTCCCCGCCAAGATGGCTGGCAAGAGGCCCCATGTCGATGATATAATCCGCTTCCCGCATCATCATCTCATCGTGTTCCACGACAACGACAGTATTGCCAAGGTCACGCAGCTCCTTCAGGACACGGATAAGCCTTTCCGTATCACGGGAATGGAGCCCGATGGAAGGTTCATCAAGAATATATAAGGAGTTGGTGAGGTTGGAACCAAGGCTGCGGGTGAGCTGGATACGCTGGCTCTCGCCGCCGCTAAGGCTATTGGCAAGACGGGCCAGGGTCAGATAACCGAGACCAACGTCCATCAGCGTGCTAAGCCGATGGCGTATCTCAATGAGGATGCGTTTGGCAATAACCTGCTCGTGGGGTTGTAATGTCAGATCGTTGAACCAGGCCGCGAGGTCCCTGACCGGTATCTCGCAGAGCTCGCCTATATGGCGGTCGCCCACTTTGACATACAACGCTTCTTTCCGGAGCCGGTAACCCTTACATTCCGGGCATTCGGTACGGCCACGATACCTGGATAAAAGGACCCGGTATTGTACTTTATAAAGGTTCCGTTCGACCTCAGCAAAGAAGTCATTGATCCCCTGCACGTGTTCGTTCCCCTCCCAGAGTACTTTATATTGTTGTTTCGTCAGGTCGATGATGGGCTTGTGGATAGGGAAATCGAATTTTTTAGCGGCCTTGACGAACTGGTCTTTCCACCATACGAGCTTCTCTCCCTTCCAGGGCGCCACGGCGCCTTCAAAGACGCTAAGCCTTTTGTCAGGTATGACCAGGTCGGCATCGATACCAAGAACCTGGGAGAAACCTTCACAGGTAGGGCAGGCGCCAAAAGGATTATTAAAGGAAAAGAGATTGGGAACGGGTTCTTCGAAGGTAATGCCATCCAGTTCGAACCGGTTGGAGAAGCTCAGCTGGCTGGTCCCGTTGATCTCCAGCTGCATTTCGCCCTCTCCTTCATAAAAGGCTGTGCCGACCGAGTCGGCAATGCGGTGGCGATCGTCTTCGTCGAAGGTTTTGACCACAAGACGGTCGACAAGGATGCTGGTCCGCACGGCAGGAAGCTTCTTTTTCAGGCTTTTTTCGTCCATTTCCATAAGATCCTCAATACGTAAGGTTTCACCGATAGAGCCGTTAGCTCCGGCAGAGGCGTCAGCAGTTGCCGCAGCAGGCACATAGAGCCGGGCGAATCCCTTTTGCAGAAGGATGTTCAATTCTTCTTTGATCTCACGGTTCTTATGTTGCTTGAACGGCGTGAGCAGCAGGACCCTGTCGTTGGAAGCCAGGTTGCTGATAGCCGTTACCACATCAGCGACATCGTCCTTTTTTACAATACGTCCCGAAATGGGAGAGATGGTCTTCCCCACCCGTGCAAAAAGGAGACGCAGGTAGTCATAGATCTCCGTCATGCTGCCTACGGTGGAGCGGGGAGTGCGGGTGATGACCTTTTGTTCGATGGCTATAGCCGGACAGAGTCCCTTAATATAGTCGACATCAGGCTTGTCCATACGAGCCATGAACTGGCGGGCATAGGCGCTGAGACTTTCCGCGTAACGACGCTGACCTTCGGCAAAGAGGGTATCGATCGTCAGGGAGGATTTGCCCGAGCCTGATACCCCTGTGACCACGATCAGCTTATTGCGTGGTATGGAAACATCAATATTCTTTAAGTTGTGAACCCTGGCCCCCTTAATAAAGATGGCATCTGCTTTTTGTGCCGGAGCCGGTGAGGAGGAAATTATTTTTTCTGCTTTTTGCTTTTTTACTTTACCCGTTGTTGCCATATATATAGTTGTGCCTACGTCGGTCGTTGGCTAACAAATTTAGTTAAAAATGACGAATTAATCCGGTGACCTTATTGTGTGCCGGTTGATAATTTTAACAGCCGCATCCATTTTTTAACAGTAGCCGGCGAACAAATACCCAATAAAAAACTAAGAAATGAATGCTCAATAATACCTGTTTCCTGAAACGGGAACATATGATAAGACAAAATAAGTACTTACCTTATTGTTTCTCTGGGGCTTTGGAGAATTAAAAAACAAAAAATTTCCCAAAATGTTGTTTATTCCAAAAAATGTATATCTTTAAACTCTATTAGTACAAGTTAATTTTGTACACAATTGTGAGGATAATGTGAATATCGTAATTTAACAAAACAAACTTCGCCTATCGACTGATGACTTCTACATAGAAAAACCGAACCATCTTTAAAATCCAAAATATATCCTATCACCTTTAAAACCCGTAGAAGTTTATGACATTGCTACGCAAAAAAACTGACCATGAACTTATTCACCAATTTAGGGACGGAGATCTGTATGCTCTGGAAGCATTGATCATTCGTCACAAGGATAAGTTGTACACTTCCATTCTCTTCCTGGTTAAGGACAAATATCTTGCCGAGGATATTTTCCAGGACGTTCTAATCAAAATTATTGACACCATTCGCGGTGGCCGTTACACAGAAGAAGGTAAATTCCTTCCCTGGGCTATGCGGATTGCGCACAATCTTTGTGTGGATCATTTCCGGAAGGTTAAAAGGACTCCTGCCATCAAGACAAGTGATGACCGGGACATTTTCGAAGTGATCCATTTTACGGAAGAAGGCGCCGACACCAAAATGATGAAACGTCAGAGTCATGACCGCGTAAGACAAATGCTCGACCTGCTGCCGGAAGATCAGCGCGAAGTGATCATTCTGCGTCACTATGCAGATCTTTCTTTCAAGGAGATCGCAGCTTTGACGAATTGCAGCATCAACACTGCCTTAGGTCGTATGCGTTATGGTCTGATCAATCTGCGCAAGATGATGACTGAAAAAAAGATCGCCTTGTAATGAATTTTACTTATTAGGATTAGAGATGGCAGTTCATCGCAGGTACGAAAAATACGATGGGCGTTTTTTTAAAATCTTTAACGACATTTGGGTACGGGGAACGGAAAGAACCGCTAACTTCATTGTGTGAAAAGATCCATTAAAAAAAATATTGAGAGTTCCTGCTCGTTAAGAGCAGGGACTTTTTTCTTTGGTATACACGACCGGCAATGGCTGGAACCTTTGCCGGTTAAAAGATATTGTCATTCTGGCCCTCCATCTGGTAACAAGACTTGCCCTTAGTTTGGCTGGAAGGCTGGGACAGAATGACGCCTAATTAGACGAAAAACCCCTCTGAGGAGGGGTTTTTTTATTGAAATATCCGGCGGGGATGGATCCGCACGTTTGCAGAC
>Ga0310811_10000718_pt1 | contig 42507 bp, 43 predicted proteins | sample YCmetagenome_FD_207642 | JGI IMG/M metagenome (GOLD analysis project Ga0310811, IMG submission 207642) | Soil microbial communities from experimental microcosm in Duke University, North Carolina, United States - YC | ecosystem: Engineered > Artificial ecosystem > Soil microcosm > Unclassified ...
AGATAATGTCTTTCATCCAGGAGCGGCTGAGGATCATTCGCGCCCAGCTTCCGCGTGCGTTCCGCACCCTGGTCCGGGGCAATTTAGAGGTGAAGCGGCTTCCGCCCGAGGAAGAACCCGGCGCGCCTGGCGCCTATGGCGGCGCCGGCTCGATCGACGGGTCCATCCCCGGCAAGTTCTGGATCAACCTCCGCACGACCGACCTGCACCGCAAGTACGATTTGCCGGACCTGGCCCACCATGAGGCGATTCCGGGCCATGTCTGGCAGGGCGAATATTCGAACCAACTGCCGCTGATCCGCACCCAGCTGGCGTTCAATGCTTACTCGGAAGGCTGGGCGCTTTATGCCGAGCAGCTGGCCGACGAACTGGGCGTTTATGATGATTTCATCGTCGGCCGCCTCGGCTACCTCCAGAGCCTCGCCTTCCGCGCGATACGGCTGGTGGTCGATACTGGCCTTCACCACAAGCGATGGACACGCGAGCAGGCGGTCCGATATTTCGTCGAAACCAACGGCTCGAAGCCCGAGGAAGTGGCGAGCGAGGTCGACCGTTATTGCAGCTGGGTCGGCCAAGCCTGCGGCTACAAGATCGGCCATACCGAGATCGTCCGCCAGCGTGGCCGTGCCAAGAAGGCATTGGGATCGCGCTATGACCTGCGCGATTTCGACGACGCAGTGGTCAAGGGCGGCAATGTGCCGATGGACGTGTTGGCCAAGAACATCGACGAATATATCGCCACGGCGAAGGCCTAAGGCATCGCCGCCAGGTCTGGCTCGATCCAGCCGCGACGGGCCTCCACGCTCAACAGCCGGTCCTTCGACCAGAAGCGCAGCGGCCAGTCGCGGCGGCCCATTGGCGTCATCAACAGTTCGTTGACGAGGTCGTGGATTGACCGCGTCACGTCGGCCTCTTCGAGGAACAGGCGGATGCCGCGCAGGTAAGCGCGGGTGATGGTGTCGTGGTAGCCCTCGCTGTCGCTGTTCGGCGTCCCAACGCTTTCATTGTAGCGCGAGATGATCCCCCTGAGCTCGATATCGAGGTCGATCTCGGGGTGCTTCAAGACGAGATAGGTGGTCGCGGCGAGATGGGCCTCATGGGTCCACTTTTCACGCGGCAGAGTGCGCGCGAGCAGGCCTTCGCCGACATGGCGGACGGCCTCATCAGACAGGAAATGGCGTACGGGAAATTCGGTCATCGATCGGACTTTCTTGGAAGAGGGAGCCCGATCAGATGACCGGGCAATCAGGCGGCAGCCGTCACTTGCGGTCCCGATTGTCGCACGCCCTCATCCACATGCTCCGCGAACTCGGCGAAGTTCTCGACGAACAGGTCGACGAGCTTGGCCGCGGTGCGGTCATATTCGGCCTTGTCGGCCCAGGTCGAACGCGGGTCGAGGATCGACGTATCGACCCCCGGAACAGCGATCGGCACGTCGAAGCCGAAATTCGGGTCCTTGCGGAACTCGACATTTTTCAGGCTGCCATCGAGCGCCGCGTTCAGGAGCGCTCGAGTCTCCTTGATCGGCATGCGCTTGCCGGTGCCGTACTTGCCGCCGGTCCAGCCAGTGTTGACCAGCCAGCAATCGACGCCGCCCTTTGCGATCCGCTCCTTGAGCAGATTGCCATAGACCGACGGATGGCGGGGCATAAACGGCGCACCGAAACAAGTCGAGAAAGTCGCTTCCGGCTCGGTCACGCCGATTTCAGTGCCGGCGACCTTAGCAGTGTAGCCGCTGAGAAAGTGGTACATCGCCTGATCGGGAGTCAGTTTGGTAATCGGCGGAAGAACGCCGAACGCGTCGGCGGTGAGCATGACAATGTTCTTCGGCACCGGACCCATATTCTTCTCGGAAGAATTGGGAATGAACTCGATCGGATAGGCGCCGCGGCTGTTTTCGGCGAGCGTCGCGTCGTCGAGGTCGAGCACACGCGTAACCTCGTCCATGACGACGTTCTCGAGCACCGTGCCGAAACGCTTGGTCGTGGCGTAGATCTCCGGTTCGCTTTCGGCCGAGAGGCGGATCATCTTGGCGTAGCAACCCCCCTCAAAATTGAACACGGCCGTGTCCGACCAGCCATGCTCGTCGTCGCCGATCAAAGTGCGTTTGGGATCCGCAGACAATGTGGTCTTGCCGGTGCCTGACAGGCCGAAGAAAATCGCCGTATCGCCGCCCTTGCCGATATTGGCCGAGCAATGCATCGGCATCGTGCCTTCAACTGGCAGCAGATAGTTCAAGAGCCCGAACACCGACTTCTTCATTTCGCCGCCATATTCGGTGCCGCCGATCAGGATCAGCTTCTCGCTCAAATTGACCGCGATCACCGTCTCGCTGCGGCATCCATGCTTGGCCGGATCGGCGCGGAAACTCGGCAGGTCGATGATGGTGAATTCCGGTACGAAGCTCGACAGCTCCGCCGTCTCCGGCCGCACCAGCATCGTGCGGATGAAGAGGTTGTGCCAGGCATATTCGTTGATGACGCGGACGTTGACGCGATGCTCGGGCTGCGAGCCGCCGAACAGGTCAGCGACGAACAGCGTTTCGCGCGATTTCAGATGAGCCAGGAAATCGGCCTTCAGCGCCGCGAATGCCTCCGGGCTCATCGGCTTGTTGGATTTGCCCCACCAGACGGTATTTTCGGTCTCGGCATCGCGGACGGTGAACTTGTCCTGGGCGGAGCGGCCAGTGTGCTTGCCGGTCTTGACGACGATCGGTCCGTCCTTGGCGAGCTTGCCTTCGCCGCGCGACACGGCCTGTTCGACCAAAGGCGCGGTCGTCAGGTTCCAGTGGATGGTTGCCGAGGTCTCGATGCCCTGGGCTTCCAGCCGGTGCGCGGGGGTGCGCTCGCTCACTCCGATTCTCCCTTAAATATCAAGGGCGACGCCCTGGCCGGGACGCCGCCGCCTCGCGATGCGACGGGCCTATACATATCACAGTGGTCCCGGTCAAAGCGACCGAAGGGACCCCGAGCCGCTTGTCTCGCCTGCAAGCGATGGCTATCGCTCAGCGCCGAAGCCTAAGGAGCGGGAATGAGCCCTGTGATCGCGCTCGTCGACGACGATCGCAACATCCTGACATCGGTGTCGATCGCGCTTCAGGCCGAGGGCTTCATGACTCGCGTCTATACCGACGGGCAGGCAGCGCTCAGGGCATTTGCCGACAACCCTCCCGATCTCGGGGTGTTCGATATCAAAATGCCGCAGATGGACGGGATGGAACTGCTCCGCCGAGTGCGTGAGATGGGCGGCGAGACAGGCGGCATGCCCGTCATCTTCCTTACTTCCAAGGATGACGAGCTGGACGAGGCTCTAGGCCTCGCGATGGGCGCCGACGATTACATCTCAAAGCCATTTTCGCAGCGTTTGCTGATTGCCCGCATTCGCGCGCTACTCCGCCGCCAGGACCTTGCCCGCGGAACGACTAGTGCGGCCGAACCCGGGGAAGAAGAGCCGCCCCTGATCGAGCGCGGCCGCCTGGTTATGGATTCAGCTCGTCATAAGGTTCGTTGGGACGGCAAGGACGTAACCCTTACAGTTACCGAGTTCATGATCCTGGAAGCGCTTGCACAGCGGCCCGGGGTGGTCAAATCACGGAACCAGCTGCTCGATATCGCCTATCAGGACGACGTCTACGTCGATGACCGGACGATCGACAGCCACATTAAGAGGATCCGCCGCAAGTTCCGCGGTGTCGATCCCGAATTCGATGCTATCGAGACACTATATGGCGTCGGATATCGCTTCGGAGAAGAATGAAGAGGGCGACCTCGTCCTGACATGGTCGGGACGATGGACCCTCGCTCACCGCATCCTGGCGGTGAATGTGCTGACGTTGCTGCTGGTGGTCCTCGCGATTGTCTATCTCGACAGCTACCGCAACCGGCTGGAAAAGGAGCGAGTCCATAAGGTTGAAGCCGAGGCGGCAATGGCCGCCACCGCGCTTCGATCGGTACCCGACAGCGGCAGGCAGACCCTGCTTGCCAATTTCTCACGACAGAATGGTACACGCATCCGCCTGTACGGCCCCGACGGCGAGTTGATGCTGGACAGCTGGCGCACTACCGGCCCAACCTATCGCCTGCGTGACCCGACCACCCAGAAGTGGACCAAGGACGTGGCGCGAGCGCTCGACCGGGGCTTTAACGCGCTGGTTGGCGAAGAAAATCCCGACGATTTCATCGAGCCCGCCGTCGACCATGCCGAAGCATGGCGCGAGGTCATGGATTCGCGCCGGTCTGGACGTGAAGAAACCGAAGTCCGCCTGGCTCCCGAACTGACCCCGGTTTTTTCGGCGGCGACGCCGGTAGCTGGCGGATCAACCCTGCTGGTCACGGACAATGATCGCGATTTCACCCACCGGGTCCGCAAGCAGCGCGGGTCGCTGCTCATCGCGCTCGGTTGCGTGGCGGGGCTGTCGATCCTGCTTTCGCTGTTCCTGGCGCGGACAATCGTCCGTCCGCTCCGCCGGATTGCCATGGCCGCCCACCGGGTGCGTCTCGGCAGGGCACGCGAGGTGAAAGTGCCGCGACTGCCTTCACGCACTGACGAAATTGGGCTGCTGGCCCGCTCGATCAGCGACATGAGCCAGTCGCTGCGGCACCGGATCGACAATATCGAGGCGTTCGCCGCCGACGTTACCCATGAGCTCAAGAACCCGCTCGCCTCCCTTCGTTCGGCGGTGGACGGCCTGGAAAGGATTGAGGACCAGGCGTTACGCAAACAGCTGATCGACGTCATCCGCCAGGACGTGGTCAGGCTCGACCGGCTGATCAGCGACGTTGGCGAGGCCGCACGAACCGATGCGGAGCTGGCGCGGGCCCGGTTCGAACCGGTCGATCTGGGCCAGCTCATCGAGCAGTTGGTCGCGGCCTGGGAAACGAGGCGCGAAACCGGCAATGTCCGCTTGGCATTCGCCCGCCCGCGCCGCGCCAGCGCAATCGTTATGGGCGAGCCTGGGCGGCTTGCTCGCGCCATCGACAACATCATCGACAATGCGATCAGCTTTTCTCCGCCGGGGGGACTGGTCGAAATTGCCGCAACCCATGTCGGGGAGGAAATCCGAATCCGAATCGACGACGAAGGACCGGGCGTCCCCGAGGAGCTGCGTGAGGCGATTTTTAACCGCTTCCATTCAGTTAGGCCGGAGGCCGAAAGCTTTGGCCGCCATTCCGGACTCGGCCTGGCGATCGCTCGCGCCATCGTCGAGGGGCATGATGGGGAGATCGACGTGGCTCACCGTGACGACGCACCTTCCGGCGCCCGTTTCACCATCATCCTGAAGGCGGCGGACCGCGCATGAACGCGCCGCGCATCAGTTCGGAGAATCTCCACTCGTCCACCGTTGCGCTGGACGGCCGTGCGGTTTTGATCTCCGGTCCCTCCGGGTCGGGCAAGTCCGACCTCGCCCTTCGCTTGCTCGATCGCGGCTTCACCCTGGTCAGCGATGACCGGACCATCCTTTGCAAGCAGGGCGGCAAGGTGATTGCCTCGGCTCCCGATACGATCAAGGGCAAGCTAGAAGTTCGCGGCGTCGGCATTGTCGAAGTGGAGTCGGTGACAAATGTGCCAGTGGCGCTGGTGGTTGAGCTGACCTCCGACATCCAACGAATGCCCGACGATAGCCGGGAACGGCTGATCCTCGGCACCGGCATTCCCCTGATCAACGTCGACGCCATGACGGCATCCGCGCCATCGAAAGTGGCGTTGGCGCTCGAGCGGCTCGGCCTTAGCTTCTGACCGGTGCCTGACCGCCAGCCAGCCTTGCCCAGACTGCTGCTCGTCACAGGCATGTCCGGTGCCGGCAAGTCGACCGTGCTCGACGCGCTGGAGGACATGGGCTGGGATTGCGTCGACAACCTTCCCACCGCCTTGCTCGAGCACTTCGTCCACGGCGAGCGCGAAGCCCGGCAGACGGTGCCGGTCGCCGTTGGCATGGACGTCCGCAGCCGGGGCTTCGACCCGTGGGACCTCCCCGGCCTGATCCGCTCGATCAAGGGCGTGACGCCCGAAATCCTCTACCTCGATTGCTCCGGCGCAGAGCTCGTCCGCCGCTATGACGAGACCCGCCGGCGCCATCCGCTGGCCCCCGACCGGCCGGCCGAGGACGGCATTGCCCGCGAGCGCGACCTCACCGGCCCGCTTCGCCGAATCGCCGATGTCGTGATCGATACAACCGATCTCACCCCGGCCGGGCTGCGCGAGGAGTTGCTGCGGCGATATGGCGGCGGCATCGACCAACCAGTGCTGACGATTGCCTCATTCGGCTTTGCCCGGGGCATCTCGCGGTCCGCCGACCTGGTATTCGACATGCGGTTCGTCGCCAACCCGCATTGGGTCGATGAGCTCCGGCCGCTTACCGGCGAGGACCAGGCGGTTCGCGACTATGTCGCCGAGGATTCGGCCTGGTCCGAAACGATCGGCCGGATCGAGACGCTATTAATCGATTTAATTCCCCGCTATTGGGCCGCCGGCAAAAGCTATCTGACGGTGGCGTTCGGCTGCACTGGAGGGCGGCACCGGTCGGTGGCTGCGGCAGTCGAAATGGCGGAACGGTTGCGCGGCGCGGGTTTTTCCCCGAATGTCCGCCACCGTGACCTCCTGTCGCCGCCGAGCGATACGATTGAAGGTTCACCCGCGGATCCAGGGGCGCGGGCGAGTGACGAAGCGGGTGAGTGAATGATCGGATTAGTGCTGGTGACTCACGGCCGACTGGCGGCCGAGTTCATCACAGCCATGGAACATGTGGTCGGCCCCCAGCAGGCGGTCGAGGGCATCTGCATTGACGCCGAAGACGACATGGAAATGCGGCGGAAGGAAATTTCCGACGCAATCCAGCGTTGCGACCAGGGCGAGGGAGTGATCATCCTGACCGACCTGTTCGGCGGGACGCCTTCCAACCTGGCCATCAGCCTGATGAAGAGCGAAAACATCGAGGTGATCGCCGGCGTAAACCTGCCGATGCTGATCCGCCTCGAAGGTGCTCGCAAGGCAATGAGCGTGCGGGCCGCCGTCGCTGCAGCCAGGGAAGCAGGCCGCAAATATATCTCGGTCGCCTCCGAGATCCTCGGCGAGGCCGCCGCTTGAGTTGCATCTCGAAGACCATCGAGATCACCAACAAGCGCGGGCTCCATGCCCGGGCCAGCGCCAAGTTCGTCAATGTCGCCGCCGGGCTCACCGCCAAGGTCGAGGTGGAAAAGGACGGCAACCGCGTCGTCGGAACCTCGATCATGGGATTGATGATGCTGGGAGCGGCGATGGGCGATTCGATCACCATCCATTGCGAAGGCGAAGGCTGCGAAGCGGCAATGGCCGAGCTTGCGGAATTGGTCGAAGGGCGCTTTGGCGAGGAATAATGCCTCGCCAGATAACCTCCTTTTCGAACGAGACGGTGAAACGCCTGAGGGCGCTGCGCGACAAGAAGGCGCGCAAGTCGGAAGGATTGTTCCTTGCCGAGGGACTTCGGATACTCACCGAGGCCCGGGACAGCGGCCGGCTGCCGGAGATTATCGCCTACTCCCCGGCCGGGGGAGTGCACCCGCTGGCATCCGAGATCATCGCCGCTGCCGAGGCACAGGGTGCAGACGTGATCGAAACGACGCCCGACATTCTTTCCAAGATGAGCGGGAAGGATAATCCGCAGGCGATCCTCGGCGCCTACCGCCAACCCGACACGTCCCTGTCGGCAATCGACCGCGACGCCTCGCCACTCTGGATCGTCGCCCAGGCGCTGCGTGATCCCGGCAATATCGGCACCATCCTCAGGACCGGCGACGCAACCGCGGCCGGTGGACTGATCCTGATCGACGACAGCGCCGATCCCTATTCGGTCGAGGCGGTGCGGGCGTCGATGGGGGCCATTTTCACGCAAGCGGTCGCAACCGCCCGCTGGGACGAATTCCTGCCCTGGCTGAGATCCGGACCAGGCCAGCTGGTCGGCACCAGTTTGAACACAAGCAACGACTATCTCGACGCCAAATATGAGCAGCCCTGCTTCCTGCTGATCGGCAATGAAAGCCAAGGCCTGCCACCGTCGTACGAGGCAGAATGCGACATGCTGGTCAAAATGCCGATGCTGGGGCGGGCCGACAGCCTCAATGCAGCGGTGGCGGCAGCGGTGATGGCCTTTCAGCTTAGAGCAAGCTGGCGGAACTCATAACAAGCCTGGGAGGTTTGTTCCGCCATGAAAACGATCGCCACTGTACCGCTTTTCCTGCTCGCCCTGACTGGCTGTGAGCCCTACGGTTATGGCCAGCAACCTGGCTATCCTCCGCCGCAGGGACCGCAGGGCTATCCGGAGCCCGGATACCCGCAGCCGGGCTATCCCAACCCGGGATATCCGCAGCCCTATCCGCCGACCGGCTATCCGCAGCCGGGCTATCCGCAGGGTGGGCCGCCGATGCCGCCGGGCGGACCAGTATATCCGGGCGAGGGACAGCCGGTCCCGGCGCCGGGCTATCCGAGCGGCGAGACGACCTATCGCGCGGTCGGCACCGAGCCCTTCTGGGACCTTGAGATCGGGCGCGAGCTGATCTTCACCGACCGCGGTAACAGCGTCAGCGTCAACGAGCCGACCCCCACCGCAATCAATGGCGTCGCGGGTGAAACCTACCGCACGCAGCGCCTGGAGGTGAACATCGTCCATCGGCAGTGCAACGACGGGATGAGCGACCGCAGCTATCCCGATACGGTCGATGTCCGGGTCGACGGGCGGCAACGCTATCGCGGCTGCGGCGCGCCGATCGCTTATTTCAACGAGACCAGCGAAACCGGGCAGCCCAATCACTCGGCACAGCAGGGTTACCCGCCCCAATCCAATTACCCGCCGCAGGGCAACTATCCGTCGCAGGGTAACTATCCGCCGCAGGGTAATTATCCGCCTCAGGGGAATTATCCGCCCCAAGGCAATTATCCTGGCCAGCCGGGCTATTCTGGCGCGGGCAACTATCCTGCTCCGGGCAGTCCTGGCGCAATGATGCTGGCCGGCACCAACTGGCGCGTCGCGGCGATCAATGGCCGGCCCGTCCCACCGCAGAATTTCTACATGAACTTCATGCCGGATAATCGGATCGGCGCGAAGTTCGGCTGCAACTCGATCAGCGCGAGCTACAGCCAGCAGGGCGCAACGCTGACCACCGGCCCGGCGATGATGACCCGGATGGCCTGCCCGGACATGAATTTCGAAAGCCAGGGGGCCCGGGTGCTGGGCAAGGAAATCACCGTGTCAGGCTTCGGCAATCACCTGACGCTGACCAACGGCAACGGCACGATCGACCTGGTGCGGGCGCATTAGGCGGCCGCGCCAATGCCGACATTCGTGCTCGCTTGTCCCCCGGACGAGCTGCGCGCGAATGTTCACAATGTTCATGGTCGCCAGTGGCTTGCGGCCCTAACGGCACTCGCGCCGAATGATCCAAAAGTCACAAAAAGTCGCAACCCTACGGACGCGTGCGTGCGTGCGCACGCGTAAGCGCCGTCAAATCGCGAATCCTACGAGTTCAATGAGCCGCCGGATTCGCTGGCAATTGAATTCCTACATTGGAAGCGAAAATGATCAGGCCGCGGCGTCGTCCTCGTTGGCGGATGGCGGCGGCAATACCTTGTCGTCGCCGTAGCGCGGCAGCGCTTCTACCGGGGACACTACTTCAATCTCTCGCGCGCTTGGTTCGATGTTGAGGTCACGAAACTTGCGCGCGGTGACCAGAGAGCGGCTCTCGAAGCTGGAAACGAAGCTGTTGTAGTTATTGACCGCAGTGGTCAGTCCGCCACCAACCTTGCGCAAGTCAGAAGCCGCTTTGGCAAGACGGTCATATAGCTCCTTGCCAAGCTCGCCGATCTGCCGCGCTTCCTTCGCCAGCTTCTCCTGCCGCCAAACCGCAGCAACCGTCCGGGCAATGGCAATCAGGTTGGTCGGCGTCGCCAGCAGCACGCGCCGATCGAATGCATAGTCCCACAGCTTACCGTCCTGCTCGAGCGCCGCGGACAGAAAATGCTCCCCGGGAATGAACATCACGACATAGTCTGGTGCATCGTCAAACTGCGCCCAGTAGGCCTTGTTGCCGAGCGTGTTCACGTGGTTCTTGATGGCTGCGGCATGCGCATCGAGATGCAGGGCGCGCTCTGCCTCGTCGACCGCTCCGAAGGCGTCCTGGTAGCTATTCAGGCTGACCTTGGCGTCGATCACCAGGCTTTGCCCGCCGGGAACTCGGACGATGACGTCGGGACGAAGCCGGCCGCCCTCGTCGTCGGACCGGCTGACCTCCGTCTCGAAATCGCAATGCTCGCTGAGGCCGCAGCTTTCGAGGACGTTGCGCAATTGCTGCTCGCCCCAGCGTCCGCGGGCCTTGGGAGCATTGCGGAGCGCATTGACCAGCTTGGCGGCCTCTGCCGAAACCCGCTCGGTTCCGCTCTTCATCGCCTCGATATGGCCGGAGAGGAGGCCGAAATCCTTGCGCCGCTCCTCCTCCACCTTGGTGACCGCTTCCTCGTAACGCTGAAGCCTTTCATGGACCGGTTGGAGCAACGCCTTGAGGCTGGTCCCGGCCGTCTCTTCCGATTGGCGGAAACGCTGGTCGGCCCGTTCCAGGAACTGCTTCTGCGCGCTTTCGAGCAACTTGCCCCCTACTTCGGCGAATTGAGCCGAAAGCTCCTCACGTGCTTTGGTTAGCTCGGTGACCTTGTCCTCGAATGCCTTTTCGCGCTCGGCCTGAGCGGCGCGGAATGCAGCCAGCTCCTGCGCGGCCGCCCGGTTGGAATCGCGTTCCTTGACCACCTCGTCGAGCTGCATGCGAAGCGATTCGGCGGTTGCCCTGCCCTGCTCCCCGCCGCGCGAACCGAGCAGCCAGCCGACTAGCGCGCCAAACCCAAGCGCGACGATCGCAACGATGATCAGGATGGCATCCATCGGCCTCTCCAAAACGCGGAACGAAATATGAACATATCCGCCTTTGGGGGCAGTCTCAAGTGTCGGATTTTACCGTATTTGGGAGCCGGCTGCGGTCGTCCTGAACCAGCTTAAGTCCCTGGATGGCCTTGGCTCGGGCTGCCTCCATGGATTCCATGTGGAAGGCGTTCGCAGGATCGTCGGTCCGCAGCGAGCGGAAAACGAGCAGCCTGCCTTTCCGTACGGTTTTGATCGGCGCGGACCGTCCCAATTGTGGAGCTACGGGTTTAAACCGACTAACATGGATTAGTATTTCTGCCATTCTCCATCGAATTTTCCGGAGAGGCATGAAATGCGAAACTACCGGCTTCATTTCGTCGACCTGTTCACCGGTGACGTCCAAAACCAACACGAGTTTGAAGCCGAAAATGACAGCGCGGCAACGATTGAAGCGGATCGGCTGCGCGGCAATGCCCCAATTGAGCTGTGGCGCCGGTCTCGCAGAATAGCGAAGTGGCCTGCCCTGCTCTAATCACCGCAATGGGTGGAAAACGGCCAATGCAATGCCGTCCCTGGCGATGTGCCAGGCTGGCACAGGCTCGTTCGAGGCCATCGCATCGGCCAGTAGAAACCGGGCATATTGGGAACCGCGCAGTCTTGGTGCGTGGTTGAGTTGAGCCCTCGGTGCCTATTCCCCGCACCGAGGGCTTTCTCATTGCGTGCGGCCACCGGGCTTGCGATGACCGTCACACTAGTGTCCTGTTCGACCCGGCGAACGGCTTTGCCGCCTGCCTCAAACTGCAGCCATGAGGACGGTCCGGAACAGGACATTCCGGAATCCCGACTGGAAACCATCAAGCCCAACTGCGTTTATGTCGGGATGCCAGGACATTATCGAATGAAATTCCCCAATTGCCTGTTGCTTGCGGCGCTGCCCATTGCGTTGGTCGGCGCGTCGGCGTCGGCCGTGACGAGCAGCCCCGACCCGGCATCCGATCCCATGCGCTTTTTCGACGGCAAGACGGAGAGCCTGAGCACGATCAAGCTGATCATGCGCAAGCCCTATCGCTCCCGGACCATTGGCACCGGGGAGATCGACAGCGGCGTCCTGAAGCTGGTGCAGCGCGTGCAGGAGGACGGCAAGGCGCCTTATCAGCGGTTGTGGAAGATCCGGCAGGTCGCGCCCGGCCGCTTTTCCGGAAGCATGAGCGAGGCGACCGGACCGATCCTGGTCGAGCAGGTCGGCGAGCGCTACCGGTTCCGCTTCAAGATGAAGGGCAATCTGTCGATCGAGCAATGGCTGATCCCGATGCCCGGCGGGACCATGGCGCAAAGCAAGCTCAGCATTCGCAAATATGGGATGATCGTCGGGCGGTCAGAAGGCACGATCCGCAAGCTTTAGCCGCAAGCGCTAGGCCGGGCAAAGCGTCCCGCGAAATTCAGGGTCTTCGAGGGTGCGCCCCGCGCCCAGCGCCACGCAAATCAGCGGGGTCTCGGCCACCCGGACAGGCAGGCCGGTCTCGTCGGCGAGCAGGAGATCGATGTTGCGCAAGAGCGACCCGCCCCCGGTCATGGTGATGCCGCGGTCGATGATATCGGCGGCGATTTCCGGCTTGGTCTGCTCCAGCGCGGTCGAGACGACCTTGGCGATTTGAGACATCGGCTCCTGCAGCGCTTCGGCGATTTCCGCCTGGGAAAGAGTGATTTCGCAGGGAACTCCACGCGCGACATCCTGACCGCGGACGTGGCCGACGACCAGGTGGCTTTCATGCGTCACGAGGGCCGAGCCAATTTCCTTCTTGACGGTTTCCGCCGCCGCATCGCCGATCTGCAGATTATATTTGCGGCGCACATAGGCGGCGATCGCCTCGTCCATCTTGTCGCCGCCAACCCGGATCGAGGTGCTGAACGTCAGCCCCTTCAACGAGACGATGCCGACCTCGGTCGTGCCGCCGCCGATATCGACCACCATCGAGCCGATCGGCTTGTCGACCGGGAGGCCGGCGCCGATTGCGGCGGCCATCGGCTCCTCGACCAGCCAAACCTCCCGCCCGCCGGCGTTGAACGCCGCCGCCCGGATCGCCCGGCGCTCGACCGGCGTGGCGCTCGACGGCACGCAGACCACGATTTCGGGCCCGCGCGAGAAGATGGACGGGCTGCCGATGGCCTTGTGGATGAAATGTTTGATCATCTCCTCGGCGACGTCGAGGTCGCCGATGACGCCGTCCGTCAGCGGCCGGTAGGTGACGATATTGCCCGGCGTCTTGCCGATCAGGATCTTGGCCTCGGCCCCAACCGCGCAGATACGCCGGGTGCCATTGGCAACTTCGACCGCAACCACCGATGGCTCGTCGATGACGATGCCCTGGCCGGGCACAAAGACGAGCGTGTTGGCCGTCCCGAGATCAATGGCGACATCCGGCGAACTGAAACCAAAGTTCATGATCAACGAGACTTTCTGAGCGGCTGGCTTGAGTCTCGACCTGGCTGCGACCCTTAGTAATCGGGAAATTGCCTGATATTTCAATCAGGTCGAACGGAAGACAACTCTCAGAAAGCCTAGGGGTTGCGCTCCTTCACGCGCTCCATCGCCTCGGCATGGGCTTCGGGCGGCTCGGCCGGCGCCGCTTCGGGGCTCTCCATGATGGTGAAGCGCGCTCCCTCGGTCAGCGCCTTGTGGACCGGGCATTTGCCGGCGATCTCGATCATCCGCGCCCGCTGTTCCCCGTCGAGATCTCCTTCGAACGACAGCCGAGCGTCGAACCGGTCGCGGGGGGTCTGGTCGAGTTCCCTGCTGTGGCCGACCTTGGTGCGGATGCGTTTGAGCGGCCATTCCTTGCCGTCCGCATAAAGGCGGACGGTCATGGTCATGCAGGCGGCGAGCGCGCTGCCGAGCAGCTGGAACGGCGACGGGCCGCTGTCGAAGCCGCCGAAATCGGCCGGCTCGTCGGCGAACAGCTGGTGCTTGCCGGTCCGGATCAGGAGCTGGAACTTGCCGCGGCCGGTCTCGATCGCCTCGACATCCTTCGGCTGTTCCGCCTCCGGGTCCGGTTCGACATAGGCGTCTGCCCATGCGGCGATCAGCGTCGCGGCCCGCGCGGCGTCCTCCTTGCGGCTGAGCAGATGGTCGGCCTTGTCCAGCGACAAGAAGCTCTTGGGATGGCGGGCGGCGGCATAGATTTGCGTCGCATGGTCGATCGACACGCTGCTGTCGGTCGGAGCGTGAAGGATCAGCAGCGGCCGGTGGAGCGAGGCAATGCGCCGCCCCTGGTCCTGCATCCGGAGGCCGTCGATCAACTCCTTGCTGACTCGGAACGACCGCTGGGCGAGGTGGACGTCGGCAATGCCGTCGCGCTCGATCGCCGCCAGGTCGTCGGGCGCGAATTGGGACAGGGCATGGGCGACGTCGAACGGCGAATTGATCGTCGCGACGGCGCGAACCGTCTTGCAGTCGCCTGCGGCCGCCAGCACCGCTGCGCCACCCAGGCTGTGGCCGACCAGCAGGCTTACCGGCCGCCCTCGTTCCGCCATTGCCGAGCATGCGGCTGCAATGTCCTCGATATTGGAAGCGAAGCTGGTTTCGTGAAACTCGCCGTCGCTTTCGCCAATGCCGGCGAAATCGAAGCGCAGGACTCCGATGCCCTGCCCGGCGAGCGTCCGGGCGATGCGAACCGCGGCGAGATTGTCCTTCCCGCAGGTGAAGCAGTGAGCGAACAGGGCCCAGCCCCGCACCCGTCCCGATGGCGCTTCGAGGCGGCCGGCGAGCGTCCGGCCCTCGCCGCCTGCAAATTCGAACGAGTCGGTCATCGCGGCGGCCCGTTAAGCACAGCGACGCCGGGGATGCACGGGCTTCTGCCTTTCACGCCGGACTTGCGGAACCTTGGCGCGGGTGCTTCGCTGCCGCCTAACAAGGAGATCATATGTCCATCCGCAAGCAGATCGCGCTTCACCCGGCATCCAAGGATCACGTCAACCAGGCGCTGGGCGATGCCGTCCACCACCTGATGTACGCCTCGAAAATGTGTTTGAGCTGCGCCGATGCCTGCATGGCCGAGGCAATGGACATGGCCCAGTGCATCCGATTGTGCCTCGACTGCTCGGACATTTGCGAAGCGACTGCGCGGCTCGGGCTCAGGCGCACCGGCGACGACCAGCCGATGCTGCGCGAGCTGCTCGAGCTGTGCGGGCGGATGTGCGAGCAGTGCGCGGCGGAGTGCGAACGGCACGACCATGAGCATTGCAAGCTGTGCGCGCAAATCTGCCGCGAATGCGCCCGGGATTGCGCCAATGCGGCGGCCAGCCTGGCCTAAGAATTAGAAATCCGACTTGCCGAAGCGCGGGACGCCCTGGTTGATGCCGGGCGGATCGAGCACGGTCAGGTCAAGCTCCAGCGGCTCGCCGATCCAGCGACCCAGCGTGGTGTGATCGGCGAGGTCGTCGTCGGTCAGGGGGTGGACCAGCGCGCGCAGGCCCGACGCCACGATCGCCGCGATCACGCCATCGAGCGAACTCTCGCGAAAATGCACTTCATATTGCGGGACGGGATGCGGGCCGACCCCGCGATCGGTCATCTGGCCGGTGAAGAGGATGTCCGGACGAGCCGCGAACTGGTCTCGCAAAGCGCTGGCGGCCGCGCGGTCCAAATCGGAAAAATAGATATGGGCGTGGTAGGGCGCGGTGGCATCGCTCATCATGCCGCGCGGAGCGCCCGTTCCTTGCGCGCCTTGGCCAGCTTCTTCAGCACCATGTCGCGTTTCAGCTTCGACAGGTGGTCGATGAACAATATGCCTTCGAGATGGTCCATTTCATGCTGGAGACAGACCGCGAGCAGGCCGTCGAGGTCTTCCTCATGGCTCTTGCCCTGCTCGTCGAGCCAGCGCGCGCGGATCTGGTCCGGCCGCATCACCTCGGCATATTGATCGGGCACCGACAGGCAGCCCTCGGTGTAGGGCACCTCATGGTCGCTGTGGGACAGTATCTCCGGGTTGATGAACACCCGCGGTTCCTTGACCGGCTTGCTCTCCGGATCCTCCGGGTCCTCAGGCTCCTGCAGGTCCATCACCAGCAGGCGCTTGGGCACGCCCACCTGAACGGCGGCAAGGCCGATGCCGGGCGCGGCGTACATCGTCTCGAACATGTCCTTGATCAGCGCGCGCAACTCATCGTCCACCTTGTCGACCGGGGTCGAAATCTGGCGAAGCATCGGATCGGGCGTCTCGTAGATCGGCAATAGGGCCATGGCGGCGATTTAGTCTTTCAAGTGAGGGGGTTCAAGCGACGGGCCGCCTTGCGCGCAAGGCCTGGGCAAGCGTCCCTTCGTCCAGATAGTCGAGTTCACCGCCTACCGGAAGTCCGTGCGCCAACTGTGTCAAACGAATAGGAAATTTCTCCAGCCGCTCGGCCAGGTAGTGGGCGGTGGTCTGGCCTTCGAGCGTCGCGTTCATCGCCAGCACGACTTCGTCGATCCCGCCGGCCGAGACGCGGCCGACCAGCTTGTCGATCGACAAATCCTCGGGCCGCACGCCTTCCAGCGCCGACAGCCGCCCGCCGAGCACATGGTATCGGCCGGGGAACAGGCGAGAACGGTCGAGCGCCCACAAGTCGGCGACTTCCTCGACGACGCACAGCAAACGGTCGTCGCGCTTCACATCCCGGCAGATGCTGCAAGGATCCGAAGTGTCGACATTGCCGCAGGTCGAGCAGGTCGAAAGCGTATCGGCCACCGCCTTGAGCGCTGCGAGCAGCGGCTCAAGCGACGCTTCCCGCTTCTTCATCAGGTGCAGCACCGCCCGCCGCGCCGAACGCGGGCCGAAGCCGGGCAGGCGCGCCAGCGCTTGGGTCAGGGCTTCGATCTGGTGGCTGGCCATGGATGCGACATAGGGCCTGGTCGATTGTGACGGAAGCCATCCGTCACAATCGTGAATCGGGCCCTATTCATATGGTCGCGACCTTGATTCACGTTTCAGGCCCCTTGCCTGAAACGATCAAGGTCGTGGGGGCGCTTGGCGGCGGGCGCAAGCCGCGCCATAGGCGTTTGCCATGCGCATCATCTTCATGGGCAGTCCTGACTTCGCGGTGCCGACGCTCGATGCGCTGGTGGACGCGGGCCATGACGTGGTGGCGGCCTACACCCAGCCGCCCCGCCCCGCCGGCCGCGGCAAGGCCGAGCGTCCGACGGCGGTCCAAGAGCGCGCCGGTGAGCTGGGAATCGAGGTGCGCAGTCCCAAATCGCTGAAGGGCGAAGCGGAGCAGCACGCGTTCGCCGAGCTGGAGGCCGATGTCGCGGTCGTTGCAGCCTATGGCCTGATCCTGCCGCAGCCGATCCTCGACGCGCCGATGCTGGGGTGCCTCAATGTTCATGGTTCGCTGCTGCCTCGCTGGCGCGGTGCAGCGCCGGTGCAACGGGCGATCATGGCCGGGGACGATTGCACCGGCGTCACCATCATGCAGATGGAAGCCGGGCTCGACACTGGTCCGATGCTGTTGAAGCGCGCTGTTGAGATTGAAGACAAGAACGCCGCGCAACTGACGGAAGAATTGGCGAAACTTGGCGCAGCGATGATGGTCGAGGTGCTTGCAGACCTGCCGAGCTACGAGCCGATCGAACAGCCCGGGGAAGGCGTCACCTATGCGGCCAAGATCAGCAAGGAAGAGGCGCGGATCGACTGGTCGCGGCCCGCAGCCCAGCTGGCGCGCCAAGTCCAGGGGCTGGCCCCGTTTCCGGGCGCCTGGTTCGAGGCCAATGGCGAGCGGATCAAGCTGTTGGCGGCAGATGTGGAGGCCGGTCACGGCGCACCGGGCGAGGTAATTGACGATCAGCTTACAATTGGCTGCGGCAATGGCGCCCTTCGCCCCACACTCGTCCAGCGCGCCGGCAAGGGCGCGATGGGCGCTGGAGAACTCCTGCGTGGCTTCGCCATTCCCAAGGGCACGGTCCTGCGATGACTCGCTGGCGGCTGACTGTTGAGTTTGACGGCGGGCCGTTCATGGGCTGGCAGCGGCAGGATCATGGGCCGTCGGTTCAGGAGGCGCTGGAGCAGGCGCTGTTCCGGATGACCGGCGAGCTGGCGACGCTCCATGCGGCCGGGCGGACCGATGCCGGCGTCCATGCGCTGGCGATGAGCGCCCATGTCGATGTGATGAAGAGACTGACCGAACATCGGTTGCGTGAGGGGTTGAACGCGCTGGTCCGTCCGGCCCCGGTGAGTGTTACCGAGGTCGAGCCGGTCGCCGACGACTGGCACGCGCGCTTCAGCTGCATCGGCCGGCGCTACCTCTATAGAATCCTCAACCGGCGCGCGCCGCCGGCGCTGTTGCACGGCAAGGTGTGGCATGTGCCGGTCAAGCTCGATGCGAAGGCGATGGCCGAAGGAGCGCAGTATCTGGTCGGCAACCATGACTTCACCACCTTCCGGTCGGTCCATTGCCAATCGCAAAGCCCGGTCAAGACGCTCGACAGCCTGACGGTCGAACGGGTCGGTGAGGAAATCCACATCCGCGCCGCCGCGCGCAGCTTCCTTCATCATCAGGTGCGATCGATGGTCGGTTGCCTTGCGCTCGTCGGGCGCGGCCGCTGGACGCCTGACGATGTGAGGGCGGCGCTGGAAGCGAAAGACCGGCAGGCGCTGGGGCTGAACGCGCCGCCGGAGGGGCTGTATTTTGTTGAGGCGGTTTATCCGTAACTGTTTCCCGGCGAAGGCCGGGATCCAGGGCGCTGCGATAGCAGCGCTTGCGCGCTGCCTGGGCCCCGGCCTCCGCCGGGGAACTAGACTAGCATTTCCCGAGCCATCGGCTGGCTGAGGAAGGCAGTCGGGCTGGCGCTGAGCCCATATGCGCCGGCGCAGAAAATGGCGACCAGGTCGCCGACCTCGGCTCTTGGCAGCATCGCCTCGTCCGCCAGCAGGTCGAGCGGGGTGCAGAGGCAGCCGGTGACCGTTACTTCCTCCTCCGGCTCGGCGCCGAAGCGGCTGGCGATCGCCACGGGATAATTGCGGCGCAAAAGCTGGCCGAAGTTGCCCGATGCGGCGAGCTGGTGATGGAGGCCGCCGTCGGTGACCAGGAAGGTCTTGCCGCGGCTCTCCTTGCGGTCGACGATCCGGGTCAGATAGACCCCGGCCTCGCCGACCAGCCAGCGGCCAAGCTCGATCGCAAATCTGGTCGGCGCGAGCATTTTCGGACGGTTTGCCAATGTCTTGGCGAGCGTTTTTCCTACCGCTTCGATGTCCAGTTGCTGGTCCTTGGCGAAATAGGGAATGCCAAAGCCGCCGCCGAGATTGACGTGCGGCGGGGAATGGCCCGCTTCTTCGCAGATCGACCCGGCCAGCGCGATGGTGTCGCACTGCAACTCGATCAGCGCGTCGGCATGCAGCGCCTGGCTGCCGGCGAAAATGTGGAGACCCTGCCAATCGGCGCCAGCTTCGAGGATGCGGCGGACGACCGCCGGCACGCGGTCATGGTCGATACCAAATTGGCCGGGCAGGCCGCCCATCTTCTGGCCGGAGCCCTTGAGCCCGAACGGCGGATTGACGCGTATCGCCAGCTTGGCCCGCAACCCCTCTCGCGCGCAAATCGCCAGCGCCCGTTGCGCCTCACCCTCGCTTTCGAGGTTGATGGTGATCCCGGCGCGGATTGCGGTCTCCAGCTCCTGATCACGCTTGCCCGGCCCGGCGAAGCTGATCGGCAGGCCCAGGTGCGCGGCCTTGCCCAGTTCGCCCGCCGATGCGACATCGAACCCGTCAACCAGATCTGCCATGGTTTCTAGCAATGGTGCGTAAGGATTTGCTTTTATGGCATATTGGAGTGCGAGCTCAGGAGGGAATGCAGCCCGGAAACGCCTGACCTGAAGAGCGATCCGCTCGCTATCGTAGACGAACAGCGGCGTGCCGCCCGCCTGCTCGACCAGCGTGTCGACGTCGTGACCGCCAATGAGAAGCCTATCCTCCGCATCATGCTCGAATCCGGGCGGGATTGGGCCCAGGGCCTTCATGAGATTTCCGCCTTGAGGGCGGTGCGGTCGAGCTTGCCGTTGGGGCCGACTGGCAGGCTGAGCTTCCACATGATCCGCTGCGGCAGCATGTGGGCGGGAAGCTCGCGCCGGAACCAGCCCTGGAGCTTCTGCTCCGCTCCCTCGCCGTTCGCCACCGCCACCAGCACGATCGCCTGTCCCAGCCGCTCATCGACTACTCCAAAGGCGGCGGCATCGCTGACGGCGCCACTCGCCAGCGCGGCTTCCTCGATCTCGGTCGGGCTGATGCGGTTGCCCGACACCTTGATCATTGCATCGTCGCGGCCCCGGAAGCGGAGCAGGCCGTCGTCGCCCCTGACCACGGTATCGCCCGACCAAACTGCGGTGCCTCCCAGCCTGCTGAAGGCCGGCGCCGGCTTGAAGCGCTCGGCTGTACGCTCCGGATCCTGCCAATAGCCTTGGGCAACCAACGGGCCGGCGTGGACCAGCTCGCCCTCCTCGCCCGGCGCTGCCTCGGTTCCGTCGGGGCGGACTACCATCAGCTCGGCGAAGGGGATGGCTGCGCCAACGCTGTCCGGATGGTCATCGACCAGCGCCGGATCGAGGCTCGAAGAACGAAAGGCTTCGGTGAGGCCGTACATCAGGTGCAGCTTTGCCCGAGGAAAGAGGCTCCGCAAGCGGCGCACCAACGGTTCGGGCAAATGACCGCCGCTGTTGGTGAGCGTGCGCAGGGTCTTGCCTGCGTCGCCCCAGTCCTGCTCGGCGAGCTGCAGCCACAGCGGCGGCACGCCCGCCAGTACGGTGACGTCATGACGTCCGACCGCGCGGACCACGTCGCGTGGCAGCAGATAATCGAAGCCGATCGCACAGCCGCCGGCAGCCCAGGCGGAAAGCAGCTGGTTCTGGCCATAGTCGAAGGCCAGCGGCAGGACGCAAAGCGTGTGGTCATCGGCTTGCAGGCCAAGATAGTGCGCGACGCTGACCGCGCCGAGCCACAGGTTGGCGTGGCTCAGCATCACGCCTTTGGGCCGGCCGGTCGAACCGCTGGTGTAAAGCAGCGCCGCCAGTTCGTTCGGCTCTCGCGAGGACGGCGGCAAGGGCTCGTCGCCGTCGCGCCACTCTTCGAGGGGCAGCGGCTTGGCGTCCGCCAGGTCGCCGCCCTGCAGGCTGTCCAGCCGCGCGCGGTTGGCGATTAGCAGTTGCGCGCCGCTGTCGGCGAGGATGTGCGCCGCCTGGGCATGCTTCAGGACAGGATTGACCGGCACATGCACCAGCCCTGCCCGCGCTGCCGCCAGCGGCATGATGCAGGCAAGTCTTGTCTTGCCCATCCAGGTCGCGACCCGGTCGCCGGCCTTGAGGCCGTGGTCCAGCAAGGCGGCCGCCATCCCGCCGACCGCAGCGTCGAGCTGCCGGTATGTCAGCCGCTCTTCACCGACGGCCAGCGCTTCGGCTTCCGCGGCACCGCGCAGCGCCAGATGGTCAAGCGGAAAGGGCGTCGGATTGAGCGCAATCACCCGCCTCGCCTAGCCCGGCTCATGCTGCACTGCAAAGCTTGCCACTTCGCGCGGCTTTCCCTACGGGCGCGCCAATGGCGACCAAGGGGAAGCAGATCGTGGCGCTGAACGACGAGAGAGAAGTCGAGCAGACGGTTCGCTCCCTGCTGGTCGACGTGCTCAGCCTGCCCAAGTCGCGGGTCGCCAAGTTCGGCGACGAGACCGAACTGTTCGGAGCCTTGCCCGAATTCGATTCCATGGCGGTCGCGACCCTGCTCACCGAGATGGAAGAGCGGCTCGGAATCCTGATTGAGGATGAGGATGTCGAGGCCGAGGATCTGATGAGCTTCGGGCGGCTCGTGTCGCTCGCCGAGCGGCTGTCGCTGACTTAGTTATTCGGCGGCCTGCAGAGCGCCAAACTCCTCGGCTGCCAGGAATTTCTCCGCATCAAGGGCGGCCATGCAGCCGGTGCCAGCGGCGGTCACCGCCTGGCGGTAGATCTTGTCCATCACGTCGCCGCAGGCGAATACGCCCGGGACGGAGGTGCGGGTCGTGCCGGTCTCGACCTCGATATAGCCGTCGCTGTCGAGCTTGAGCTTGCCGTCGAACAATTCGGTCGCCGGCTTGTGGCCGATCGCGACGAATGCGCCGTCGACGTTGATCCGGGTGATCGAGCCGCTCTTCACGTTGCGGACGTCCAGTCCCACCAGCGCCTCCGGCATGCCGCCGGCGACGAATTCGGCGACCTCGCTGTCCCAGATGACCTTGATGTTGGGATGGGCGAACAGCCGGTCCTGGAGGATCTTCTCGGCGCGCAGCGAATCGCGGCGGTGGATCAGGGTCACGTCATGACTGTGGTTGGTGAGGTAGAGCGCCTCCTCGACCGCGGTGTTGCCGCCGCCGATCACCGCCACTTTCTTGCCGCGGTAGAAGAAGCCGTCGCAGGTGGCGCAGGCCGATGCGCCCTTGCCCTTCATATGCTCTTCGGACGGAAGGCCGAGCCATTTGGCCTGTGCGCCGGTGGCGATGACCAGCGCGTCGGCGTGGTATTCCCCGCCGCCGTCGCCTTTCAGCACGAACGGCCGGCGCGAGAGGTCGACCTCCGAAATATGGTCCCAGACCACCTTGGTGCCGACATGCTCGGCCTGGGCCTGCATTTCGTCCATCAGCCACGGACCCTGGATGACATTGCGGAAGCCGGGATAGTTTTCGACGTCGGTGGTGGTGGTCAGCTGGCCGCCGGGCTGGATGCCCTGGACGACGATCGGATTGAGGCCGGCGCGCGCGGCATAAATGGCGGCGGTATAGCCGGCAGGACCGGAGCCGAGGACGATCAGGCGGCTGGAAATGACGTTGCTCATCGCCGTCAATTAGGGTGCGAGCCGCGGCGCCGCAATGGGCCAGAAACGACTCAGGAAATGACTAGAGCAGGAAGGTCGGGGTGGGGTCGACGACCGAGGGGATCGTGCGGTTGACCGGGCAGCCATGCGGCTTGTTGCGCTGCTGCTGCTCTTGCTGGGCCCATTGCTGGCGCTGCTGGGGCTGCCGCGCCTGCTGCTGCGGCTGCTCGCCCCTCGTGCAGGTTTGCCGGGCGGGCTGCTCAACGGCTGCGACCGACGGCGACCCGAGGGCCACAATCAGGAATGCGCCGATGATGAGCTTCCCCTGCATAAGCGGGAGGTAGCGCCTCGCAGCCTTAACCGCAAATGAATCGCAATAAGCTACCGATAATTTGGGCTTATGGCAGCAGGTTAGACCAATCGCGATTGTTTGATCGCAGCGCCGACGAATCCGGCGAACAGCGGATGCGGGTCGAACGGCCGGCTCTTCAACTCGGGATGGAACTGAACGCCGATGAACCATGGGTGGTCGGGCCGCTCGACGATTTCCGGCAATTCCCCGTCAGGGGACATGCCGGAAAAGATCAGGCCGCCCTTCTCCAGTGCGTCGCGGTAGTGGACGTTGACCTCATAGCGGTGGCGGTGGCGCTCGCTGATCTCGGTCGTGCCATATTGCTCGGCAACCTTGCTGTTGTGGCCCAGCTTGGCCGTATAGGCGCCGAGCCGCATGGTGCCGCCCAGGTCGGTGTCCGCGTTCCGCTTCTGGAGGCCTTCGGGGCTCATCCATTCGGTGATCAGGCCGACGACCGGCTCATTGGTCTCGCCGAACTCGGTGGTCGATGCCTGCTCGATCCCGGCAGTGTTCCGCGCCCCCTCGATGCAGGCCATCTGCATGCCGAGGCAAATGCCGAAGAAGGGCACTTCGCGTTCGCGCGCGAACTTGACGCTGGCGATCTTGCCCTCGCTGCCGCGCTCGCCGAATCCGCCGGGGACGAGGATGCCGTGCAGCGGCTCGAGCTTGGCCGCCAGGTCGGCGTCGTCACCCTCGAACATTTCCGCGTCGAGCCAATGGATGTTGACCTTGACCCGATTGGCGATGCCGCCGTGGACCAGGGCTTCGCGCAGTGACTTATAGGCGTCCGGAAGGCCGACATATTTGCCGACCACGCCGATGGTCACCTCGCCCTCGGGATGATCGACGCGGTCCATGATGTCGTCCCAGCGCGACATGTCCGGCTCCGGTGCGTCGGTGATCCCGAATACCTTCAGCACTTCGGCATCGAGCCCCTCGCCATGATATTGCAGCGGGACATCGTAGATCGACCGGGCGTCGAGCGCCTGGATCACCGCTTCCGTCGGCACGTTGCAGAACAGGGCGATCTTGGCCCGCTCGCTGTCCGGGATCGGCCGGTCGGCGCGGCACAGCAGCACATCGGGCTGGATGCCGTAGCTGGTCAGTTCGCGCACCGAATGCTGGGTCGGCTTGGTCTTCAGCTCCCCGGCGGCTGCGATGTAAGGTACCAGCGTCGTGTGGATGAAGCAGCTCTGGCCGCGGCCGAGGTTGTTCTTGAGCTGGCGGATGGCCTCGACGAACGGCAGGCTTTCAATGTCACCCACCGTTCCGCCGATCTCGCAGATGACGAAGTCGAGTCCGTCGATGTCGGCCTGGGCGAATTCCTTGATCGCATTGGTGACGTGGGGAACGACCTGGACGGTTGCGCCCAGATAATCGCCGCGCCGTTCGCGGGCGATGATGTCGCGATAGATGCGACCGGAAGTGATGTTGTCCGACTGATGCGCGGACACGCCGGTGAACCGCTCATAATGGCCGAGGTCGAGGTCGGTTTCCGCCCCATCGTCGGTCACATAGACTTCGCCATGCTGATAGGGCGACATCGTCCCCGGATCGACGTTCAGATAGGGGTCGAATTTCCTGATGCGGACTGAATAGCCGCGCGCTTGCAGCAACGCCCCGAGGGACGCTGCGAGAAGACCTTTGCCAAGCGAGGAAACCACGCCGCCGGTGATAAAGACATACCGCGTCATGGGAGTCGGGCCTTACGGGTGCTTTGCCGGCAAAGGCAAGCGATTGAATGAATAAAGCGGAAAAAAGATGGTCTTGCCCGGCAACCCCGCGGCTGCCGGTGCAAGATTATTGGGCGACCGGGACGGCCGGCGCGGACTCATTGCCGGCCGGCGCCGTGGCCGGTGCGGCCGGGGCCTGCTGGGCCGGCAGCGGCTTGGCCAGGCTGGCGTCGACCGTGGTCGATTCGCGGCTGACGCCGGCAAGCGCGGCGAGCAGGATCGAGATGGTGATGAACAGGCCGCCGAGGATCGCCGTGGCGCGGGTCAGGAAATCCGCTGCGCCCCGCGCCGTCATCAGCCCTGCCGAGGAGCTGCTGACGCCAAGTCCGCCCCCTTCCGAACGCTGCATGAGGATCACAGCCACCAGCGAAGCGGCGATCAGCGTCTGGAGGACCAGCAGGAAGGTGAACATCAAAAAGGGCCTATTCGTAAAAAAGTGAATTCGAAGCGCCAGATAGCGGCGGAATGGCGATAGTTCAACGCGGGGAAGCGGCCGCAACGATCGGCTGAAAATCGCCGGCCTTGAGGCTCGCTCCGCCGACCAGCGCCCCATCGACGTCGGGCACCGCAAATATTTCGGCTGCATTCGACGCCTTGACCGATCCGCCATAGAGAATTCGCACCTGGCCGCCTGCATCGCCATAGGCGGCTTTCAGGCGCCCGCGCAGCGCAGCGTGCATCTCGCCAATGTCGGCGACCGAGGGGACCTTGCCGGTGCCGATCGCCCAGATCGGCTCATAGGCGACAGAGAATCGGGCCGGCTCGCCAATTGCAGAAGGAAGCGAGGCATCGAGTTGGGCCGAGACGGTTGGAACGGCATTGCCCGCCTCACGGACCGAATCGCTTTCGCCGATGCACAGGATCACATCGAGTCCGGCGGCAAGCGCCGCTTCGGCCTTGGCCTTGACGTCCGCGTCCGTCTCACCCTGCGCCTCGCGCCGCTCGCTGTGGCCGACGATGGTGAGCCGCGCGCCGGCGTCGAGCAGCATCGCCGCCGACACGCAGCCGGTGTGAGCGCCCTTGTCGGCCTGGTGGACGTCCTGGCCGCCGATCGCAAAGCCGGGCGCAGCGCGGACAGCCCGTTCGATCAGGGTTGCAGGCAGGCAGAGGGCTACGTCGGCGCCAGCCGTTTCCGCGGCCATCGACACCGCCGTCACCTCGCCCAGGTCGGCTGCCAGCCCGTGCATTTTCCAATTGCCTGCCACCAGCTTGCGCCGCGCCATAAATCGCCCCTTCAGCCTGCTTGCCGTTACAAAGTGCGGCCCCTAAAGCGGCCCCGAACAATTATCAAAGAGATCGGCATGCTTTCATTTTTCCGCCGCCTGTCAAAGTCCGCGGTCGGGACCGGCCTGATGGTCCTCATCCTGCTGATGATCCTCGCCGGATTCGCGATGCAGGACATTCGCAGCGTCTTTTCCGGCAATTTCGGGATGAGCAAGGGAACGCTCGTCAAGATCGGCAACGAACCGGTCAGCGAACGTGACCTGGACGACGCCATGAAGCGCGTCCTCAATGAGGCCCGGCAACAGAATCCGGAAGCGACCTACGCCACGCTCGCCCGGCAGTTCGATGCCATTCTCGGCTCGCTCGTCGACGAGCATGCGCTGATCGCCTTTGCCGACGCTCATGGCTTCGTACTGTCGAAGCGGCTGGTGGACGGTGAAATCGCCAGCCTGCCGCAGACCAAGGGGCTCGACGGCAAGTTCAGCGAGACGGCCTACGCCATGTTCCTGCAGCAGCAGCAAATGACCGATGCCGACCTTCGCAGGCTGCTGCAGGTAGGCATTACCCAGCGGCTCGTCCTTGCCCCGGCAGCGGTCGAAGCCAGGGTGCCGGTCGGCGTCGCCCGTCCCTATGCCGCGATGTTGCTCGAGCAGCGGTCGGGGCAATTGGCGCTGGTCCCGACCGAGCCATTCAAGGCCGGCCTCAATCCATCCGACGGCGATCTCCAATCCTTCTACACCCAGAACCGGGCGCGCTACATGGTCGCCGAGCAACGCATCCTGCGCCTTGCCAAGATTAGCCCGGAGACGGTCGCCAAGGCCGCCCCGACCGATGCGGAGATCGCGGCCTATTACAAGGCCAACCAGGCCCTCTATGGCGGCAGCGAGACCCGGGTCCTCAGCCAGGCGGTGGTGCAGGACAAGAAGCAGGCCGACGCCATCGCGGCGCGCGCCCGTTCAGGCGCCAGCTTTGTCGCCGCATCCGCTCCCGCCGGTCTTTCGGCGGAGGATGTCAGCGTCGGCCCGCAAACCCGCCAGGAATTCACGTCGCTGGCCGGAGCCGCGGTCGCCAACGCCGCCTTTGCAGCGGCCAAGGGCGCCGTCGTCGGCCCGATCCGGTCGGACCTTGGCTGGCACGTCATCAAGATTGACGAGGTTCGCGCCGCTACCGGCAAGAGCCTCGCCGACGTGCGCGGAGAGATTGCAGCGCAGCTCACGGCCGCCAAGCGCAAGGAAGCGCTGACCGATGCCGTAACCAAGATCGAAGACCAGATCGACGGCGGCGCCAGCTTCGCCGAAGCGGTTGGCGCGGCCAAGTTGCCGATCACGACGACGCCAGCGATCAATGCTGGCGGCGTGGCACGCACCGACGCCGCCTACAAATTCCCGGCCGAGTTACAGCCGGTGCTGAAAGCCGGTTTCGCGATGGCGGTCGACGACGATCCTGAAATCGTGACCCTGCCCAACGATGCCGGCTATGTGATCGTGGCGGTCGACCGGATCGTCGAGGCGGCGCCGGCGCCGCTCGCCGAGATCAAGGACCGGGTGCGGGAGGACTGGATCAGGCGCAAGGCGTCGGACCGCGCTCGCGCCATTGCTTCGCAGATCGCGGCCAAGGTCGCGAGCGGCGTTGCCATGGAGAAGGCGGTGGCGGATGCCGGCGTCCCGATGCCGCCGGTCCAGCCGATCACCGCCCGGCGCATCCAGCTTTCCCAGGCCGATCCCAATGCCGTGACTGCGCTGCGCATGCTGTTCTCGCTGACCCAGGGCAAAAGCCGGATGGTCGCGGATCCCAAGGATCGCGGTTTCTTCATCGTCAAGACCGACAAGATCGTGGCCGGCAATGCACTGGCGGCGCCGGGCCTGATCGTCCAGACCCAGCGCGAATTCCAGAGCGCAATGTCCGACGAGCTCGGCGAGCAATTGCTTGGGGCGATGAAGGCCGACCAGGGCACCAAGCGCAACGAGGATGCGATCGCGGCGGCCAAGAAGCGCTACTCGGGCGCCGATCAATAATGGCCTGTGACCGATGACCGGGCCGCGCATCCTGGTCATCGACAATGTCGATAGCTTCACGTTCATGCTGGTCGACTATCTCGCCACGCTTGGGGCGGATGTTGCAGTCAAGCGCAACGACGCGATGACCGTCGGCCAGGCGATCGAATGTGGTGGGGACGGGATATTGATCTCGCCCGGTCCCGGAGCCCCGGAAGATGCCGGCATATCGGTTGCGCTTGCTTGTGAATGCGTAAGGCGGCGGGTCCCGCTGCTCGGCGTATGCCTGGGGCATCAGGCGATCGCCGTTGCCTGCGGGTCGGCGGTCAGCAGGACCTGGCCGGTCCATGGCAAGGTCGCGCAAGTCCGGCATGACGGTAGCGGCCTGTTCGAAAGCCTTCCGTCGCCGTTCGCTGCGACGCGCTATCATTCGCTGGCCGTTTCCGATCCGCGGCCGCCGTTGATCGCCAATGCGTGGAGCGAGGATGGCACGGTGATGGCGATGCGGCACGCGCACGCCCCGGTCCACGGTATCCAGTTTCATCCCGAAAGCGTGGCATCTGAAGAGGGCCGTCCGCTGCTCGCGGCATTTCTTGCCGCCTGTCGCCTGCCCGCTTGACGGAAGCCGGTTTGTTGCCTACACGTTCTCCGTTCGTTCCGCACGGAGGCGCAAATGCTCACCGCCAAACAGCATGAGTTGCTGAACTTCATTCACCAGCGCCTGTCCGCGACCGGCGTGTCGCCCAGCTTCGACGAAATGCGCGAGGCATTGGACCTCAAGTCCAAGTCGGGCGTGCACCGGCTGATCTCGGCGCTCGAGGAACGGCAGTTCATTCGCCGCTTGCCGAACCGGGCGAGGGCGCTGGAGGTGGTGAAGATGCCGGAGGTTTCGGCGCCTGCTGCAGTCCAGGCGCGGCCGGTTGTTCCAGCCGCGGCCAACGACACGATCGAAATACCCCTTCATGGGCGGATTGCCGCCGGTACGCCGATCGAGGCGCTGCAGGGCACGGAAGGCTTCGCGGTCCCGGCCGCGCTGCTTGGGCCGGGCGAACATTATGCGCTTGAGGTTTCTGGGGATTCGATGGTCGAGGAGGGAATTCTCGACGGCGATTATGCGCTGATCCGCAAGGCCGACACGGCTCGTGACGGCGAGATCGTCGTCGCCCTGATCGACAATGAGGAAGCGACGCTCAAGACCTATCGCCGCGAGGGCCAGATGATCCGCCTCGACCCGGCTAACCGCGCCTATGAGCCGCAGCGCTACGACGAGAGCCGGGTGACTATCCAGGGCCGCCTGTCGGGCCTGATCCGGCGCTACTGATCGCGTCATGGCACGGATCGACTATATCGAATTGCCGAGCGTGACCGCGCACGAACTGACGCGCGGCTTTTATGCCAAGGCGTTCGGCTGGGATTTTGCCGATTACGGTCCCGATTATGCCGCGACAACCAACGGCGACGTCGACCTCGGCCTCAACGGCCAGCCGAGCGAGGCGCTGGCCGCACCCCTTCCGGTGATCCGGGTGGATGACCTTGAAGCGGCGTTCGACGCGGTGATGAAGGCCGGCGGGATCATCGCCAAGCCGATCTTCTCCTTTCCAGGAGGCCGCCGATTCCATTTCATCGACCCTTCGGGCAGCGAATTGGCGGTTTGGCAGTCGGCCTAGCGAGCGAGGACCTATGACTTTTGCGGCACGGCTGGCTTGCCTGGTTGCTGCGTCGTTGGCTGGAGTCATCGCGATGGCGGTTCCGGCAACTGCGTTGCAACGACCGGCGGCAGCCCCTGCTGCGGCGCCGCGCGACGGCCAGCACGACTTTGACTGGGAGATCGGCAACTGGGCAACGCACGTGCGCGTGCTTCGCAACCCCCTGACCGGTGCAGCGCCGGACTGGGCGGAGTTTCGCGGGACCAGCCTGGTGAAGCCGATCCTCGGCGGGCGCGCCAACAGCGTCGAATTGTCGGTCAAGAACGACAAGGGCGCGATCGAGGGCGTTTCGCTGCGGCTCTATAATCCGCAGGCGCGGCAGTGGAGCCTCAACTATGCGACCGTCCGCGGCGGCGTGATGACTGCACCCGTCTATGGATCGTTTGACGGCAAGGGCCGCGGCCAATTCTACGGGCAGGACATGCTCGACGGGCGAGCAATCATGGTGCGTTTCGTCATTTCGCCGATATCGCCCAAGGAGGCGCGCTTCGAGCAATCCTATTCGGCGGATGGCGGCGCGACCTGGGAGACGAACTGGATCGCGGTCGACACCCGACTGCCCAATTAGCTGACGTGCCTATTCCGCCGTGGTCGGGTCGATGGTGGCCTTGACTTCGGAGATCCTGTTGGCTGGGAAACCCGCCTGCTTGGCATGCTCCAGGATCAATTCCTCGCTCGGGGCCCGATATACGCAATAGATCTTGTCAGCGGTGACGTAGCTGTGGACCCACTGGATCTCGTGCCCGAGTTCGCGCAGCACCGAACAGCTGTTCTGTGAGGCATTCCTCAATTCGCTTTCGTTAAGCTCGCCTACCCCCGGCATTTCACGTTCGATCACATATTGCGGCATGTCCCGCCTCCCTCGCTGCGGGATCTGCTTATCAGATCAATTATCGCTGGTCAGCCGCCCAGGGGTGACGGCCAATCCGCCCCGCCACGCTCGCTACCCGCGGATGATAGCCAAGATAGATGGCCACGCCGCCTGTCGGCACCAGCGCCGGCCGGTCGAGCTTGAGCCAGCGCGGGCGACAGCCTCGCGGCAACGCCCGGTCGGCAACGACGATGTCGGCGCCGGCGCACGCCGCCGTCAGCTCTTCCCATACGATCCGGTTTCGGCTGCGGATTGCCAGCAAGCGCCAAGCCCTGCCGCCATCGGCGATGTCGGCGATACAGGCATCGCGGCTGCAGCGCGCGAAGTTCTGCTCCTCCAGGGGTAGAGGATCGCCGTCAAAGGCAGAGGCTTCGCTCATCAGGTCGCGCACGAAGTCTCCGCTTCGGCTGCGCAGCAGGACCGGGACTCCGTCATCGCGGACCAGGGCAAGATGCTGGCCGTCTCCGGTGACCAGCAGGCTTGGCGTTGGGGCCATTGCCGCGCCGGCTGCGCCGATCGCAAAGGGGACGGCACCCCATCGCCGCGCCCGTCCGTTCCAAAGGCACAGCCAAAGGCCGCCGCCAATCATCAGGGCGAAGGCCCAGCGCGGCATGGTCGGCAGCATCGCCACGGCGCCATCGGTATTCCCGACCCAATGAGCCAGGGCCAGCATCAAGTCGATCGACCAGCCGGTCATGGCCCACAACGGCGCCCCGGCACCGACCGCGTCGAACAGAAGAGCTGCCGCCTCCAGCGGCATGATGACGAAGGTGGTGAGCGGGATGGCGATCAGGTTGGCGGCCACCCCGTAAAGGCCGGCGCGGTGAAAATGATAGAGAGCGAACGGCATCAGGGCGAACTCGACAACGAGGCCGGTCAGGATGAGGCCGCCAGTGCCGCGCAAGATTCGGGACGGCCATGATTCTTCGCGCGGCGCCAGCCAGTGGCGCACCGGCCGCCACTGGTGGAGCGCGATGATCGAGGTCACCGCTGCAAAACTCATCTGGAAGCTGGCGCCCGCGAGCGATTCGGGGCGGAACAAAAGCACCACGAGCGCGCCGACTGCGACCAGCCTGAGGCTGATCGGATCGCGGCCCAGCGCCAGCCCGCCGAGGACCAGCAGCGCTGCGACGCAGCTTCTCACCATCGGCACCTGGCTTCCGGTCAGCAGCGTATAGCCGATGCCGGCAAGGGCCCCGGCGCCGGCCGCAACCATCACGAGGTTGAAGCGCAAGGCGAGCCTTTCGCTGAGCGCCAGCAGCCGCAAGGTCAGGAACATGGCCAGTCCAACCGCGGCGGTGATGTGCAGTCCGCCAACCGACAGCAGATGGGCGAGACCGCTGCGCCGCATCGCGTCGGCATCCTCGTCTGAAATGGCATTTTGGTCGCCGGTCGCGAAGGCCGTCGCGACGGTTCCGGAAGGGCCGGGAAGCCGGTCCCGGATATGCCGGTCGAGGCGTGCCCTGACACCGTCAATGCCGGTCAATTTGGCCGGACGACTAACCTCGATCGGGCCGAGCACCCGCCCAGTGGCGCCGATGCCCTTGAACCAGAAGTCTCGTGCGAAGTCGTGACCGCCGGGCAGCGGCATCGGCGGAGGCGGCATCAGGCGCGCGCGAATCCTGATCTCGGCGCCCGGCGCCAGCCCTGCCGGCGCAGCTGCTTCGGGGACGGTGACCCGAACACGAGGCGGGAGGCCTTGGTCCAATGGCGCCAGGAGCAACCTCAGATCGCCATTGGCAGGCAGCGTTTCGACCGTCTCTACCCTTGCACTGAAGGTCGCTACCAACGGCTTTTCCAGGACAGGCGCGGCAACCAGTTCTCTTCTTGCCCACACCAAGCCGCATCCCGCGGCCATTGCCAGGCCGCCGAGCAGCAAGACGCGGCCGATCCGTCCGCGTGAAAAAGCCGATGCCAGGCCGGCCAGCCCAAGCAGGACGGCGATGAAGGCTTCCCAGTGCCTTGGTCCGGGCATCCACATCCAGGCGGCGATGCCGGCGCCAAAGGCGGCAACGAACCACAATGGCAACTGCGCCCGCTCGCTTTCCAAAAAGGCTTCGACTTTCGGGAAAACTGCGGAAATTGGAGCGGGCAAAAAGCGTCGATGCGCCGGTTCCAGCGGCGCGTCCTCTGTGATAGGGGCGCTCGTCCAGTCCATCGGCACCATCAGACAAGAGGAAAGATCGGTTGAGCGCAAGCGGCAAAATACAAGGCGTCGTGACCCGCTTTGCGCCCTCGCCCACCGGCTATCTTCATATTGGCGGCGCCCGCACCGCGCTGTTCAACTGGCTGTTCGCCCGACATCACGGCGGCAAGTACCTGCTTCGCATCGAGGATACGGACAAGGTCCGCTCGACAAAGGAAGCGATCGACGCGATCCTCGACGGCCTCGACTGGCTGGGGATCAGCGGCGACGGCGAGCCCTATTTCCAGTCCCAGTTCGAAAAGCGCCATGCCGAGGTTGCCCACCAGCTGCTCGACAATGGGGCGGCCTATCGCTGCTACATGACTCAGGAGGAGCTGGCTGCCGCCCGCGAGAAGGCCCAGGCCGAGCGGAAGCCGTTCCGTATCAACAGCCCATGGCGCGACCGGACCGACTGGCCGGAAGGCCAGCCTTATGTCATCCGGATCAAGGCGCCGCTGGATGGCGAGACGGTGATCGACGATTTAGTGCAGGGCCGCGTTACCGTCGCGAACCAGGAAATCGACGACTTCATCCTGCTGCGGTCCGACGGGACGCCGACCTACATGCTCGCTGTCGTGGTCGACGATTTCGACATGGGCGTGTCCCACGTCATCCGCGGCGACGATCATCTCAACAATGCCTTCCGCCAGCTGGCGATCATCAAGGCGATGGATTGGCCGGTGCCGGCCTACGCCCATGTTCCTCTGATCCACGGCTTTGACGGAGCCAAGCTGTCGAAACGCCACGGCGCGCTAGGAGTCGACGCCTATCGCGACGAACTCGGCATCCTTCCCGAAGCGCTGTTCAACTATCTGCTGCGCCTCGGCTGGGGGCATGGCGACGATGAAATCATCAGCCGCGAGCAGGCAATCGAGTGGTTCGACGTCGATCATGTCGGCAAATCGCCGTCACGCTTCGATCTCAAGAAGCTTGAGAATCTCAACGGCCATTATCTCCGGGATGCCGATGACACGCGACTTGCGACACTGGCCTCGCGGAAACTTGGACTGAGCTATGAGGAACTTCAGCTGCTCGTTCGCGCTATGCCGGAGTTGAAGGCACGGGCCCACAATCTGAACGAGCTGGCCGAAGGGGCGGAATTCCTGTTCGCGCAGCGACCCCTTTCACCCGATGAGAAAGCAGCGGCACTTCTCACCGACGAGGCGCGCCACTATCTCGCACTTGCACACGCGGCGCTTGCTGCAGCGCCGCAATGGGAGCACGATACGTTGGATGCTGCGGTGCGGGAGGTTGCGGAAAGCAACTCACTTAAGCTAGGCAAACTCGCCCAGCCGCTCCGTGCGGCGCTGACGGGCAAGGCGACCTCGCCGGGGATCTTCGACGTACTTGTCCTGCTGGGCAAAGACGAGAGCCTCGCCCGCATCGCCGATCAAATGCTGGAGCCGAACGAATGACCGCAAAGACTGTCAAGCTCGCCACCGATGGCGGCGAATTCTCCTATCCGTTGCTGGAAGGCTCGGTCGGCCCGGACGTCATCGATATCCGCAAGCTTTACGGCGAAACGGACAAGTTTACCTACGACCCCGGCTTTACCTCGACCGCCAGCTGCCAGAGCGCCATTACCTACATCGATGGCGACCAGGGCATCTTGCTCCACCGCGGCTATCCGATCGACCAGCTTGCCGAGCAATCGAGCTTCATGGAGGTCGCCTTCCTCCTGCTTCACGGCGACTTGCCGAAGAAGAAGGAACTGGAGGAGTTCAGCTACACGATTAGCCGCCACACCATGCTGCACGAGCAGCTGGCGACCTTCTACCGCGGCTTCCGGCGCGATGCTCACCCGATGGCCATCATGTGCGGCGTGGTCGGGGCGCTGTCGGCCTTCTATCACGACAGCACCGACATCACCGATCCGCAGCAGCGGCTGATCGCCTCGCATCGGCTGATCGCCAAGATGCCGACCATCGCCGCAATGGCTTTCAAATATTCGATCGGCCAGCCCTTCCTCTACCCACAGAACGACCTCAGCTACACCGGCAACTTCCTCCGGATGACCTTCGGCGTTCCGGCCGAGACCTATGAAGTCAACCCGATCATCGAGAAGGCGATGGACCGGATCTTCATCCTCCACGCCGACCATGAGCAGAACGCGTCGACCTCGACCGTCCGCCTCGCCGGGTCGTCGGGGGCCAACCCGTTCGCCTGCATCGCCGCCGGGATTGCCTGCCTGTGGGGTCCGGCGCATGGCGGCGCCAACGAAGCCGCGCTCAACATGCTGCGCGAAATCGGCGACGTGAAGCGGATCAAGGAATATGTCGCCCGCGCCAAGGACAAGAACGACCCGTTCCGGCTGATGGGCTTCGGCCACCGCGTCTACAAAAATTACGATCCGCGGGCGAAGGTCATGCAGCAGACCGCCGAGGCGGTGCTGAAAGAACTGAAGCTTTCCGATCCGGTGCTCGATGTTGCCCGGGAGCTCGAGCATATCGCGCTCAACGACGACTATTTCGTCGAGAAGAAGCTCTACCCGAACGTCGATTTCTATTCTGGCATCATTCTCAATGCGATCGGCTTCCCGACCGAGATGTTTACAGCCCTGTTCGCCCTCGCCCGCACCGTCGGCTGGGTCGCACAGTGGAACGAGATGATCTCCGATCCCGAGCAGAAGATCGGCCGCCCGCGCCAGCTCTACGTCGGCGCGACCCAGCGCGATTACGTTCCGGCCTCGAAGCGCTAGGCTGCCGGCAGCAGGAGCGTGAAGCGCGCGCCCTGCCCGGGCGCGCTCTGGACGGCCACATCGCCGCCCATCGATCGAGCCAGGCGACGGGAAATGGCGAGGCCCAGGCCGATTCCGCCGGGCGTGTCGCCAATCCGCTCATATTTTTCGAAGATGCGCTCCTGGTCCGCCTCATCGATGCCCGGACCTTCGTCCGCGACGGTGACGGCAATATGGTCGCCGCGCTGTTCGGCGATCACCGCAACCGTACCGCGTTCCGGAGAGTGGCGAACCGCATTACCAAGCAGGTTGACCAAAATCTGCACCGCCCCGCGCCGCTCGCCGGCAGCGGTCAGCACCTGGCCGCCGCCAACAAACTCGATAAGGATGGACCTTTCGTCGGCCCTGGCCTGAACCAGCTGGATTGCCTCTGACGCGGCCTCGGCCATGTCGACATGTTCGGACGCTGCCTTGGTGGCTTCCTGGTCGGTCATGGTGCGGATTACCGACAGCAGATGGCGCCCAGCGGCGGCGATATCGCCGGCGTAGGCGGCATAATCGCTGCGCAACGGCCCCTCGCTCCGGTCGACGATCCGCTCGGCTGCGGCGATGATCCGGTCGAGCGGCGAGCGAAGTGCTTCGTCGAGGGCGGGATCGAACATGGTTGGAGCCGCAGTCACAGCTACGCCCGGACGGTCAATTTCAACCTCATAGCCCTCGAAGCGACCTTCAGCCGAACGAAGTGCAGTGCCCTTTAGCGTGACCAGCGAGCCATCCTCCTGCCCGCGAATCCGCGCACTCTGGCCGGAAAAGTCCTCACGTCCGGCCAGCGCGGTAAGCAGCGGCATGACGCCGTCACCATTGTCGGCCAGCATGAAATGGAGGGTCAGCGGACGCCCGATGGCTTCCGAAGCCTTGACGCCGAGCAATTCAGCCAGCTCATCGTCGATCCGTCCTATCCGAAGTTCCGCATCGGTCGTGAAGCCAAGCGGCCGGACCGCCTCCTCCATTTCGCCTGCCAGCGGCTCGCTGGCGACGAGCGTTAGCCGTGGCGGGGCGGGCGGCCTGGCCTTCCACCCGTCGATCGTCAGGCTCACTCCCTCGGCGTCGGGCTCGGCCCGCACCCAGAGGTCGAGGTCGCGATCGTTCGAGGCGGCGATGACCGAGCGGGAGAGCGGCACGCCGAGCTTCATCGCCGAACGGGCCACTGCCGCGATCTGCGGAAGCGCCAGCGGGGCGCCGAGCGACGAGCCGGCTTCTTCCTGGAGCCGCAGAAGCGCCGGGTCGGCAGCGGTCAGCCGGCCCTCGCGGTCGACACGGCCGGTCACCGGGCCAAGATCGAACGGAGCGCTAGCCATCGGCGCGCTCCAGTGCGGTTCGCGCGGCACGATAATGTGGATCGAGCCGCATCCACCGGCGGCAACGTTCTACCGTCGCATCGTCGATATTGTCGAAGCGGTCGATAATCCGTTCCGCGGAGTGGGCGCCCGACATAGGCTCGAACGCCGCGAGCATTTGCGCGGCCGTCGTGCGGTCGCATCCAGCGAGGCGGGCAAGCATCATCGCCTCTCCGCCGGTGAAGAAGTTCCAGGCATCGAGCGGGTCGATGCCGGCGCGCCGGGCCAACAGCCCGACCAACAAGGCGGCGTCGCCGTCTTCGGCAAGACGGCGAACCAGGCCGTCATCGGAGCGATTCTGGGTGTCGAGGACCCGGGCCAGGGCCGCGACAACCGCCTCAATCCTCCGTCCCTCATCGTGGCGAGCCAACAAGGCGTGGGCGGATGCTGCTAGTGCCTCGTCCGGTTCCTCCGGCAATGCGCTGCGCAACGCCGCCGCGACGGCATGAACAAGCGCAACTGCGTCTTCTGCGTCGAGGTCGTTGAATTCCAGGCTGATCCGGCCGAACCGGTCACGGCGCCGGCCGCGGGCCAACGCAACTGCCATCGCCGCTTCGGCGACCGGCGCGCTGTCGTCGCTGATCAGCGATGCCACTGTCGGATGATTGCGGTCGGCGCGGCCCGACAATTGCTGCTCGTCGGCCCGTCGCAGCAACAATGCGACGAGGCCCTCCCGTTCCATCAGCCCGGAAGCGCGAAGGCGGCGGTAAAGCCCGTCGCGGCCCTTTTCGGCCTGCGCGCCAAGCAAGGCTGGGAGGCCGGCGATCAGTTCGTCGACAATATCCCCGACTAGCCCGCGGAGCATGGCGGCAATCAGGGCCCTCTCCTCGTCGGTCAGGCGCGACCCGTCGTCGAGAAAGAAATCAGCCATGGCTACGCCGAGCCGGTCGTGTCCCACACGCGGGCGCGCGGGATCGACCGGGCGGTCGGCTGCTGATGCAGCAAGCGGCCATTCCACGGGCATCATGCCAATCGTCATAAAACAGTTCGGGTTAACGCGCGGTCAATTATGGCGAATTCACCGGTTCTACCGAGTGCCGAAAATGCTGGATGATGAAAAAGCTTGTCGCGGCATAGATGGCGAGCAGCGTCAGATAGAGATTCCACCACCCCCCAACCGCCAGCGGCGCCGCCAGCCAGATCGCGTTGCGGCGGCTGAAATGCCACTGGCTGCCCGGAATATCCCGCCCCCCTCGTTCGATGCGGCCCGCCTCGGCAAAGCTCGTACCGGCCAGCGCGGCCAGCATCGCGCCCCACCCCGCCCCATGCCGCATCTCGAACCAGCCGAGCGCCAGCAGGGCCAGCCCCGCCGCCGGCCACAACATCCGGCGAGACGGCATCGACGGGCTGAGCGGCTGCAATCGCAGCATCGCCAGCCTCTGCGCGACCCGGTCGAACGGCGTCGACAGGAGCAGCAAGGCCAGCGCGGCCCAGTGCCAGCCACGGGTGAAGCAGAATGCGGCCGCAAACGTCATGGCCAGCGCAGCCTGAACCAGCCAGGCCGGTCTGAGGCCCGTTTCCATCAGGCGCTCGGTGGCGATCTCCTCGACGACCGGCAACAGGTAGCGGCTAACCGCATCTTCGCGGGCGGTCCGCGAAGCCACCAGCAGCCGCCTCTCATAGCCCGCCATCGCCTCCGCGCCGCTGGCAAGGAAAGGCCCCCTGCCCTCGCCCGAATTTGACGGAATCAGGCGCGCCCCCGCCTGGATCGCCCGGCGCAGCAAGGTCGACTGAAGGTCCCAATCGCCAAGCATCGCCGCGGTGGCGCCGAGCATGTTGGCGTCGACCTTGGCCAGGCCGGCCCAGCGATGTTGGGCATCGATCCGCTCGAACCCGTCATGGGCTTCATCGTCGGGCACGGTGATGACGGCCCCGTCGCCTTCTTCAAGCAGCAGCTCCAGGTCGCCCATGTCGGGCGCCATTCCGTCCGCCAGCAGGATCAGTTGGCTGCCTGCCTCAAATCGGCTGGCCGCTTCATTGCCGTCACTGACGGGGACCACGGCAATGCCTTCACCGCGAAGCCGTTCAAAAGCCTCGTTGAGCGCGGGCGGCACCCGCTCGACCAGCACGGTCAAGGGGACTGTGCCGGCAGCCGCCAGGCAACGGGCCTGATATTCGATCAGCGTGCGCCCGGCGAGCGGCAACAGGGCGCGCAAGCCCCCTTCGTCATCCTCCTGATAAGCACCGATCAGGGCGCCGAGCGCCATGGTCTACCCCGCGTTCTGGTAATATCCCCCCAAGGGTCGCGACCATAAGACAGCGCGCGTCCCAATTTCCAGTGTCGACTGTGCCCATTTGTCGCTTTCGCCCGACAACAAAGGTGGTAAACTCCCCGATCATGAGCACCAACCCATTCCGCGCCCAAGGCAATCGCTACCCCGACGACCGTGAGGACCGTGTCCCGGCCGTCGAAGGCGAAGAGGTTCGTTCGGAACCGAATTTCGCCCAGATGGACTGGGCTGAAATTCGCGACGTCCACGGCGCGGCCAGCGAGGGCGGCAGGCAGGTACTTGGCTGGGCACTTGGAATTCTCGCCTTGCTGTGGACCGGCTACACCGCCTGGTCCGCCGGCCGGGTCCTCGCCGACCAGCCTCTGACGAGCCCGGCAATCGCGCAATGGGTCGCAATCCTCGCGGGCCCGCTGGCACTGATGGGCCTGGTGTGGCTGATGTTCGGCCGAACCCGCCGGAAAGAGGCAGAGAAATTCACCCGCTCGGTCATTGCGATGCGCAAGGAAGCGCGCTCGCTCCAGGACATTCTCGCGGCGCTGTCGCATCAGATCGGTGAGAATCACCGGACGCTCGGCGTCATGGCAGGCGACTTGATGGGGCTTGGCGACCAGGCCGCGACCCGTCTTGGCGCCATTACCGCCGACCTCAATCGGGGGTCGCAAACCCTGGCCGAGCATGGCGCGGCGCTCGATCGTGCCGCCGAGGCGGCACGGACGGACATCGGCGTACTGCTCACCGACCTCCCCAAGGCCGAAGAGAGCACTCGCCGCATGGCCGAGACGCTACGAGAGGCAGGCCGCACCGCAATCGAGCAGGCTGGAGGGTTCGAGACCCAAGTCTCCAGCCTGGCCGTCCAGGCGCAGCAGGCCGATCAGATTGTCCGCGATGCTTCGGAAAAGCTGCTCGCAAGCCTGGCAAGCATCGAAACCGCCGGAAACGCTGCGACACAGAGCGTGTCCGAGGCACGAAACGAAACCAGCTCCACGGTCGATACCCTCTTGGCCCGGTCGGCCGAGGCGCTGGCCGAGATTCGCACCGGGATCGATGCCCAGGCGGCCGCCGTTTCGGCGCTGGTCGTGCAGAGCCAGGCCAGCATCGGTCGCGCCGGCATCGATGCGTCCGAACTGCTCGGCGAGCGGCTGGCCCATGCCAGTGGCGCGCTTGACGGCCTCACCTCGCGGATCGCGGAACAGGAGCGGGCCTCGCAGCGCCTGGTCGCCGACCTGGACTCCGGCCTTGCCGGCCTCGACGAGCGGTTCCTCGACCTTGCCAGGTCGGGCGACGAGCGGGCCAGCCATGTCCAGACGGCGCTGGGCAGGCTTCGCACCGAGCTTGAAGGTCTGTCAGCAGCGACATCCGCTCACGACAACAGCCTCGACGGGCTAGCGGACCGCTCGCAGCGGCTTCGCGAGGGACTTGACCGGCTTGGCGAGGTTCTTGCCGGCGAAATGACTGCCACCCTGGGCGAAGCTGAAGCTGGGGCGGCCCGCATGCTGGCTTCGGCCGAGGCCGCGCGGCCACAGGTCGAGCAAATGCGCGACGCGGCCGTCGAGGCCCAGACCCGTATCGAATCCGGCGCTTCGATCGTCGAGCGCCAGCAGGAGCACCTTGCGACGCTGATGACGTCGGTCGATCTTGGGGTCCGGCAGGCCGAGGAGCGGCTGGCCGAGCTGGGCGCCGCCATCGCTGCCGCCAGCGACGAAGCCAATCGCCTGTCCGGCGAAACCGGGCCTGCCCTGGTGGAAGCCCTGGTTCGGGTCAAGGAAACCGCGGCCCATGCCGCCGAGCGAGCCCGCGAAGCGATCGCCAAGGTCATTCCCGAAAGCGCGGGAATGCTCAGCGAACAGACCCGCGTGGCGCTTGAGAAGGCGGTTCGAGACAGCGTCGAGACCAAGCTCGCCGAACTCGACCAGGTCGCCAGCCGCGCAGTCGAAACGGCGCGCGAGGCATCCGCCCGCCTGACTGCGCAGATGCTGTCCATCGGCCAAACCGCCGCCGCGCTCGAAGCGCATATCGAGCGCAATCGGGAAGCGCAGATGAAGGATAGCGGCGAGGAGTTCGCCCGCCGGGTTTCGCTGCTGATGGACTCGATGAACTCGGCCTCGATTGACGTTCAGAAGATCCTTAGCGACGAGGTCGATGACAAGGCCTGGAACCATTATCTGAAGGGCAATCGGGGCGTGTTCACCCGTCGCGCGGTACGGCTGCTCGAAGGGACGGAAGGCCGCGGCATCGCCGCCTATTACGAGTCCGACCGTGAGTTCCAGAATGCGGTCAACCACTACGTCAACGACTTCGAGGCTATGCTGCGGCGCGTGCTCGCCGAGCGCGACGGCGGCATGATCGCGGTGACGCTGATGTCGAGCGACATGGGCAAGCTCTACGCAGCGCTCGCTCAGGCGGTAGACAAGAGACGTTAGGCTGCTTCCTGGAAGGCCTGTCAGGTCCGTCAGTTGTAGAAGTCGAGATCGTCGACCGTAATCCAGCCGAACTGGTAGTTTGCGACGTAGAGAGCGGTCAGCAGGCAGGCGACCAAGGCCGCCCGCAGCAAATGCCTTTGTAAATTGAACTGATGGGGTGCGCTGTCCGCCTGCCCCGGCACGCGCTCCGCGCCGACCTCTTCATGCGTCTTCACTCCGAACGGCAGCAGCAGGAAGGCAGTGAAGCAAAAGATCAGAAAATAGATTGCCAGGACCGAGGTCCACTTCATTGCGTGACCTCAAGCACCATTACCTCGACCACCGGCTTCTTGCCCGTCCACAGAGTGGCGCAGCGGCGGACCGCCAGGCGGACCGCCTCGCGAACCTTTTCGATGTCCCGCGCCGGCTCATAGGCGCGCGTTGCCGCATCGGCGGCATCGGCGATGAAATCGTCGAGGTCCTGTTCGATCGGAACGCCGAATGGCCGCACGACGATCTTTCCGGCCAGCCTGCCCTCGCCGTCCACCGGCACTGCGACCGCAATCAGTCCGCTGAACGCGATTTTCCTGCGCTCGTTAATGGTTGGTCCGTCGGACGGAAGGATGACGTCGCCGTCCAGCACCAGCCGCCCAACCCGTTCCTCGCCGATCTTGTCCGGTCCATCGGGCGCAAGGCGGATGAGGTCGCCGTTGCGTTGGATGACCGCATGGGGAATGCCCTGCGACAGGCCGAACCGCGCCTGTTCGCGCATGTGGCGGATCTCGCCGTGAACAGGAACGAGGATTTGCGGCCTGATCCAGCGGTACATCGCCTCAAGCTCGGGCCGGCCAGGGTGCCCCGAGACATGGACATGGGCCTGGCGGTCGGTGACGATCAGCGCGCCGAGATCGCTGAGCGCGTTCATGATCCGGCCAATGGCGATCTCGTTGCCCGGGATCTGCTTCGACGAGAAAATGACAGTGTCGCCCTCGGCCAGCTTCAGCTCATGCTGGCCGAAGGCAATCCTGCCGAGGGCGGCGCGCGGCTCGCCCTGGCCGCCA
>Ga0310811_10000720_pt1 | contig 42436 bp, 41 predicted proteins | sample YCmetagenome_FD_207642 | JGI IMG/M metagenome (GOLD analysis project Ga0310811, IMG submission 207642) | Soil microbial communities from experimental microcosm in Duke University, North Carolina, United States - YC | ecosystem: Engineered > Artificial ecosystem > Soil microcosm > Unclassified ...
AAAAGTCACATCGGCGGGGTAAGGCCATCACGGCCGACGCTGACGCGATTGGTTTCGAACGAGCCGTCCGGCAACTGCTTCATGGAAGCGATCATCTTGGCGCCGGCTTTCAGGTCCGATTTGTCGGCGGGAACATAGGTGACGACCGGCGTTTCCGGCGTGACCAGCACTTTCTTCTCCCCGTCCTTGTACTTGACCATGATGGTGTGACCGTCATTGCTGACGACGCTGTCCGACACCGTCGCATTGGTCATGGTCGAGTTCGGCTTCAGGTCATAGGGCCGCGAGCCCTCGCCCGTGCCGCGCATGCTTTCGGGAAACACATGCACCTCGACCGCGGTCGGCGTGCCATCCGCGCCCGGCACGGTGGTGGCGCCGATGAACGAGCCGACCTTGATGTCGGACAATGAAATCCTGGTGATGCCGACGACCTTCATGTCCGAGGTCATGTGCAGCTTGACGTTCTCGCCGCCGCGCGACTTCACCATCATCGTATCGCCGTCGACAGTCTGGATGGTGCCGCGCACCTTGGTCGGAACCGGCGCCCTTTGCGCGACGGCATAGGCGGTGGACGCCGCCACCATGAGAACAGCAAGCAGCGGGCGGCGAAAGGTGGAACGACGATGCATGGGGGAACTCCGCAGGTGAGGGCTTGACCTAAGGCCAGACCCCGCCTCGCGCACCGTATTCCGGCCTCAAGTGTTTGTGAGATCGGCTTCGACAATCGCACGAAGTTCCGATGTCACTTGTGGACGCTGACCGAACCACAATTCGAAACCGCGCACGGCCTGATGCAGGAGCATGCCGAGCCCATCGGCGGTGCGAAGCCCCCTCGCCTTCGCGGCCTTGAGCAGTTCCGTCTCCAGCGGCACGTAAACGAGATCAGCGACCACGGCCTCCGCCGGCAGCCTGCCGACATCGACGTCGAGCGCGCCCTGCCCGTGCATGCCGAGCGAGGTGGTGTTCACCAATAACTTCGCACGCGGCAGCAACTCGCCGACCTGGTCCCACGCTGCGGGCTGCACGGCATCACCGAATTTCTCCGCCAGCACCTGCGCGCGCGCAAGCGTACGGTTGGCGAGATGCACGCGCTTGATGCCGCGTTCGATCAGGCCGAACACCACCGCGCGCGCGGAGCCGCCGGCGCCCAGCACCAGCGCCTCGTCGGCCTTGTCCCACGCTTGCTCCGATCCTTGCTCCGATCCTTGCGCGCATGCATCGAGATTGTTGATGAAGCCTTCGACATCGGTGTTGGTCGAATGCAACTCGCCATCGGCAAACCACAGCGTGTTCGCGGCGCCGATGGCGCGCGCGCGCTCGTCCGGCGTCGAGAGCTCCAGCACATTCTCCTTGTGCGGAATGGTGACATTGGCGCCGACAAAGCCGCGCAGCGACAGCCGCAGCACGAAATCCCGCAAATCATCCGGTGGCACCGCCTCGATGACATAGCCGCCCTCGATGCCGAGCGTGCGCAGCCAGTAATGGTGGATCAGCGGCGAGCGCGAGTGCGCGGCCGGCCATCCGATCAGACATGCGGCACGGGGTGATGTAGCGGTCATGGCCGTCCAATCGGGCAAGCGGCCGCCCGAGTCAATGCTATCGATGGATCGTCGCTCCGACCAGCGCCGTCAGCGTTAATGCGGCCGCCGCGGCAAACCAGATCGAAGCAAGATTGATCCACTGATAGGCCAGCGCGCCGCACGCCGATCCCGCCACCAGCGCCGCCCAGAGCAGGAGGTTCGGCAGCCACGCGAACCGCACCCCTCCGGTCAGCGCGGCGGCGATGAGCTGGCCGACCTTGACCAGCGCCCCCGTGACATAGGTGAGGCCAAGTCCGCCACCGCCCTCGATCTGAAACACCGCGTTTTCCAGCCCCATCGCCAGCACGATGGCGGAGATCGCATAGCGGTCGAAACCGAAGGTGTGCGCGAGCCCGGCCGCGATCAAGAGCAGCGCTTCCACGGCCAGCACCCAGGGTTGGCGGTGAATGCCGCGACCGAGCACGATGAGGCTGCCGCAGGCCGCACCCACGACGAACAGCGCGATCAGACCGAGCGCCTCGGCCGCTTTGCTAAAATCGCCTTCGGCAAGGCTGACGCCCATCCGCGTCGAGTTGCCGCTCATGAAGGAGACGAATAGACCACCGAGATGCAGGTAGCCAATGCCGTCGACATAGCCGGCGAGCGCACAAAGCGCGCAGGCGAGCACAATGTTGCGGCCTGTATCCAGCGTCCCCGGCACTGTCGCTGCCTCCCTCGGCGACAGTGTTCATGAAATCAGCCGGCTTGGAAAGGACGGCGGGCGCAGATTTCTAAAGCGTCTTCAGATATTCGAGCAGCGCCTTCTTCTGCGGGTCGCTCAACCTCGTGCCGAACTCATGACCGCAATTGCTGTCTCCCGAGTTGCGCTTGTCGCAGCCGGTGACCGTGCGGGTCGGACTTGACGCATCCTGCGTTGCGGCAAGACCGACATTGTCGATGTCGTATTTCGTCCCGAGTTTGAATTGGGAGACGCGCTGTGGGGCCGGCTTGAGCAACTCGGCGAGGGTCGGCACCGAGCCGTTGTGTAGATAGGGCGCCGCGGCCCAGATGCCCTGCAACACCCGCGCCTCATAGGCGCCTCGATGGAGCGTCCGTCGGAGAAGCGTCCCCGGTTCGATCGTCAGGCTGTCCGGTGCTACGGCTGGTTTCGCACCGCCAGCGGCATCGGTCGTCTTTTGCGAATCCGACCGCGCTGCCAGCGCTTGCGGATCGGCGGAAGCTATCCGTCCCGACGCTGGCGTTTGCTCGCTCGGCGGCAAGGTGCCAAATCCGTCCGGGGAATTGGTGTCCTTCCCCAGCCAGAACTTGTATTCCAGAATCGAGCCGACGACCGCGCTGAACATCATGTGGACGGCATAGTCCTCCTCTTGAAGACGGTTGGCGACGAACGGGAAGCCGGCGCCCTTCATCGAGCCCGTCTTGACTTTCCAGGCGAGCTCATCGAACTGATGCGTATCGGTGCCGACATTCTTGACCGGCGTGTCCCAAGCCGACGGAGTAAGCCAGGTCGACGGCTTGAACAGGGAGAACGGAAGCTTGATCCCGTGACACCCGCTGCACTGCGTATCAAAAATTTTTGCCCCGTCGGCAGCGAGGGACGCGTTGATCGGCCATTCCTTTGGCCATTTCGGCGGGCCCATTTGCCTGAGCCGCTCCTCAAGCTTTTCCAGTCCACCGAAGTCGATGGAATTGGCATAGCTGAAGAAGGGGCCGAACGAACGCTTTGGCTCGAAACTCGCGAATGACAGCGCCTGCCCCGTGTTGCGGGACAGTGCGAGGACATTGTTTCCATTCAGCACAAAGCCGCCCCAGTCGGTCAGGTTCTGCACCGGCGAATTCCACAGGAAGGGATATCGCACCGGAGCGTCGGCCCTCCTCATGTTGTCCCGGATCAACATGTCGGGCGGCGGCCCGATATCGGTGCCGGCGATGCGATTGAAGATGATCCCGACGGCGTCCAGGCGACCAAGCCCCCAGCCGTCCGGCGGCAACGTCGCGCTGGCCCAGGCGTGATAGCGCCGATACCAGGCATCGACCCTCTGGCGCAGTGCGGCAACATCGGTAGCTGCGGGGTTCGAGGTCTGGAGGACGCTCGCGGCGAACGCCGCGAACGACGCGTCATCAGCGGTTGCATCGCCCACCGCCTTGTCCAGACCACCCAGGAACGCCTGGAAATCCGTCAAGGACGGGCCGCCGTCGACGCGATACGCCTTGCCGGCGACTTCAAGCTGCCTTGTGTGACACGCGGAGCAGGTTACTCCGACGAGTTGAGCGTCTCCTGAACCGGACGTATGGAAGCCTACGGGCAGACCCGCGCTGCCGTCCGGGTTCGGCAGAAAGCCATAGCGGGACATGCTGTCGGCGAGGAACGGTCGTCCGTCCTTGCCTTTCAACGCCTGCAACCAGGAAAGCCTGATCAGGCGCGAGCCTTGATCATGCGTGTAGAAATCTGCCCTTGCTTCCGGCGTCCATTGTGGACCCTGCTCGACATAGATCGGATCGGCGCTGGCGGCCGGCGTGCCGGAAATGGTCGCCACCAGGATCGCAAGGCCAATCGGGAAGACGAGACGATGCATCGCATGACCCTCCTTGGTGGCTCTATCGCATGGCCTTTATCGTAAGGCCTTTCTGGCCGCTTGTTTTGTGAGCCGGTTCACACCTGGAATCGGCATCCCTGCGACAGAGTGTAATCAATCATCGAGCCGCTCCCCCGCCCGAGGCGAGTTCGCCGATCGCAAAACAATTCGACACGAATGACAGCCGCGTCGCGTCCGACACCAACGCGACGACTCCCAACCCGATCGAAAATGTACTTCGTGACGCATTCTCGTCAAGGTAGTTGCGCGGAAGCCATCCGCAGCCGCCACCCCAAGACATACCAACGCGCAAAACCGCTCAAGCCACGAGCCGCGGCACGCCCCCGGCGACGATGCCGTACTGATCGCAAATCGCACGCAGCTCGGCGAGATCCTGAGCGAGCCAGGGAGCGTCGGGCTTCGTCTGTGCAAGCAGCCGCGCCCTCAAGCCAAGGCATTCGACCGTCATCCACGGGTTCTTGACGGTCCTGGCAATGGCCAGGGCGCGATCCAGCGTGTCCAGCCCGCGCTCTGATTCGCCGCTTCGAACGAGCGCCTCGGCATAGCCAGCATAGAGATAAACCACCTCGATCTGGCCCGTCCGCAGATGCATGCCGCTTTCCATCAGGGCCTCTACCAGGGTGACGGCCTGATGCGCCTTGCCCGTGCGCGCCAGCGCGGTCGCTATGGCTCCGGTCAGGTTCGCCTTGATCGTATCGTAACCGTTGCGCTCGACGATCTCCCTGGCAATCGACAAACATTCGGCAGCTTCGTCATTTCGATCAAGCATGAGGAGGTTGCGCCCCATCGCAATGCGCGACAGCACTTCGCCGTACAAATCCTGTTCGCCAACGGCGAGCGCCAATGCGCTGGATGCAAATTCAAGTGCCTGCCCATATTGACCGGTCGCATTCATGAACCAGCTCCTGAACGCCAGGACCGTGCATTTTGGACTCGCCGGGGTCCCGAGCCGGGCAGTCTCGAGTTGTCCCACCAGCAGTTCATTCAGCTCATCCATCTCGGCAATCGCGCGATCGATATCGCCCATGGCAAACAGCACATTTGCCATCACGGTCTGGTTCGAAAAAATCAGCGCGGGTGATCCCAACGCTCGGGCCGTCCTCAATCCCTCGGCCGTTACCTGAAGCCCTTCCTCGTATCTGCCCTCGAACCAGTAAATCATTCCGAGTTGCGACTGAACGCTGCACACCTGCGCGGCTCTGCCCTGGCGCTGTGCTAGCTCCATGGTGTGCGGCAGATGCATGTTCACCTTGTCGAACTCGCCGAGCTGCAACATCGAAGCGAAACACATTCGACCGAAATCGACGTATTTTTCCTCCGCCGCCTTCCCAAGACGCTCGATAAGCCTGAGCGCCCGGTCATATATCAGGCTGATAGACGAGGCGGCGGCGTTCCGGCGCGCCTCCACGGCGGCCTCCCAGAGATAGCTGAGCGAAGCTTCGGCATCGCCGGCTTCCTCCGCATGGAAGGCCAGACGCTCATGCTGACCGTGCAGGTTCGGGTACTGCCGGGTAATCGCCTGGATCGCGGCCCGATGGATTTCCCGGCGCTGATCGCGCGGTATCGTGTTTGCACAGGCCTCGGCGATGATCTGGTGCCTGAAACGCACCGAGTGCCCCGCAAGCGGATGGATAAATGAAAACCGGTCGAGCTCGAACAAGGCATTCAACAGCTCGCCAACGTCCACGCCGAGCACCGCCGTTGCCAACTGGATCTCGACTTCCTCTCCGAGCAGGCTGAGCGTCTGCGCGAATGTCTTTATTTTCGGCGACAGCCGCTGTAGCCGCGCATGAATCACGGACTCGACGCTCTGGGGCAGCGATCGTTCGCTCGTGGCGTTCGTCGCGTCCGCCGAACGCAAGAACTCCTCCAATATGAACGGCACACCGTCGGCGCGATCGATCGCCCTGGCAAGCACGGCCGGGGATCGATCTTTCGGCCACAAATGGCGTCCCAAAGCCTCCATATTGGCCGGCGACAACGGTTGCAGATGAATGACCGACTCGACAATGTCGGCGGCCTGGTTTGACGATTCCGGGCGCCCGGTCAGCAATATGCAAAGCGGCTGCGGGGCATTTGCGCGCGCGAGCAATTTCAGGAAATGACAGCTTTCCGCGTCGATCCACTGCAGGTCTTCGATCAACAAAAGTGTCGGCCTGCTGAGCGCCAATACCAGGAAGGCATTGACAAGCGCGCGTGCGATTTGCGTTTGCGTGCCGGCCAATCGCTGGCGCGAGCGCGATTTTTCAACGATGAACAGGGTTTCAAGCGTCCTGCGATCGCCAGCCTCGAGGTCCAGCTCGGCGATCGCCTGACGAAACTGGTCGTCCGATGAGAAGCTGCTGGCAGCGAGCAGCTCGCCGACCAGGGTGCGGGCGGCGGCGAATGCCGTCACACGCCGTTGTGCGGCGCCGTTAAAGACGCAGCATCGTACGTCCGACGTCAGCGCGTCGGTCATCGCGGCCGCGGCAAGACGGCTCTTGCCAATGCCTGGTTCGCCGATCACGGCGATGGAAGCGCTCGCGCCGCCGGGCCTTGGGAGCCGCTCATGCAGGGCCTCAAGCTCGTCCGTGCGACCGACGATCGGATTTTGATAGCGGCGGGCGACGTCGTTGTGATCGACGTCTCTTGGCCGGGCATTCAGCCGATAGACTTCGGCGATCTGCACCGACGAGTGGTCGGACGGCGTCAGTTCGAGGGGCGATCGGCATAGCCTGGCCGTCTCGGCCGTGAGGCGGACCTCGCCAGGCGATGCTTCCTGCTGCAGCTTGGCGGCGACGTGCACGGTCGCGCCGGCAACGTCAAAGCGATAGATCGCGTTGCGGCCGCCTTTGCGCAAACCCACCAGGCCGGAATGAACGCCGACGCGAAAATTGACGGGAGCTCCGCCCGGTCCGGTGGCGGCGCTGTGCGCCTGAATGTCCCAGGCTGCAATGCAGGCGCGATCGGCGTGATCCTCATACGCGCTCGGCCAGCCGAAGATGGCAATGCCGCCATCGCCCGCATAGTGGACGATCTGTCCTCCGACGCGTTCGACCGAACTGCGGATGTGATCCAGCCAATGATCCAGAAACGATTGCGCCTCGTCGGGATCGACGGCGGCGATATGACGCGTCGACCCCACCATATCGACGGCGAGAACCGTTATGATGTTACGCTCTGCAGTTGCGGCACTGCCAACGGCCATCTCGCACCCCGGACGCAGAATTACGGAGGCAGATTAGCATGACGGGCCGATATGCCGCCATCCGTTCATCGGGTGACCTCGGGTCGCAAGCGGCTTGGCCCGGGGCTGTACCCGAAAACATCACCTGTTTACGGGTGCATTTCCCCCTTAGGCGGCAAGACCGTCCGAAGCCACCACTAGTCTGGCAATATTGTCTTTACCACTTTAGATATTGACAGCGGGCCCGCGCGATGGTCTCGCGATACCGCGCCCGCGGCGGGCTGACCTCATGGGTAAGCGGCGCGCGTCGCACGGTCGGCAACGGAGCCACGACGTTGGCATGCGCAGCAGGGCGTTTACCCCGTAAATTCAGCCGTGGCTCCCGTCGACATGCTCCAACAACGCCAGCAGCCCCTTCAGCAGCGCGGTCGGCGATGGCGGGCAGCCGGGAATGTGCAGATCGACCGGCAGGACGGCAGCGACACCGCCCATGCAGGCGTAGCTTCCCTTGAAAATACCCCCATCGACGGCGCAGCCGCCGACCGCGATGACCCATTTCGGATCGGGCATCGCGTTGTGGGTGCGGAGCAGCGCCTCGCGCATGTTCCTGGTCACGGGTCCGGTCACCATCAGCACATCGGCGTGACGAGGCGAGGCCACGAAACGCAGGCCGAAGCGCTCCAGATCGTAGAAGGCATTGCTGAGCGCATGGATTTCGAGCTCGCAAGCGTTGCACGAGCCGGCATCGACCTCCCGGATCGACAGCGAACGGCCGAGCCGCGCCTGCGCCGCCTTCTCGACATTCCGCGCGAGTTCCGCGAGCGCGGCCTCGTCGGGCGCAGGCGGCGGCTCGGTGAGCGGACCGCGGGTCAGGCTTTCGATCAGGGTTCTTCGCATCCCGATGCCTCTCAGATATCCGCGCCGGAATAGGCGCAGTTGAACGATCTGTTGCAGAGCGGGAGGTCGGCGACGATGTTGCCTTCGATCGCGGCTTCCAGAAGCGGCCACTGAAACCACGATGGATCGCGGAGATGGCAACGGGTGACGCGGCCTTCGCCGTCGAGGCGGAGCCAGACCAGCACATCGCCTCGAAAGGATTCGGTCACTGCCATGCCCTCGCATGCCACGCCGCTCGGTTTGGGCGGCGTGATGATCGCACCATTCGGCATCCGATCGAGGATTTGATCGATCAGCGACAGAGACTGCTCGACCTCACGAATGCGTATCCAGACGCGCGCGTCGACGTCGCCGGCCTCAAGCACCGGCACCTCGAACGACAACTGGTCGTAGGGCGCATAGGCCAGATCGCGCCGCGCGTCGAAGGCGCGACCCGCGGCGCGGCCGACATAGCCGCCGGCGCCGAATTTTTTCGCATAGTCGCGTTTCACAATGCCGCTCGTGACGGTGCGGTCCTGCAAAGACGCCGTGTTGTCATAGAGCTCGACGAGGCGCGGAAAGACTTTCCGTATTTCCGCGAGCAGCGCGCGGATGACAGCAGGTCCTTCGAGGGCGATGTCGCGGGCAAGACCGCCGGGCACGATCACGTCCATCATCAGCCGGTGGCCGAAGCTCGCGTCGGCCGCACGCAACACGCGCTCGCGCAGGATGCCGGTTTGGGCGTGCATCAATGGGAACGATGCGTCGTTGCAGATCCCACCGATGTCGCCCAAGTGATTAGCGAGTCGCTCCAGCTCCGCCATCAGCGCACGAAGCAGCGTCGCGCGCGGTGCAACGTCGATCTGCAAGGCCGCTTCGGCCGCACGCGCGAAGCCGAACGAATACGCCACCGTACTGTCACCCGAGGTGCGGCCGGCCAGTCTTGCAGCCGCATCGAGCGTGGCACCCGCCATCAGCGATTCGATACCCTTGTGGGCGTAGCCGAACCGCTGCTCCAGCCGCACGATATGCTCGCCATTGGCGGTGATGCGGAAATGGCCGGGCTCGATGGTTCCCGCGTGCACCGGGCCGACCGCGACCTGATGCAGCCCCTCGCCTTCGCTCGGCAAAAAGGGATAGGCGCCGCCATCGCGCGGCGCAGCGAGCCTGCCGAGCGGCGCCGTCCGGCCCCACGCGCCGTGGTCGAGCCAGGGCCGCGTATCGGGCGCGCCGGTCGCCTCCAGGCCGAACAGGTCACGGATCGTGCGCTCGAGCCGAAGCGCCGGCGCGTGGCGCGCGGCGACGCTCGGAAATTTGCCGTCGGCGCATTCCAGGCTGACGGTGGCGACCTCGTCGCCCCTGCCGAGCAGGGTCAGATGCACGGCCGACGCTTCGCCCCAGTAGCCGAACAGCGTAACCTCATCGGAGGCAAGCAGCTCGATCGCCTTGAGCCAGCCCTCTTCGCCAACCTCGGCGCGCGACCATGGCCCGTGGGCGGCGTTTACTTCACGATGCGGGATCAGGGCGAGCAGGCTCATCGCATCTTATCCCAACAGCTTCGCGACGTTGGAAAAGCTCGCAACCAGTGCGGGCGGCAGATAGATGCCGGCCATGAGCACCAGCGCGAAATGGGTGAACATCGGCACGTAGGACGCTTCCGCCGGCGCGGTTTGCCCCTTCGGATCGCCGAACACGATCACATTGAGCCGCATGAACAATCCGCCCAGCGCTATCAAAATCCCGAGGACCAGGATCGCCGCCAGCCAGGGCTGACGCGCAAATGTCGAGCTGATGACCAGAAACTCGCTCATAAAGATGCCAAGCGGCGGCAGGCCGGCGATGGCGACCACGCCGAGCACGAGGCCCCAGCCGAGCACCGGATTGGTCACGATCAGTCCGCCCATATCGGCGACTTTCTGTGTGCCCTTCACCTGCGCGATATGGCCGACGGAAAAGAAGATTGCAGACTTGGTCAGCGAGTGCATGGTCATGTGCAACAGACCGGCAAAATTCGCGAGTGGCCCGCCCATGCCGAAGGCGAACACGATGATGCCCATATGCTCGATCGAGGAATAGGCGAACATGCGCTTGATGTCGCGCCGGCGATAGAGCATCAGCGCTGCGAAGATCAGCGAAATCAGGCCCATCACAACCATCAGCGGCCCCGGCGCAATGGCACCTGCGCAGGCCGCCATGATCATCTTGAACCGCAACAGCGCATAGAGCGCGACGTTGAGCAGCAGGCCCGACAGCACCGCCGAGATCGGCGTCGGACCTTCCGCATGCGCGTCAGGCAGCCAGGCATGCAGCGGAGCAAGCCCGACCTTTGTGCCGTAGCCAAGGAGCAGAAACACGAAGGCAACATCGAGCAGGTCCGGATCGAACTGCCCAGCGCGCGCGACGAGCACGGTCCAGACCATGGCATCGGTCCCCTCGCCGATCACCGGCCGTGCCGCCATGTAAACCAGAATGGTGCCGAACAGGGCCAGGGCGATGCCGACACTGCCCAGGATGAAATATTTCCAGGCCGCTTCCAGCGCCTCATGGGTGCGGTAGATGCCCACCATCAGCACGGTGGTGAGCGTTGCGACTTCGATCGCGACCCACATCAGCCCGATATTGTTGGCGACAAGCGCGAGATTCATCGCCGCCATCAGAATCTGGTACATGGCGTGATAGAAGCGCACATAGGCCGGCGTCAGGCGGCCGATCTCGATCTCGTGGCCGATATAGCTTGCGCTGAACACGCTCGTCGTGAAGCCGACGAAGGTGGTGAGAACGATGAAGACCTTGTTGAGATCGTCGACCAGGAGATATTGGCCCGAGGCCGGCTCCACTACAAACAGCGAGACCGCGGTCAGCAGCGTGAGGAATGCCGCGAGCACATTCAGCACGGCGGTAACGCGATAGTCCGGCAGCAAGGCGAGGACCGCCGCCGCAAACGCCGGGATCACGAGCAGAGCCGTCAGCGCGTCGAACGTCATCGCCGCTCTCCCCGGAAACGGTCGAGCGCGGCGATATCGACGCTGTCGAAGCGCTCCCGGATACGGAACAGGAAGATGCCGATCACGATGAAAGCGATCAGCACGGAGAATGCGACGCTGATCTCGACCACCAGCGGCATCCCCTTGGCGCCGGTCGCAGCCAGTACCAGACCGTTTTCCAGCGACATGAAACCGACCACCTGGCTCACCGCGTTGCGGCGGGTGACCATGATCAGAAGGCCAAGCAATACCACCGACAGCGCAAAAGCGAGATCCTCGCGCGCCAGCGCATCGGCGCCGGGCGTGACTCGCAACATCACCACCATCGACAGCGCGACGAGGCCGATACCGCCCATCATGGTCAGTCCGACGCCGAGAGCAGTCTCGATTTCCCGATGAATCCCCAGCCTCACGATGATGCGGTGAAGTGCGACCGGTACGATGATGGCCTTGAAGATCAGCGCAATGGACGCGGTGACATAAAGATGCGGCGCATGCTGGACGAAGGCCTGCCATGCGACCGATAGCGACAGCACGAACGCATGCAGGGCATAGACATTGAGCAGCGCGTAGAGCCGGTCCTGATAGAGCAGCATGAAACTCGCAAGCACGAGGGAACCGGCAAGCAGGTGGGCGACGTCGAATTCGAGACCGTGCATGTTACAGGCTCCCCGACACGAAGCGCAAAAGCGTGGCAAGCAGCGCAAGCATCAACGCCGCGCCCAGAAACTCCGGGATGCGGAACACCCGCATCTTGGCGATCGAGGTTTCGAACACAGCGAGAAGAATGCCGCAGGCCGCCAGCTTGCCGATATAGGCGACGGCACCCACCGCATGCGCCAGCACGCCGGCACGAGGCTCGGCCGCGCCCCACGGCATGAACATGCACGCAATCAGGGAGATATAGACCAGAAGCTTCAGCTCCGAGGTGAGATCGATCAACGCGAGATGCCGCCCCGAATATTCCAGCACCATGGCTTCATGCACCATGGTGAGCTCGAGATGGGTGGCCGGATTGTCGACGGGGATGCGGCTATTCTCGGCGATCGCGACGATGATCAGGGCGATCAGCGCCAACCCGAGAGACACGCGCAAGCCGACCGCGCTCGATCCCATGTATTCCGCGATGGTCGAGAGTTGGGTCGAGCCCGCGATCATCGCGATTGCGAACACGGTGATGAGGATCGCGGGCTCGGCGAGCGAGGCGATCATCACCTCGCGGCTGGAGCCAATGCCGCCAAAGGCAGTGCCGACGTCCATCCCGGCCAACGCCAGGAAGAACCGCGCGCTGCCGAGCAGTGCGATGATGGCGATCAGGTCCGCTGACCACGAGAACAACAGCCCGCTGCCGAAGGTCGGCACCAGCGACGCCGCCACCCAGGTGCCGGCGAAGATGATGTAGGGGATGACGCGAAAGAGCCACGAAGCGTTCTCCGCCAGCACGACATCCTTTCGCATCAGGCGAATCAGGTCGCGATAGGGTTGCAGCAGCGGCGGGCCCTTGCGGCGCAACAGCTGCGCCTTCAGCTTGCGAATGAAGCCGGTGAGCAGCGGTGCGAGCGCCAGCACCAGCAGCATCTGCAAACCTTGCGAGACGAGATCGCGGACGAGCGTCATATCGCAAGCACCAGCAGCAGAAGCAGAAGCGCCATGAACACCAGGGTGAGATAGCGTCGGATCGTGAGGAATTGCAGGATATTGATGCGCTCGGTCGCAAAGGCGATGACCCGCCCGATCGGCACGTAGAGCGTCTCCCATATCAGGTCGTGCGTCTCGACGACGAGGCGCGCACGCTTTGCCGAACCCGGCGGCGGCATCTCGCCGATCTCGCGGGCGGCAAAGGTGACGGTGCCGAACACGCGACGGATCGGCTGAGAGAAGCTGTCGGCCGTGTACTGGATCGCGGGGTTCGAGTCGGGATAGCCGCAATCCCAGTACGGCGCGCGGCGCAGCCGGTCGGACGCAAGCCGATGGATTGCGAGGGAAGCGATCGATCCCGACAGCAGCACGAAGGTGAATACAAGAAGCCCGTTATAGGAGCTGCGGCTTTCCGCGATCGGCACGATGGTCAACCAATCCAGGCTCGCCTGGTGCGGCATGCTGTTACCAACCATGGTTTCGACGACGGGCGACAGCGCGTCGATGAACAGACCGGGAAAGATGCCGGCAATCAGGCAAAGCGCCGCCAGAGCGAACATGGCGGCGAGCGAGCAGCGATCGGCCTCCTGCGCTCCGGCGGCTATCGGTGTCCGCGCACGGCCGAGGAAGCTCACTCCGAAAAGTTTGACGAAACACGCTGCGGCCAAGGCGGCCGCGAGCGCCAGCAATGCGCCGACCGCGGGAATAATCAGCTTCAACCCCCAGGGCGGCAGTTGTGGGCTGAGCAGGATCGCCTGGAACGTCAGCCATTCCGAGACGAAGCCGTTGAAGGGCGGCAATGCCGAGATCGCCACGCAGCCGACCAGCATCGAGAAGGCGGTTTGCGGCATGCGATGGATCAGGCCGCCGAGCTTTTCCAGGTCGCGCTCGCCGGTCGCATTCAGCACGCTGCCGGCGCCGAAGAACAACAGGCTCTTGAATGCCATATGGTTGAAAATATGCAGGAGCGCCGCGGTGAAGGCGAGTGCGGCGATCAAATTCATCGCTTGCGCCTTGAACGCGAGCGCCAGCCCGAGCCCGACAAAGACGATGCCGACGTTCTCGATCGTCGAATAGGCCAACACGCGTTTGACGTCGCGCTGCATCAGTGCATAGAGCACCCCTAATGCCGCCGAGGGAGCGCCGACGCCGAGCACGACCATGCTCCACCACCATTCCGGCGTGCCGAGCAGGTCGAACACGATGCGCACAAAGCCATAGATCGCGACCTTGGTCATCACGCCGCTCATCAGGCCGGAGACGTGGCTTGGCGCGGCCGGATGCGCCAGCGGCAGCCAGGCATGCAGCGGCACGAGGCCGGCCTTGGAGCCGGCACCGACCAGCGCGAGCAGCAGCACGGCGCTGGCGACGCTTGCCGCAGGATGGATGGCGCGGATCGCGGCGAAATCGTAGTGACCGCTGCCGCCCGCCAGAACGCCGAAAGCGAGCAGGAGCGCCAGCGTGCCGAAGCCGGCCATCAGGAGATAGATATAGCCGGCACGCACATTCTCCGCTTCGCGATGATGCGAGACCACGAGCGCCCAGGAGGTCAGCGACATGAACTCCCAGGCAACGAGAAAGCTGAAAGCATCGTCCGCCAGCACGACGAGGTTCATGGCAGCGAGGTAAGCGGGATAGAACGGCAATACGCGGCCCGGCGAATCTTCATGCCGGCCATAGCCAAGCGCGAACAGGCTCGCCGCGGCGCCGCCAACATTGACGACGATGAGGAAGAAAGCGGCGAGCGGATCGATGCGAAAATGCGCGCCGAGCCAGGGCAAGCCGATCGGCAGCGTCGCGCTGAGGACGGGGTGGGCCGGGTCGAGCAGATTGAGAAGGGCTATCGCCGCGAGCGCCGAGGTGACGACGAGGCAGGCGAGATACAGCATCGCCGAGCCTTGCTTCTGCATCGAGAGCGCTATTCCGGCCGGCGCCAGCGCCAACAGCACCGCGACCGACCATAGCGCTGCCTGCATCATGGCCGCTGCCTTGCGTCAGTTGTCGCGTGCGAGATCATGGTCACGTGGCTCGCCCACCGTTTGGTGACTTCAGCCGCACGCCACGACCGCCCCCGCTGGAGATCGCCCCATCGCCGATCAATTCGACGCCGGCGCCGGCCAGTGCGTCGACTAGCTTGACGAGCGAATCGACGTTGCCGCGGATCACGCCTTCGGACGCTTCCATGCGTTGAATGGTCGGCAGGGACAGCCCGCAGCGCTGCGCGAGCTCGCGCTGATCTATCCCTAAGAGCGCGCGTGCGGCGCGCAGTTGCGCAGCGGTGATCATCGCGCTGCCAGCCCACCCGAAATTTTCAGAGAATCCAGTTATTATACCTCTAAACTGATGTGTCAAGCATCAATTAGAAAGTCTTGTGCATCAGTCGATGAAGGCGCCAGTCACCAGGCGCGAGCGAGACCGGTCGATCCGGAAATGCACCGGCCCATAAATAAAGAGGCCCCCGGTGGGCGTCGTGAGCCCACCAGGAACCCTGCTTGTACGGTCCTTACGCCGCGTCGCGATGGGCGGCGATGATCTGGTCGGCGGCGCGGCCCGTCACCTCGGCCATGTGGTCGAACTGGCGGGTGAAGCTACCGGCGCCGGCGGTCGCCGAGCGGAGCTCGACGATCAGCTCGCCGATCTCCGCCTCCGGCATCATCGCCCGCACGCAATCCCAGCCCGGCCAGCCCTCGCGGGTGTCGAAGCCGAGGATCTGCCCACGCCGCGCCGACAGGATCGCGTTGATCTTGGCGGTGGCGTCATTCGGGCAGACGATCTCGACGGTGTGGATCGGCTCCAGCAGCACGGGCTGGCAATTCGGCAGACCTTCGCTCAGTCCGATCCGAGCCGCGGTACGGAACGCCAGATCGGAAGAGTCGACGCTGTGATAGGAGCCGTCGGTCAGCGTCACCTGCACGTCGATCACGGGGAAGCCGAGCGGCCCGCGCGCGAGCCCGTCGACCACGCCCTCCTCCACCGCGCCGATATAGTTGCGTGGCACCGCGCCGCCGACCACCTTCTCGTGGAATTCGAAGCCGGTGCCGCGCGGCAGCGGCTTGATGTCGAGCACGACGTCGCCGAACTGGCCGTGGCCGCCGGACTGCTTCTTGTGCCGGCCGCGCTGGGTAATCGGCTTGCGGATGGTTTCCTGATAGCCGATCGCGGGCGGATGCGATTTGACGTTGACGCCGAAGCGGTCCTTGAGCCGCTCCTGCGCCACGCGCAGATGCATCTCGCCTTGCCCCCACAGCACTGTGTCGTGGGTGCGCGGGTTCTGCACCATGGTGAGCGAGGGATCCTCCTCGTTGAGGCGAAGCAGCGCCTGGCCGAGCTTGACGTCGTCCTTGCGGTCGTTCGCCGCAATCGACAGCGACAGCACGCCGGCCGTCGGTTCGATCGCGACCAGCGAGCCGGGCGCGGTCTTGCCGTTGCCGACGGTGTCGCCGGTCTTGATCGGATCCAGCTTGCCGAGCGCCACGGTGTCGCCGGCTTCGGCCGACACGCGCTTGGTATCATAGGCACCGTTGACGGCGAGAATGCCGGAGATGCGCGCACTTCCGCTGGAAGAGGATTGCAGTGTCGCACCGTCGTCGAGATGGCCGCACAATAGCCGCGTCAGCGACAGCTTGCCGCCGTGCTGCAAATGCATGGTCTTGAACACATAGCCCAACGCGTCCTTGCCCGCCGGCACGCCGAGGCGCTTGGCGGTCGCCTCGACATCGGGCGCTTCGTGGCGTAGCGCCTTCAACAACCGCAGCACGCCGTTCTCGCGGATCGCGCAGCCGAGCAGCACCGGGCAGATCTGCCCTTCGCGCAGCTCGCGCGCGAGATCGTCGAACACGGCGTCGCGCGGCGGCTGGATGTCCTCGAGCAGTTGTTCCATCAGCGCGTCGTCATGGTCGGCGAGCTTCTCCAGCATCGAGAAGCGCGCTTCCTTTTCGCGATCGAGATCGCCGCCATTGAGCTCGACCACCTCGGAGGCCTTGTGCTCGCGATAGACGAACGCGCGCTCGAGCGCGAGATCGACAAAGCCTTCGATCAATTCCCCGTTCCAGATCGGAATCTGGCGCAGCACCAGCGGCACGCGGGAAGCCGGCTGCAACATGGCGAGCGACTCGCGGATGCGCTTGTTGGCGCGGTCGATCTTGTTCAGGAACAGAAAACGCGGGATTTTCAGGTCTTCCAGCTCGCGCAGGATGATCTGGAGCTGCGGCAGCTTTTTCTCGTCCGCCTCGCAGACCACGATCGCGGCGTCGACCGCGGGCAGCGCGGCGCGCATGTCATGCGCGAACTCGACCGAGCCCGGACAGTCGATGAAGGTGTAATTATCGCCCATGAAGGAGGTGGTGGCCGCCGTGATCCCGACGGTCATCTTGTGATGACGTGCTTCAGCGCTGGCATCGCCTACGGAAGTTCCGGCATCGACACTGCCGGCTTTGGGGATCGCGCCTGTTCGCGCGAGGATGGCTTCGAGAAGAGTGGTTTTACCGCTTTGGAAAGGGCCCACCAGCGCGATGCACCGTGGACCGCGGGGACTTCTGACGTCTTGTCCCATTCGCCGTCTCCATTGGTTCGGAGCTCGGCCCTTGATTGGGTCGGCAAACAATAATGCTCTGCCTGCGTCCGAGATTTGGCAAGCGAGAAATCGTCGCTGCGGTGCGGCGTAATGAAAAGTGCGTTTTCCTACTCGTCATTGCGAGGAGCGAAGCGCGAAGCAATCCAGACCGCTTGCGCGGAGACAATCTGGATTGCTTCGCTACGCTCGCAATGACGAGGAGAGGCCTGTTAACGTCCCGGCCGCAGTTCCAGGCTCTCTAAACCGGCGGCGATGTTGACGCCGACCTGGCCTTGCAGGCTAAGCGGCTGCAAGGCGATCGAATTGTTGGAGCCGCCGACCAGCGCGTTGCCGCCGGCGCCGACGCCGAGCGAGGCCGAGCCTTGTGCTCCGGCGTAATTGCCGGAAAGATCGCCCGGCCCGAGTTGCGCGGTCGGCGCAAACACGCCCCAGGCCAACGCGGTTTCCTGGGTGATGCCGAGATCGAGGCCGACCTTCTGGATGGTGGCGATGTAGCGGTCTTCCGGCATGCCCTCGACGCGCAGCACGCAGCCGAGATGGGTGACGGAACCCACGATGAAGCCGACGCTGGTGCCGCCGCGGCATTCGAGCACGCCGACCTGCACGCGCGAGACCGGCGCCTGCGCATCGGCAGAGGCCAGCGCGCCGAGCAACGTTGCGGCGAAGATGGCGGAGGCGAGTAAGCGACGCATGAGGGAAAACTCCGAATGAAAAATCAAAGATGTGATGCGAGCGGAGAATGTGGACCCGACCCTTCATCTTTCTATGCCACAACCGGTTCCACCGCGCCAAAGAAAAGAGGCCCGCTCTCGCGGGCCTCTCGATGGATTCAATTTGATCCGTTCATCAGCCGTGACGACGGCGATGGTGATGCCAGTGGCCGCGATGCGGGAAGCCGGCCGGCTCGAGCTCGAGCCCGGCGATGCCGGCCGCGACGTTCAGCCCGGTCTGGCCCTGCACGCTGATCGGCTGCAGCGCATAGGCATTGGCGGGACCGCCAACCAGGAAATTGCCGCCGCCACCGATGCCGATCGACGCGTTGGCACCGACGCCACCGTAGGAGCCGGCGAGCTCGCCACGGCCGAGCCGCGTGGTCGGCGCATTGACGGCCCAGGTGAACTGCGTCTGCGCGGTGACGCCGAGGTCGACGCCGATGCGCCGCACGGTGGCAACATAAGCCTCGGGCCGACGGCCCGGGGTCTGGAACACGCAGTCGAGGCTGGTGACCGAGCCGACGACGAAGCCGACATTCTGTCCGCCCCGGCATTCGAGCAGGCCCGCTTGTACGGCGGACGCAGGCACCGCATTTGCCGTTGCAAACGAGCCCGCGAGGGCCGCGGCGGCGATGATGATGGTTGAAAGTCGCATAGTCCGATCTCCGCGAGAGACATAAGGTCAAGAAAGCGGAGGGACCATGAAGGAAGCGCCGTGTCCAAAACATGGCGCTTCCGAAATTTTGCCGTCAAAAGATCAAGACAATTATGTGTCTTGTAACTTGACAGGCCTCGTTTTCGACGCGTTCTTCGCTCGCGAAAAGTTTATCGCAGATTGCCGCAGAAGCGCTGGATGCGTTTGCAGGCGTCTTCGAGGTCGCTGGTCTTGGTGGCGTAGGAGATGCGGAACGCCGGTCCCAGCCCGAACGCGGAACCCTGCACCACGGCGACGCCTTCGGCTTCGAGCAGCTCGGTGACGAAATCCTCGTCATTGGCGAGCTTCTTGCCCGACGCCGTCGTCTTGCCGATGGTGCCGGCGCAGGACGGATAGACATAGAACGCGCCTTCGGGACGCGGACAATCGATGCCGTTCGCCTGGTTCAGCATGGAGACCACGAGGTCGCGCCGCTCCTTGAACACCTTGTTGTTCGCAGGGATGAAATCCTGCGGACCGTTGAGTGCCTCCACCGAAGCCCATTGCGAGATCGAGGACGGGTTCGAGGTCGACTGCGACTGGATGGTCGCCATCGCCTTGATCAGCGCGGCCGGACCACCCGCATAGCCGATGCGCCAGCCCGTCATGCAATAGGCCTTCGACACGCCGTTCACGGTCAGCGTGCGATCGTAGAGTTTCGGCTCGATCTGCACCGGGGTTGCGAACTTGAAGTCGTCGTAGACGAGATGCTCGTACATGTCGTCGGTCATGACCCAGACATGCGGATGCTTCACCAGCACATCGGTGATCGCCTTCAGCTCGGCATGGCTGTAGGCCGCGCCGGTCGGGTTCGACGGCGAGTTGAGGATGATCCACTTGGTCTTCGGCGTGATCGCCTTCTCCAGATCGGCCGCGCGCAGCTTGAAGCCGTGCTCGGCGGTGCAGATCACCGGCACCGACTCGCCGCCGGCGAGCGCCACCATCTCCGGATAGCTGACCCAATAGGGCGCGGGGATGATCACCTCGTCGCCCGGATTGATGGTCGCCATCAGCGCATTGTAAAGCACCTGCTTGCCGCCGGTGCCGACGATGATCTGGTTCGGCTTGTAGCTGAGCTCGTTCTCGCGCTTGAACTTGGCGATGATCGCTTCCTTCAGCTCGGGAATGCCGCCGACATCGGTGTACTTGGTCTTGCCGTCCTTGATCGCCTTGATCGCGGCCTGCTTGATGTTTTCCGGCGTGTCGAAATCGGGCTCGCCCGCGCCGAGGCCGATGACATTGCGGCCTGCCGCCTTCAGCGCGCGTGCTTTATCCGTGACCGCGATGGTCGCGGACGGCTTCACACGGTCGAGCGCAGCGGACAGGAAGGGCATCATCGGCTCCTTTGGCCAAGCGTCGTGAACGGGTACGCTCACGACTCCATTTGAGGGAATATCGGCACCCTATTCCTCCCCCCGCTGCATCGCAAGAAGCTTCGAGAGATACGCGGGAATTTTAGGGAACATTAAAGGGCCCCCGGCTAGGCTCCGCTGCGCAACATTCCTAAAATTCAGCGGCAAAATGGCTCATATCTGGCAAGGCCTGCGATCCGGCGAGTGGCTCACCGCTGCCCGCGCGCGTGGCTATGCCCTGATCCTGCTTATCATCTGCGGCCTCGCCATCATCGGCTGGCTCGCGGCTTCGCGCGGCCTGATCGATCCGAACGGCAAGCCGATCGGAACCGACTTCTCCAACGTCTATGCCGCGGGCGAATTGACCTGGCAGGGCAAGCCCGCCGACGCCTATGACCCTGCGCTCCAGCATGCGGCAGAGAAGGCGACGTTCGGCGGGCGCGAGGTGCCGTTCTATGGCTGGCACTATCCGCCGTTCTTCTTTGCGATCGCCTTCCTGGTTGCGAGCCTGCCTTACGCGCTGGGGCTCGCGCTCTGGCTCGCGGCGAGCTTTGCCGCCTATCTCGCCGCGATCCGCGCGATCCTGCCGCGACCCGAGACGCTCCTGATCGCGGCCGCTTTCCCCGCCGTGTTCGTCAACATCGGTCATGGCCAGAATGGCTTTCTGACCGCGGCCCTGCTCGGCGGCGCGCTACAGCTGCTCGACCGCAGGCCGTGGCTCGCCGGCGTGCTGATCGGGCTGCTCGCCTACAAGCCGCAATTCGGCGTGATGATCCCGATTGCGCTGCTCGCCAGCCAGCGCTGGAGCAGCATTGCGGCTGCGGTCGCCACCATCGCCGCACTCCTCGCGCTGAGCTTCGTCACGCTCGGCGGCGACGTCTGGCACGCCTTCGCCGACTCCACGCATTTCACCCAAACGGTCGTGCTCGAGCAGGGCGGCACCGGCTGGGAGAAAATCCAGTCGGCGTTTTCCGCCGCGCGCAATTGGGGCGCGGATGTCCACACCGCCTACGCCATCCAGATCGCGCTCGGCGTGACGCTCGCCGCAACGCTGGCCTGGCTCTGGCGTAGTGACGCCGCCTTCGAGCTGAAGGCCTCGGCGCTTGCGACCGCGAGCCTGCTCGCGACACCTTACGTGGTCGACTACGATCTCGTCGTGCTCGCGATCTCGATCGCGTTCCTCGTCCGCCATGGTTTTGCACGCGGCTTCCACGATTACGAGATCAGCGCGCTCGCCGCCGCCTGGATCGTGCCGCTGCTCTCGCGCGCGATTGCCGGGGCAACCGGAATCCCGCTCGGCCTGATCGTGATGCTCGTGCTCTATGGCCTGACATTGCGCCGTGCGATCGCGCAAGCGCGCGCGCATCAAGCCTGCCCGCATCGCGCAAGCGTGATCTGAATTGTACGAGCGTGTTGGAATGTTGTTCCGCAACGCTGCAGTGCGGTAGACGTTTTCGACTTTTTCCACCAACTGGCCCTTGCGGCGCACCGTCGTCGGCATCATTGTTTGGCCGCTATGCGGCATGACAAGGCGAGATGGCAATCGTCCTTGCCGTCATCGGCGCATCACAGGATCAGCACTTCACGTATGTACAAACTCTACTCGATGCAGCGCTCCGGCAACAGCTACAAGGTCCGCCTTGCGCTGGCGCTGCTCAACACGCCCTATCATGCGATCGAGATCGACATCCTGCGCGGTGAAAGCCGCACGCCGGAATTCCTCGAGAAGAACCCGAGCGGCCAGGTGCCGCTGCTCGAGGTCGAGGACGGCCGCTATCTTGCCGAGTCGAACGCGATCCTCTGGTTCGTGACCAACGGCACGCCGCTGTCGCCGGAGTCGCGGATCGAGCGTGCCGAAGCGCTGCAATGGATGTTCTTCGAGCAGCATGCGCTCGAGCCCAATATCGGCGCGGCCTATTTCTGGCTGGCGCTGGTCAAGGGCGGCCGCGTGTTGCAGACGCATGCGCTGGAAGACTGGATGGAGCGCGGCTACGCGGCGCTCCAGGTGATGGAAAACCACCTCAAGACCCACGACTACTTTGCCGCGGGCCAGCTCACCGTCGCCGACATCGCGCTTTATGGCTACACCCATGTCGCCGAGCGCTGCGACTTCGAGCTCGATACATTCCCGGCGATCCGCTCGTGGCTGAAGCGGGTCGAGGAGAGCCCGGGCTTCGTCGCGATGGACTGGCGCCCGGACGAAGTCGATTCCGCCAGCATCGCGGCGGGCGTGTGAATCTCTTGATCCTCATGGTTCTCGATCCTCATGGTGGGGAGCCCGCAACGCGGGCGTCTCGAACCATGCGGCCCCCGCAGAGGCCGCATCCTTCGAGACGCTTGCTGCGCAAGCTCCTCAGGATGAGGGGATAAAGCCGAACTCGGCGCAACGTGCTCAAGCCAATTAGTTAACAACCCTTAACGCTTGCGGCGACTTGGCGGTGAAATGGCCGCAATGTTGCCCGCCGTTTTTGCGACATCCTTTGCGTCGCGGGTGATTCGCCCGCGGCTTGGTAAGGGCCCCCGACCATGACACGGTCACAACGCGCCGCCGGTTTTGCCGGCCAGGACACTCCTGTTGCCTCGCCCCGGCTGATCGACGCCGTCGTGGCCTCGCTCGCCTTTGGCGCATTCTCGCTCTGCCTCGTCGTCACGCTGACGGTGCTGTCGCTCCGGGCCTGCACGGCCATGCCGCTCTAGTGCCGCCGCACTAGCCGCCTCTCGCGCCCAGCCGATTCCAGCGCTTCGTTAACGCCGCCCTCACGCGCAGGCGCATCCTGCACGCATATTTGATCCAACAAAGCTGAAAGCTGAGTCGGCCTGTTCAATCATGTCTTAAGCACCGAGCGGGAAACTTCGCTGTGGATACAGAGGTGCAAGACTGGACACGGCATGCAGTTCGATTGGCGTGCAATCGCAGGACCGGCGCTCGCGGCGGCGACATCGCTCGGCGCCGTGCTGATCGATGGCCATGTCTACCACGTCCCCAATCCGGCGCCGCTCCTCGTTTGCATCGTCGCCTTTGCGGGCTCGCTCAGCGGGCTCGGATCGGCCGCGATCAGCGCGGCCATCGCGATTGCCGGCTCGGCGTTGTTCTTCCTCAATCACCGCGGAACGCCTGGCTATGACCACGCCGACCTGATCCGGCTGGCGATGCTGGCCGTCACGGCCGGCGGTACCGCGGCGGTCACGGGATTGCTGCGGCAATGGATGATGGACGCGTTCGCACTGGAACGGCAGCACCATGCGACCGCCGAGCGGCTGTCCGCCGCGCTCGACCAGGTCGACATCGGCATCGTCCTGCTCGACGCCGACACCCGCGCCGAATTCATCAACCGCGCCTTCCGCAACTATTTCGCGCTGCCCGACGAGAAGGCGGACTCCAAGCCAGCCTTCATCGCGCTGATGTATCACGGCCGCGACACCGGCGCCTATGAGATGCCGGCGGACGAGCTCAACGCCTTCATCGCCCGCCGCATGGAGATGATGCGCATCGGCGATTCCACGCCGATCAACATCAAGCTCAAGGACGGCAAGGTGCTGCGCTTCTCCTGCACGGCGCTGCCCGACGGCGGCCGCATGCTGAGCTACACGCCGGTCACCGATCTCGTCCGCCACACCGACGATCCCGCCGACGCCGAATATTATCAGGCGCTGCGCGGCGGCGGCAGCGATCGCAGCCTCGTCCGTGCCCTGAGGGCGGCGGAGTAATCCCGACAGTCCCTCATGGTGAGGAGGCGCGCCAGCGCCGTCTCGAATCATGAGGCCGCGACGGTGGCCACATCCTTCGAGACGCGCTTCGCGCTCCTCAGGATGAGGAGATAGAGCGTACGCGCGGTAACAAGATCAGACCGCGGTCAAGCCCGAAATATCATTGATCGGATCGCGCGAAGTCCCTAAACCGGAAGCAACCGAACGCGCATACGAAAGATATAAGATGTCTGATAACTTGTCCGTCCGCTTCGTGCAGCGAAGCGATTTCGACAAATGGCTGCCGCTGTGGGACGGCTACAACGCCTTCTACGGACGTTCGGGCCCGACCGCGCTGCCGCGCGAGATCACCGAGATGACGTGGCAGCGTTTCTTCGACGGCTACGAGCCGGTCTATGGCCTCGTCGCCGAAAGTGGCGGCGAACTGCTCGGGCTGACGCATTACCTGCTTCATCGCAGCACCACGCTGCTCGAGCCGCTTTGCTATCTGCAGGATCTGTTCACTTCCGAGGCCGCGCGCGGCAAAGGCGTCGGCCGCGCGCTGATCGAAGGCGTCTACGCGCAGGCCAGGCTCCTGGGCTCGCCGCGCGTCTATTGGCAGACGCATCAGACCAACACCACCGCACGCACGCTCTACGACAAGGTCGCCGAGCACCAGGGCTTCATCATCTATCGCAAGCAGCTTTGATAAAGCTGACACGCGATCGTAGCCCGGATGAGCGAAGCGATATCCGGGACTCCCGCATGTCGCTGCGCTCATGCGGGCTACACTCGATCCCGTGTGGACGTGCCCGAAGCCCCTGTTTTACGGGCCTGTGGATAATATCCCTGTCACCCGCACGTAACAAAGCGGGTCTAGGCTGGCTCGGCGTCTGATCAGGCCCCCCGTCACAGATCAAGCGCCCCAGCGGTCCCCGTCAGTCGCCGCGTCTGACCGGGGCCGCACTTTTTTGGACCCCTGCCTTCCGCATTCCCTGCCCCGCAAGGCTTTTTCGACGGTCCGGCATGCGCGGCCGTGGGTCAGATCACCTTGAAGCGGGTATAGGCACGCGTCACAATACGCGTCCGTCCGCTTCCCAAATACCGTCACCAGGATTTTTCCATGCAAATTCGCAATCTCGGCGGCTCCGGCCTGCGCGTCTCGGCAGTCGGCCTCGGCTGCAATAATTTCGGCCAGCGCGTCGACCTCGAAGGCTCGCGCAAGGTGATCCACAAGGCGCTCGACCTCGGCATCACCCTGTTCGACACCGCGGATATCTACTCGGACATGGGCGGCTCGGAGAACGTGCTGGGCGCCGTGCTCGGCGACCGCCGCAAGGACATCGTGCTCGCGACCAAATATTCCAAGCCGATGGCGAGCGACGGCACCAAGCAGGGCGCCTCGCGGCGCTACATCATGAACGCGGTCGAAGCGAGCCTGAAGCGGCTCAAGACCGACTATATCGATCTCTACCAGCAGCATGATTACGATCCGCTGACGCCGATCGAGGAGAGCTTGCGCGCGCTGGACGATCTCGTGCGCCAGGGCAAGGTCCGCTACATCGGCAATTCGAATTTCCCGGCCTGGCGCGTGGCGGAAGCCGAATATGTCGCGCGCGCGATGAATGTCAGCCGCTTCGTCTCCTGCCAGGACGAATACTCGCTCGTCGTCCGCGACATCGAGAAGGATCTGCTGCCGGCCGCGGAGGAATATAACCTTGGCCTGTTGCCGTTCTTCCCGCTCGCCAGCGGGCTCCTCACCGGCAAGTACAAACGTGGCGAAGCGGCCCCAAGCGATACGCGCTTCGGCAAGGTGGAGCGCCTGCGCGACCGCTACGTCACGCCGCGCAACGAGAAGATCGTCGAACAGCTGCAAGCCTTCGCACAGGCGCGCGGCCACTCCATGCTGGAGCTCGCCTTCTCCTGGCTCGCCGCAAGGCCGCAAGTGGCGAGCGTGATCGCCGGCGCCACCCGCGTCGAGCAGGTCGAGCAGAACGTGAAAGCCATCGCGTGGAATCTCTCCGCGGAAGAGATGGCGGAGATCGACGGGATGACGTTGTGATGGAAGCGCCACTCTCTCGCTCCCTCTCCCCGCCCTTCGCGGGGAGAGGGTTGGGGTGAGGGGCTCTATCTGCTGAGCTCGGCCTGAATTGTGGCCAACACACCTTCGAGGTTGCCGAGCACATCGTTGTTCCAGAATCGAATAACTCGATAACCTTCAGCCACCAGGTAACGATCCCGAACAGCATCCTCAGGGGAGTCGCTGTGCTGACCGCCATCGGCTTCGATCACGACCTGTTTTTCGCGACACACGAAATCGCAGATGTATCGGCCGATCGGCACTTGTCTCGCAAATTTGTGGCCATCGATCTGGCGATTGCGGATACGATTCCAAAGAACCGTCTCCGCGTCCGTTTGGTTGGCGCGCAGCTTTCTGGCTGTTCGGATAGTCTTTTCTTTGCGTCCCCGCACTGCCCTGCCCCTCACCCCGAGCAGCGCTACGCGCTGCTCCGACCTCTCCCCGCAAAAGGGCGGGGAGAGGTGGAATCAAGCAATCAGCCCCTTCATCGGCCTTGCCGCGGCGCTATCCGGAAACACCGTTTGCGCCAGCACGTGCTCGTTGATGCCGAGGTGATCGGCGAGCACGCCCTTCACGACGCTGCGCAAGTCGGTGGTCGGCGCGAGGTCGCGGGCCTGGTAGAGGTTGGCGGGCTTCAGGCCGGGCCAGCCCGAGATCACGCGGCCACCCTTGATCGCGCCGCCGGCGAGAAGCGCGATGGTGCCGGTGCCGTGGTCGGTGCCTTCGGTGCCGTTGATATGCGCGGTGCGGCCGAACTCGGTGGCAACGATGATGGCGGTGTCGCGCCAGTGCTGGCCGAGACCGCTCTCGAATTCCGCGAAGGCGCCGTCGAGGCCCGACAGCAGCAGCGCCAGCCGCCCGACCGGACCGCCTTCATTGGCGTGCGTATCCCAGCCATCGAAGGCGAGCGCGGCGATGCGCGGGCCATCGTCGGCGGCCATCAGCTTGGCGGCGCCGCGCGCGACGTTGCGCATGACGGTGACGGCATTGCCGCCGGGCTGCTGCTTCATGTCGTTGCCAGCCGCGGCCTTCTCGAGCTGCAAGCCCTGCGACAGCGCGGTAGCGAGCGCGGGATCACGATGACGATAGAGTTCAACAAGCCGCATCGCGGTGTCGTCAGCGGCCTGCGGCAGCGCCGCCGGCACCCAGCCGACGGTCGGCGCCGCGCCGCGCAGCACCAGCGGCGTGGTCGGGCCAACCGCGAGCGCGTTTGCGACACGCTCACCGCGCGGCAACGCCTCCAGCGCACGGTTGAGCCAGCCGGATTGCACCCGGCCAGGACCGGCATAGCCGCTCTCCAGCACGTCCTGCCCGTCAAAATGCGAGCGATCGCGATAGGGCGTCGATACCGCATGGATCACCGCGGCCTGCTTGTTCGCATAGAGCCGCGCAAATTCCGGCATCGACGGATGCAGGCCGAAGAAGGAGTCCAGCATGACCGCAGGATGCTGCCCACCCGAAGTCAGCGCGATCGCGCCATGAAGCGCGGCATAATCGGGATCGCCGATCGGCGCGACGGTAGCGAGCCCATCGAGCGCACCGCGCAGGATCACGACGACGAGGCGCGGATCGCGGCCCTCAGTGGCGCGGGCGAATTTCGGCAAGTAGGCCCAGGCGGCAAAGGAGGCGCCGCCGAGCAGAAGCGCGCGGCGGGATGTCACGAGCCGGGCATAGCCATCACAGCAATCCATCGTCATCTCCTCTGGAATTCCGGCGACATCAACAGCAGCGCCATCGCCTGCTGCCGCGATTCCGCGCGCGCGACGGTATGGCGGGTTTCATCCGAGGCCGCATCCGCTGCCGCGAGCTCCAGCAGCTCGCGCGGATCGACCGAGTCGGGAAGCCTCGCCGCAACCTGCGCCGCGATATCGAGCCGCAGCTTCATGCCTTCGGGCGCGGCCCAGGCGGCATTGGTGTCGGGAAAGCCGTTCGGCCCCGCCGGCGACCACAAGGGCTGGCCGAGCAGATTGAGACCGCCGAGATAGCGGCCGGGCTCCTCGGGCACGCGCGACAGAATGCGGCCCGTCGCGACCAGATATTCGTAGGGCGAGCGCATCTTCGACAGCGGCGCCGCCCAGGCCTCGTCCGAATCGACCAGCGCATTCGCAAGCAGACGCAGATCGCCATCGGTCTTGGTGAAGACGTCCTGCAACCGCGCCACCAGCGCCGGTGGCGGATCGTCGGCGATGAAATGCCGGGCGAATTTGGTCGCGATGAATTTCGCGGTCGAGGGATGGCGTGCGATATCCCTTAGCACCGCCTCGCCCTGTGCGAGGCCGCCGGTCGCGTAGACCTTGCCGAGCACGCGCTGCGCGCCCGGCTCATGCGCATTGTTGTTGAACACGAAGGTGCCGGGCTGACCCAGCTGGCCGAGCCGGCCGGCATAGGTCCACCCCGTAATGACGCGCGCGAACGACGTCACGTCGTCCTGGGTGTAGCCGCCGTTCACCCCCAGCGTATGCAGCTCCATGATCTCGCGCGCGAGATTTTCGTTCAGGCCGCGATGGCGGTTGATGCCGGCACGCGAGTCCGGCCCCAGCGATTGCTGGTTGTCGAGGAAGAACAGCATCGCCGGATGCTGCTCGACCGCCAGCAGCATGTCGGTAAAGCGGCCGAGCACGTGAGGGCGGATCGCCTCGCGCTCGAACGAGCCGGCCCACATCCGCGCCAGCCCCCCCTTGCTCGCGGAGATGCAGAAATGGTTGGACCAGAACACGACCAGCCGCTCGGCAAAGCCGCATTCGGCGACGCTCGCGCGCTGAAGCCGCGCCAGCGCCTCGGTGCGAAACGTCTTCTGGATCACATTGAGCTGTGGCGGTGCCGGCTTGGGCGGATGGAGCTGCGGCGCCATGTTGGATTGCATCATCTCCGGCGGCGCCGCGTTATTTGCTGCGGGCTGAACCGGCTGATCCTTGGGCGAGATGTCCTGCGCGACGTTGGCGAGCGACAGGCCGCGGCGCTGCTGCGCCTTGGCATCGGACACGCCTTGTTGCGGAGTTTCCGTCGCGGCTCCCGCCGTGGCGGATTTCGCTGCCGCTTCGCGCGCCTGCTTCTGCTCGAACTGAAATTCGAATACGGCCCTCGCGAGATCCGGCGTCGGCTGCAATCCCGGCACTTCCAAAAGAGTGGCATTGACGCGGCCCAGATCGGCCTTGACGAAACCGCGCGGATCGGACGCGGCGTTGACGAAATCGCCGGAAGCGCCGCCGCGGGCGCCGAAGCCGAACCGGTTGAGCGCGACGAGTGCAGTTCTGGAATCGCGGGCCATCTGCTATTCCCTGATATTCCCTTGCCGGGTCCTTTGGCGGAGTTTCCCGCTGCGCTTTGGTCGGCCAAGACTATAGCGCCGTTCGAGATGAACCCGGCATGAAAACACTGGGGAATTCCTTTTACATTCATGACAAATCGGACAGAAAGCACCACGTTCCGCCGACTGGCTTGTTCTCGATGCGGCAAAACATTCGATTGCGATCCCGCCGGGTCATGCTGGTGCAAGGATGAAACATTTCGCCTGCCGATGCCGGTCGAAGGCGAGGATTGTCTGTGCCCGGATTGTTTGCGGAAGGCGGCGAAACAAGCGACGTCACCTTAGCGAAACCTTGTTAGCGATGCCTCGGCCATCTCCGGCTCTCCCCGAATGCAGCGCAGCGCGCCAGCGGTGCGCTGCTGATCCGGGGTCCGTCCATTTGCGCGTGGGTCCCGGCTCTGCGGTGCACCGCCATAGCGCGTCAAAGACGCGCGTGAACGCGCTTAAGGCGCTGCACGAAATTTGCAAAACCCGAGATCAATCTCGGCATGCCGCCGACCTTTGGCGGGACGCAGCGGCTACCGCGGCTTGCCGGCCGCAAGCGCGCGCTGGAATTCCTGCTGACCGGCGATCCCTTCCCGCCGCAGCGCGCGCTCGAGATCGGACGGATCAATGCCGTCGTGCCGCATCACGAGCTGCTGCCGGCCGCTCGCGCACTCGCTAGCCGCATCATCCGCCACTCGCCGCTGGCGGTCGGCGGTGTCATCACCGCGGTGACGCGCGGGCTCAACATGGCGATCGCAGAAGGACTGCTGGTCGAGAGCGAGCAATTCGCCGCGCTGGTGCCGAGCCATGACCTGAGCGAAGGCCTCGCCGCCTGGAAAGAGCGCCGCGCGCCGAATTATCGCGGCGCGTGAGCATGATCCGGAAAAGTGTGAAGCGGCTTTCCGAAAAGATCATGCTCGAACAAGAATCTAGACCGCAAAGCCCGGCGATTTGCGCGCCAGCCCATCGAACGCATCGAGTAGCTTTTCGCGCCAGGCGTAAATTGGATCGTCCTCCGCGAGCAGCTTGAACGGGCTCACCACGCGCGCCCATTGAAAGCCGCCGAACACGATGTAGTCGGCATAGTTCGGCGCAGCTCCGCCGAGATAGGATTGCGCGCGGAGCGTCATGCGCAGCGGCTCGAGCGAGCGGCGAAGGGCGATGACGGCCCTGTCGCGATCGGCCGAGGCTTCCTCGAGTCTCCGACCCAAGCGCGCCTCGCGCGAGGCGCGGAAATAATCGGCATCGACGGAGCCGAGATGCGCTGGAATATCGGCGACGATCAGCGGGAAGATGCCGCCGACGATGGCGATGTCGCCCCAGGCATTGATCAGCTTCATCGCCGCGCGACCGCCTTCGCCGCCGAACAGCGAAGGACGGTCGGCAAAAGTGTCTTCGAGATAATTGGCGATTACCCAGGAATCGACCACCGGGTTCTCATCGTGCAGCAGCACCGGCACTTTCTCCGAGCCGTGCGGCGCGATCGCCTGCTTCTCGGTGAAACGCCACGGGATCGAGCCGTGGTCGAGCCCCTTATGCGCCAGCGCCATCCGCGTCCGCCAGCAATAAGGGCTGAACGGACGCGCCGCATTGGTGCCGACCAGTTCGAAGAGTTGGAGATTCATGGAAGTGCCCTATCGATATCCGCCGTCATTGCGAGGAGCGAAGCGACGAAGCAATCCATGCCACCGCAAGGGGAAAAATGGATTGCTTCGCTTCGCTCGCAATGACGAGTCTACGCCTGATCGGGACGGATTGTTACCGCACCACCGCGGCCGTCTGCCCGAACAGGATCTTCCGCTCCTCCTCGGTGCGATTGACGGGCTGGCCGAAATTCGGGTTGACCTCTTTTGCCTTGGCATAGGCGCGCTCGGTGGCGGGCCTCACCTTGATGGTCTCCAGCCAGCGCTTCAGATGCGGGAACTGGTCGATGTCCTGGCCCTGGTTCTTGTAAGGCACGACCCAGGGATAACAGGCCATGTCGGCAATCGAATAGTCGCCGCCGATATATTCGCGGTCGGCAAGGCGCTTGTTGAGCACGCCGTAGAGGCGGTTGGTCTCGTTGACATAGCGGTCGATGGCGTAGGGAATCTTGTCAACGGCATAGTTGCGGAAGTGATGGTTCTGCCCGGCCATCGGCCCGAGCCCGCCCATCTGCCAGAACGTCCACTGGATCACGTCGTAACGGGCGTGGAAATCGGCGGGCAGGAACTTGCCGGTCTTCTCGGCGAGATAGAGCAGCATCGCACCCGACTCGAAAATCGAGATCGGCTTGCCGCCACCTTTCGGCGCGTGATCGACCATCGCCGGGATGCGATTGTTGGGCGCGATCGCCAGAAACTCCGGACGAAACTGCTCGCCCTTGCCGATGTTCACCGGGAAAATCTTGTACTGCAAACCGGTCTCTTCGAGGAACATCGTTATCTTGTGGCCGTTCGGCGTGGTCCAATAATAGAGGTCGATCATGGCTGGCGTTCCTGTCCTGCTCTCGCGTTGGCGGAGTCGCAAATTCATGCGATTGCATGAATGTTGCTACGGCCCTTATCCGAGTCAATGGCAGGCGGCGGGAACATGCGGAATTGTGATCGCGCTTCAGCTCACACGGCCATGCGCGCGAAGCAGCCTTTCGCCGTCTTCCGTCACCGTCACGACGAGACCGAGGCCCGCGATCGTCTCGCGCGCCACATAGCCGCGGTCGGCGGCGTCCTCCCAAATGGTGAGCCGCGGACACGAGGTCTTCCAGGTGCCGATCACCTCGGAATAGGCACGCGGCTCGCGCTCGATCCATTCGACGAAATCGAGCACCAGCGGATCGGCTGTCTCCGTCATCGCGTGTCTCCTTTGTTGAGCATGACCTTTTCGGAAAACCGGTGTCCACTTTTCCGCATCATGCTTCAGAAAGACGCGGCCGAGCTTTTCGCGACCAGGAGCCAGCCGCCATAGAGCAGATAATAGCTCGCCACCGTCGTGATCAGCCGGTTGGCCCAGCGGCGGAATTGCTGATCGCTCATCGCCTCCAGCACGCGCCGCGACAGCGTGGTGCCGAGCATGGAGGCGCCGATCGCAACCAGCGCCAGCACCGGATTGAGCGAGGCCGCGCTATCGATGATGCCGCCGAAATAGATCAGCTTGGTGAAATGGCTTGCGACCTGACAGGTCGCCTTGGTGGCGATGATGCCGCGGCGGTCCATCTTGCCGCCGCCGAGGAAGTAGATATCGAGCAGCGGGCCGATCACGCCGGTCATCAGCATCAGGCCCATGCAGATCGAGCCGTAGAGGGCGCCCTGCCAGATACTTTCCGGATCGGGCTTGAGGTCGGACGGCATAAGGCGGGCGAGAAACGGCGTCGCGCCCAGCATCAACAGCGCGATCGGCTTGTCCGGCACGTAGCGCGCGATCGACCAGATCAGAAGCGCGATCGCGCAGCCGATGAGATAGATGAACACCGGCCGCCAGCTGATATGCGCGCGCCAGAGGAAGGCGCGCCAGCCGTTGGAGGCCATCTGCGTGATCGCATGCAGCACCATCGCCGCCGGCAGCGGCATCAGGACGAGCAGCACGCCGATCAGGATCATGCCGCCGGCCATGCCGAACAGCCCCGACAGGAACGCGGTCGCAACCATCAGCGCGCCAAGGGCTGCAATCATCAGGGGCGTCATTCGGTTCTCCGGCGGCGGCAACGAGCTCAGGTGTTCCTACTCCCTCGCCCCGTTCTTACGGGGAGAGGGCCGGGGTGAGGGGCTCTCTCCACGAATCGAACTGGCGGAGAAAGCCCCTCACCCGGATTGCTTCGCAATCCGACCTCTCTCCGTTGTGAAGAACGGGGAGAGGTGAAATAGGCGAGCATTGTGCAAATCATCGAATCCAACACCTGTATTTCTGCCCCGCTTGTGCGCTTCCCGCAAACCGAGTTATCTTGCCCTCAGCATCAGCTTTCCTGAGGGTCGGTTTGCGACGACTGCTTTTTCTCAACGGCATCAAGGCATTTGAAGCGGCGGCGCGCGGCGGCAGCTTTGCGGCGGCAGGCGCCGAGCTCAACGTCTCGCCGGCCGCGATCAGCCGGATGGTGCACCTCCTGGAGCAGCGGCTCGGCGTCGCGCTGTTCGAGCGCAAGGCCAACCGCCTGCTGCCGACCGCGGCTGGCCGCGCCTATCAGAGCGGGCTGACGCCGATCTTCGACGCGCTCGCAAGCCTCACCGCGCAGGTGACGGCGCCGGCCGCGCTCCGTGTGCTCACCATCGGCGTCGGGCCGACCTTCGCGATGCGCTGGCTGATCCCGCGGCTGGCGGATTTCAGCCGGCAGGAGCCGGCCATCGAGGTCCGTTTCACCACCGGCGGCGTCGCGGTGCCGTTCGGCGACGACTGGAGCTGCGGCATCAGACTCGGCGACGGCGACTGGCCGGGCCTGGTCGCCGAGCCCTTGTTCGCCGCCGATCTGCTCCCGGTCTGCACGCCGAAACTCGCCGCATCGATCAAGCGCGCGGGCGATCTCCGGGGGCCGAGCCTGCTCCGTGTCGCGCATTCGCCGGAGGACTGGCCGAGCTGGCTGAAAGCCGCCGGCGTTGCCCGCCTCACCGCGCGCGGCACCGAGTTTCAGTATTACGGCCAGGCGCTGCAGGCCGCGCTCGACGGGCTCGGCATCGCCATGGGTATCCGGCCCTATATCGACGACGACCTCGCCGCTGGCCGGCTGGTTGCGCCGTTCGCACTCTCGGTGCCGAAGGGCATGCGCTGGTACCTGGTCTATCGCCCGTTCCAGGCCGAGCAGCGCGATTTCGCCGCGTTCCGCCGCTGGATCATGCGCGCCGCCGCGCCACCGGCCGCGCATCGCAAAAAGGATAAAAAAGAGAAGGCCTTGTGAACGGCTTCACATGTCGCCTTTGGGAATCATGGTCTCCTCGGCCCAACCGCACGGGGGGACCACCCAATGGATTGCCTCTACCAGGGCTACAGGATCGAGCCATTCGAAGCCGGACGGAATTTGTGGCACGCCCGCATCCGCCGCGCCGACGACCGGCCGCTCGTGATCGGCAGCCACCCCTTCCCCGCGCTTGAAGTGGGCTTTGCCTGGGGCGATGCGGACTCGGCCATCGCCGACGCCAAGCACCACATCGACCGCTTCAAGCACCGCTGGACCGAACCGGAAGACGTTCGGGCGGCGTAAGAGGAATGCCCATGCCACCGCTTGATCCCCGACTGCTTTCCCCGCTCTCGCGCAACGTCCGTACCGACTGCCCGGATTGCCGCGGCGGCCTCGCGGTGATGCGCATCATCAGCGGCCGCGCGGGATCGGAATACTGGACCATGCGCTGCGTCGCTTGCGGCGGGATCCATCTCGACATCGTCAATCCGCGCACCCCCGCGCCGGAACACGACAGCCAGCCCGCCGCGTAAGACTTCTGTCCTCACCTCTCCCCGCCCTTTGCGGGGAGAGGTCGGAGGCGGCGCGCAGCGGCGCCTTCGGGTGAGCGACTATCTGGTTTGTCAAGTTGCATTGGCGTAAGCGGCACGCGCATCGCGTGCTTTGGCATTGAGGCGGACCAGAAGCTTACGGGCGAGCGCAATGCGAATGACCATTTTTTCCTTTCCGGCGGCGACGAGCCTGGCGCGGAAGTCGGCGAGGCTTTTGTCATAACGCGCGGCAGTGGCTGCGACGAGGAAGAGGATGGAACGGACGCCGGCGCGGCCACCGCGAGTGGGTCGCTTACCCTTTCGCTTACCGCTGTCATTGGCGATCGGGGCGAGGCCAGCCAGCTTGGCGATGGCTTTGTTGGACAGGGTGCCGATCTCCGGCAGCTCGGCGTGCAGTCTGGCGACGGTACGTCCGGCAACGCCTTTCATCTCGCGCCAGGTCTCGGCGAGCCTTGCCCACAACGGATCATCGTCGATCATGGAGGCGATCTCTCCTTCGAGCGAGCGCGATTGCCGCTTCAAAAGGGCGATCACCTGGTCGAGACTGGCCAGCATCTCCGCGTTATCGAGCAGGCCGGCGCGGCGCTGCTTCTGGACGGTGAGATCGTCCGTGACCTGCCTGAGCCTTGTTACCAGAGCCTTCAGGCGCTGCTGGGCCTGGCTCGGCAGCGGCGTCGGGGCCAGCTGCTTGGCATGGGCAAAGCGAGCAATGACGGAGGCATCAATCCGGTCGGTTTTCTCCAGAATGCCCATCGCCTCAGCATAGCGGCGGACGCTGCGGGGGTTGGTCAGCGCGCAGCTGATACCCTTCTCCCACAACTCGACGAAGGCCCGCCGCTCGTAACCACCACTGGCCTCCATCACCACCAGCGTGACGGCGTGTTCACGGCAGAACGCGGCCAGTTCTGCAATGCTCCCCGTATCGTTATCGAAGCTCGCAAGCCGATGCCCAGGTTCGATGCAGACATCGAGCTTGGCTTTCGAAACATCCACTCCACAAATCGTCTTCTTCACGGTAACCTGCCTTGTTCATGCGATCGGAACTCAAGCGACTGTTCGGTCGTGCGTGACATGGCGAAGATCCCAGAGCTCACCCACGGTTGTAGCCGGAGGGGTAACGGGCGACATCGCCACGCGCCTTGGCCGGTGGCCACCGGCCAAGGCGCTAAGTCGCTTCCATCGCACAAAATGGTCCCGTGCAGATACAAGGGGTCTCTCACCGTGCGCTCAGCTTCGCGAGGATGTCCTCTAATACAGCCACGGGCTGCTGCAAAACATCATTATTCCAGTAGCGCGCCGTCTCAAATCCCTCGGACGCAAGTGCAGCCGCTCGCAACACGTCGCTTTGCGAGTCTGAGTGTTGACTGCCGTCGATTTCGATCACCAGACGCTTCTCGAAGCAGACGAAATCAAGAATGTAATTCCTGAAAGGAACTTGCCGACGAAACTTGAAGGCGGAAAGTCGGCGATCCCTGAGCAAGCGCCACATCGCACCCTCGGCATCGGTCGGTTCGTGGCGCATGCCTCTCGCGAAGTTGCGGAGGTGCTTGGCGATCGGTCGATGGTGTGGTTCTCGCGGCACCAACCCCTCACCCGGCGCCTTCGGCGCCACCCTCTCCCACAAGGGGAGAGGGTGATTAAGAGATCACACCCGCATCGGCATCAGGACGTAGAGCGCGGTCTTGTTGTCCTTGTCCTGCACCAGCGTCGGCGAGCCGGGGTCGGCGAGCTTGAGCACGGCGACCTCGCCTTCGATCTGGGCGGCGATGTCGAGCAGATAGCGGGAGTTGAAGCCGATATCGAGCGGGTCGGAGGCGTAGTCGACCTCGAGTTCCTCGGTGGCGCTGCCGGAATCCGGATTGGTGACACTCAGCACCAGCTTGCCGGCGGACAGTGCCAGCTTCACCGCGCGGCCGCGCTCGCTCGAAATAGTCGATACGCGGTCGACGGCGGAGGCGAAGTCCTGCTTGTCGACCATCAGCTCCTTGTCGTTGTTCTGCGGGATGACGCGGCCGTAATCGGGGAAGGTGCCGTCGATCAGCTTCGAGGTCAGCACCACATTGCCGAGCGTGAAGCGGATCTTGCCGGGCGACAGCTCGATGGCGATCTCGGCCTCGTTATCCTCGATCAGGCGCTGCACCTCGCCGACGGTCTTGCGCGGCACGATCACGCCGGGCATGCCGTTCGCGCCCTTGGGCTGCACCAGATCGATCTGCGCCAGGCGATGGCCGTCGGTGGCGACGCCGCGCAAGGTGGCGGCCTTGGCGCTGCCGGCGGCATGCAGATAGATGCCGTTGAGATAATAGCGCGTCTCCTCGGTCGAGATCGCAAACTGCGTGCGGTCGATCAGCCGCTTCACGTCGCTGGCCGGCAGCGAGAAGGAATGGGTCATCTCGCCGGCGGCGAGGTCGGGGAAATCGCTCTCGGGCAACGTCTGCAACGTGAAGCGGGAGCGGCCGGCGCGGATCGCCATCACGCCGCGGTCGCCGTCGCTCTCCAGCACGATCTGCGAGCCATCCGGCAGCTTGCGCACGATGTCGTAGAACATGTGCGCCGGCACCGTGGTCGAGCCGCCGGTCGCGGTTTCGGCGGCCAGCGTCTCGGTGACCTCGAGATCGAGGTCGGTCGCCTTCAGCGACAATTGCGCATTCTCGGCGCGCAGCAGCACGTTGCCTAGGATCGGAATGGTGTTGCGGCGCTCGACCACGCGGTGGACGTGGCCCAGCGACTTCAGGAGTTGCGCGCGTTCGACGGTGACCTTCATTGCTATATCCGCCCGATCCAACAGAGCATGTCGTGGGAATGCCGGGCGAAGCGCGCCGCGGCCGATGACACCCGGTCGCCCCAGGGGGGCGTTCGGGGCGCGTAAAGTGGCGCGGTTGGCGCGCTAATTCAAGGGATTGCAGCGCGATTCCCACGATTTGCGGAGCTTTACCTCCCCTTGAAAAGGGAGGTCGCTTTGCTCCGCAAGGAGCAAAGCGGGTGTCAGGGGGAGGGAGTAGAGGGAGTTCCCGTCGACCGGGCAATTACTCCTGCAACTGCCGCTTCAGCGACTCGACTTCCTCGGACAATGCGATGTCCTTGGCCACCAGTGCCTCGATCTTGCGCACGGCGTGCAGCACCGTGGTGTGGTCACGCCCGCCGAAACGGCGGCCGATCTCGGGCAGGGAGCGCAGGGTCAGCGTCTTCGCCAGGTACATCGCGACCTGCCGCGGCCGGACCACGTTGGCGGTACGGCGCGAGGACAGAAGGTCGGAGCGGCTGACATTGTACTGCCGTGCCACCACGCGCTGGATGTCCTCGATCTTGATCCGCTTCGGCTCCTGCGGGCGGATCAGGTCGCGCACCTCGCGCTCGGCCATTTCCAGCGTCACCGGCTGGTTGTTGAGCTTGGAATGCGCCAGCAGGCGATTGATGGCGCCTTCGAGGTCGCGGCCATTATGGGTGATGGTGCGGGCGAGATAGTCCAGCACCGCCTCCGGCACGTCGAAGCTCGCATGATGGCCGCGGGCCGCGGCGACGCGCGACTTCAGGATACCAAGCCGCAGCTCTTCGCCGAGCGAGGCCATCTCGACCACGAGGCCGCCCGCAAGGCGGGAACGCACGCGGTCATCGAGGCTTTCCAGGTCGGACGGCGGACGGTCGGCCGCGATCACGACCTGGCGGCCGGCATCGATCAGCGCGTTCAGCGTGTGGCAGAACTCGGCCTGCGTCGATTTGCCCTGCAGGAATTGCAGGTCGTCGATCACGAGCACGTCGATGCCGCGCAGCGCTTCCTTGAACGCAAGCGCAGTCTGGGTCTTCAGCGCCGCGACGAAGCCGTACATGAATTTTTCGGCGGTGAGATACAGCACCTTGCGCTCGCCCGCGGCATTGCCGGCCCAGGTCACGGCCTGCAGCAGATGGGTTTTGCCGAGGCCGACGCCGGCATGGATATAGAGCGGGTTGAACATCACGGGATCGCCGCGGCGGCCTTCAGCGACCTGACGCGCGGCTGCGTGCGCCAGCGTGTTGGAACGGCCGACGACGAAGCTGGCAAAGGTCAGGCGCGGATCGAGCGGCGAGCCACCGAGCGCGTCATGGCTGGCCGATACCGGCGCGGACGCGGTCGAGCGCAACTCGGCCATGGGACGGCCGTTTACGTGCTCGGCGCGGCGCGCTTCCATCGCCACCGGAGCTTCCTTGGCAGGCGCGAGGCTGCGCGCCGGCGAGCGTACGGTCAGATCGATCCGATGCACTTCGGGCATCTCGGCCTGACAGCACGAGAGCACGCGCTCGGCATAATGCGCCTGGATCCAGCTCCTCAAGAAGGTGGTGGGAACCGAGAGGCGAACGCTCTCGCTCTGCACGCCCTCGAGGTCCATCCGCGCAAACCAGCTCGAATAGACGTCCTCGCCCACGCTCGACCGCAAGCGACCTTTGACGCGCGTCCAGCGCTCCTGTTCCGAATTTGTCATTGCCCTAGCTTTTCCCAAAAAGAAGAAATCCTGCCCCCTGCGAACGCCGTGCGGGTTTCCGGCCACGGCGGGACCTCAAGCGAATTTTCTGTCACCGGACACACGTCCCCTGTTCGGCGGAATCGCCGCGTCAGATCAACGAAGTCAGGATCAGAAAGTTTTCCGCGAGGTCAGCGGGTACTCGACGGATTGTCGGGGTTCCGCGAGGGCAGCTTCAGGCCGCCGCGATTGAAAGTAGCGTGGTTCGAAAATGTCTTTCGATGTAATACCGCGATGCTATCGTAGGCCATTGCAAATACCTCCCCGTCCTTGCCGGAATCGCTCCCGACAAGTGTCCTCTCAGTTCTGTTCCAAGGTCAGCGACGTCCGAGCCATTCTGCTCGTCGCTACGCCGCTTCTCTCACCCGCACCAACTTACCCACCCACTCGGGCCCGCCTCTGCGGCTGCCGGATGACTGAAGTCCGTTTCCCTTGTTCGAGACCACGAGGCACGAGAACCTCGGGCTCGAGAAATCCAGACGCAGTTCTTCGTTACCCATGTTGCCATAGGTCGTGATCCGACAATCGCTTGGAAAGCGTCGCCAACGCGCACACCGCCGCCGATTTGCACGTCCGCCCCGTTTCTAAAACCGCGCTGGTCTCAAGATCGTGGGCGCCGCGAGCAGTTAAAGAAATACACTAAGCGGGATTTCTAGCAATCGCTTTGAACACGGGGTTTGGCGAGTCATGATCGCCGCTGCCACGCTGCAGTTGCTCAATCCGAAAGCAAGTTTTTGAATCAGCGCGAAGAATCCTGCGTGTCACAATTCTCACGCAGTGCGCAAAAAATTTTCATAAAAAATTTACGTTCTCTTGGTGAACGGCGGATTTTCCAAATGGTCGGAGTCGCTATGTGGATAAGTGGTTAGCGACACGAAGTTTTTTGCGATTGTTTTTTCGGGTAACCCACAGGCCGGCAATTCCATTTTGAATGCATGCCGCAGGCATTTCTCGGCTTCGGTTGCCGTGTTTCGGGTGCGGCAAAACGGCCACCAGCCAAACGGATGAGAAGCGCAAGAAGCTTCTCCGCAAAACTACGGGCGCGCAAAAATTGTACGCGCATCTTCTCCCGTCGCAATACGGCACAGATGCCTCGTGACAAAAAAATAAGCCCGGCGAAGCCGGGCCTGGTGACGCTTTTCCATTTTTGTCAGCGCGCACGTCGTCTCGACGTGCGATCGAAGCTCCGGAGCCGGAGCTCCTGCTCCGCTTCTTACTTCGCCTTGGCGAGCTTCGCGATCTGATGCGAGAGCCGCGACACCTTCCGGCTCGCATTGTTCTTGTGAATGATGTTGCGCTGGGCGGCGCGCATCAATTCCGGTTCGGCGCGGGTCATCGCCTTCAGTGCCGCGTCGCGGTCGCCGCGCTTGATCGCTTCCTCGACGTTGCGGACGGCGCCGCGCATCTCGGTGCGGCGCGACTTGTTGATCACGGTGCGGCGGGCGATCTTGCGCGTCGCTTTCTTGGCGGAAGTCGTATTGGCCATCGTCTCAAATTCCTCTAGCGGGTGCCGCTTGCTTCAATCGCAGATAAGCGCGCCGGGCGAATTCTGGAGCATGATCTTACTCGGAAAACCGGAATCCACTTTTCCGGATCATGCTCGACCACGTGATCGACGCTGCTGGGTTAATCGGTTGCGTCCTCGAGATGCGGTGGCAGCAAACGAACTGCGCAAGAGGCCCGGCAATGCTCAAAGAAACGCGGCGGCGGGATTGCGCCCGCCGCCATTGGCGCCCTTATAGAGGCACGGTTTTGCAGCGTCAACGCTTTAGGACGCCCTTTGGAGGCGAAAGTCCGGTCGCAAAGGGGTGGTAAGGTACTGATGAGGTTGAATTTCCGCAGACGGCCCGGTAAGGCCTTTTAGGGGGCGCTGGCGGCGACGAGGAGTGGGTGCGCATGATCCGCGGTTTTTTCCGACTGGTGGGGCTGTTGCTCCTGGCCGGCGGATTCATCTTCATGGTCTATGACGGCGCGCGCTGGGTCGCCGACCAGAGCCTGCGGTTTACCCAGTTCGGGCAGTTCTGGAACGACATGAATCAAGCGAGCCAGGCTGCCTTCCGCACCTGGGTCGAGAGCAAGTCGCCCTGGCTCTGGACCAGCGTGATCCGGGTGCTGCTCGAGCAGCCGGTATTTGCGGTGCTCGGCATCCTCGGCATCCTCCTGATGATCCTGTTCCGGCCGCGGAAACCCTTGATCGGCTATTCGCGGGACTGATCGGCCACAGGCGGGCAAGATCATGATGCGATCGCATCATGATCACTTCTTTGATTGAGCATGATCTCCGCGCAAACGCCCTTGGCGTTTGTCGCGAGGGAAAACCGGTTCCCACCCCGCATCAAGTGCGGGGCAGGCTCTTTCCGGATCATGCTTTCGTAACAGTGCTGCGCCTTCCGGCGTAAATACCTATATAAAGGGCTCCCGGCCGGAGCCTTCGCTCCCTCAGCCGGTGTGCCGCCCGCCGGAGAAAAATCCATGCTTTTCATGCGCAAGACCAACGCACTGCCGAGTGCAGCCGAGGCGCTGCCGGGGCGCGCGCAAGCCATTCCCACCGCATCGACCCATTTCGTCAACGGCCACAAGCTGAAGCCGCCTTACCCGGAGGGCCTGGAGCAGGCCGTGTTCGCCCTCGGCTGTTTCTGGGGTGCCGAGCGCAAGTTCTGGGAGCTCGGCGACGGTGTCTATGTCACCGCGGTCGGCTATGCCGGCGGCCACACGCCGAACCCGACCTATGAAGAGGTCTGCTCGGGCCGTACCGGCCACACCGAAGTGGTGCTGGTCGTGTTCGATCCGAAGAAGATCTCCTACGACCGCCTCCTGAAGGTGTTCTGGGAGAGCCATAACCCGACCCAGGGCATGCGTCAGGGCAACGACGTCGGCACGCAGTATCGCAGCGCGATCTACACGTTCGGCGATGCGCAACGTAAAGCTGCCGACGCGTCGAAGGCCGCCTATCAGAAGGCGCTGTCGGCCAAGGGTCTCGACACGATCACGACCGAGATCGCGCCGGCCGGCGAGTTCTATTTCGCCGAGGACTATCATCAGCAATATCTGGCCAAGAATCCGGCCGGCTATTGCGGCCTGGGCGGCACCGGCGTGTCGTGCCCGATCGGCGCGGGCGTGTCGGCGTAGAACTTCGTGTCGCATCTCCTGGGTAAACCGGGAGAGGTGATGTTCACTTCGACGAAATCCCTCTCTCAATGCGACGTGGGCTTACCCTCCCCTGGAGGGCTACGACATTCACACATCGAGGTTGAAGAGCGGAAGGATGTCTGATTCCGTGTGGTCCGATTTGGTAGGAGGACGACATGGAGCTTGGACTGGGACGGTTTGGCGAC
>Ga0310811_10000721_pt1 | contig 42405 bp, 38 predicted proteins | sample YCmetagenome_FD_207642 | JGI IMG/M metagenome (GOLD analysis project Ga0310811, IMG submission 207642) | Soil microbial communities from experimental microcosm in Duke University, North Carolina, United States - YC | ecosystem: Engineered > Artificial ecosystem > Soil microcosm > Unclassified ...
GCGCAGGCGGCCAAGAATCGAGCCGATGCTGCCGTCCGCAGGCACTTGGCCATCGCGGGCTTGACCGTCTCCTATCGAGGCCAAGGTAAGCTGCACGTCGCCTGGACGCCGGTCGACGATCGCGCCGGCTATCAAGCTTCGATCGCGGTCGCCGGTCTTGGTCACTCGATCCCGCCGTTGGGCGACCTGTTGGGGTTGCCGCAGCGCACCGCGTCCGCCGATTTCGAGGATAGCGCACTCAGCCCAGGCGTCTCTGTCGCGGTCTCCATTTCGGCGAGCATCAGCTATGAATCACGAACCTGGCATGGGGAGCCCGCGACCCTCACCTACCTGATTGACGATTTCGGTCCCCACGACCTGAGTGTGGAACTCGTAGAAGGCGCGCTGCAGCTCGCTTGGGCCGCCGGTCCCAATGTGGCGAGCGGTTGGGCCGTCGCGGCGAGCGTTACCGGCGATGCCACAGTTGCGCCGATTGCCGCGACACTGCCAGCCGATGCGCGCAGCTTTTCGACGCGGGCGTTCGTCCCAGACAGGCTTTACAACGTCTCGGTAGCGCCGGTCGGCGCCACCTACCCCGACATGCCGGCTGCGATACCGCTCGCAACCACTGCCTTGCCCACGCCGAGCTCGATTAGCGCACTCTACGACACCTCGGCTGCCGCCCTTGCCGTGAACTGGACGGCGCCGGTCGGAGCCCTCTCAGGTATTCGCATCCAAATCCGCGCAGGCGGAACCATCATCGACCAACTCGCCAACGCAACCGATACGAGTCGGACAATCCCCGTCGCGACGCTCGCCGACTGCCGGCTGCGCGTCGGCGCCGTCGGCGGACCGGTCAGCGGCGTGCAGCCGACCAACTGGAGCGCTTGGACCGTCTTCGCACCCGTCATTCCCGCGGCTCCGGTGATCACCTCGCTCACTTATCGGCCGCCGGTGGTTTTGGCCACTTGGCAACAGCAGAACGAGACGGCGAATTATGACGCGCAACTGATCCATGACGCGACATCGACGCCGGATCGCATCGTGGGTACGGTGTCCGCGGCACCGGACGGCGTCTTCCAGGCGAGCTTTGGCGGAACCTTCGACGCCGGTACGACGATTGCCGTCCAGGTACGCGGCCGCACCAAACAGGCGATCGGTCCCTGGAATCCGATAGGGGCAGACGCGCAACTCACCCTCTCGGACATCGCCGCCCCTACCGGTCTCGCGGCAGTCAACGGCGACGATGTGGTGCACCTGCAGTGGGCCCCGGGGCCCGCGGCCAGCGACGGCTACGAAGTGATGGTGCCCGACGAGGCCGGCGTGCCGCTGTCGCCGCAGCCGCCACAGACCGCGACCGGGCCGAGCAGCCTTGACGTGAACGCAGCCATGCTGACCGACGGCACAACGTACCTGATCGAGGTCCGGTCACGGTCGGGGCGCTGCTACAGTCCGGCCGCTTCGATCAAATTGACGCGCGCACCGGAGCATCCTGGGCAATTTCTGTCGCTGCACAATACACTGCCGTACGACTACCTCGAGGTGACGGTTCTCGCCCCCGCTGCAGCGACCGTCTGGGTCGTCCACGGCGACACTGTTCCGCTCGGCGTCCATCGCACGAGCCAGGCCGAAGTGCTCCACGTCGGGGACAGGCCGGACGGGCTGAAAGGCCTGACCAAGGCTGGTATCTCCGTTACCGCTCTTGGCGGGCAAGCCACGCTCGCCTGGGACGATCTCGCCGCCGGTAACGCACCGGTGGGCATCACTCTCACCGTTAACCGCGGCTATCGGGTGTCAGCCGGCGATATCTGGCCCGATCTGGCGCCTGCCGAGATGGCGCGCATGCTTGCGCCCGTTGTCTGGACGCGCGCGGAGCTAGCTGGCGCGCTTCTCGACGCTTATCGCGTGCTCGACGCCGACGATGTGGCGCAGATCCTGGTCGGCTTGGGCGACACCCCAAGCACAGTTGCCGCGGCCCTCGCGGGCGTCAAAGATCGGCTCGCGCCGAACCCCGCCCTGCGACTCGCCGCTCTCGCCAAGTACTTCGCCCACGGCGCCGCACGTCCGTCGCCCTTGGTCCTGATCGCCGCCTTCGACCGCGCCGAGGGAGGCTTGTCGCCGGCGCAATTGGTGCACGCGGTGTCCGCCGCATACGCAGCTCTTGGCCAGGACCGCGCGGCCAGCCTTGCCGCGTTCGCCTTGGCGGCTGCAACAGTCAGCCAAGCCGATGCCATCGCGGCGCTAGGTGCAGATGGACGAACGGCCGTGGCGGCTGCATACGGCGATTCGTCCGCGCGTGCGGTAGGCCTGCTCACTCTGCTGGCGGCCCTCGGGTTCGATCCGCCGACCGCCGTGCTCGCGGCCGGCCCGTTGGTCAAGGGCGCCGATCCATCGACAATGGCGGCTTGGCTGCGGACGGCATTCCCGTCGGCCAGTCTGTTCATGCTGCTTCGAATCCTGGTGCGGGCGGGTGCCGACCCTGCGTCGGCAGCACGCGCTGTGGCAGAGCCCGCGCCGGTCGATCCGATGGCTTTGGCGGCAGCATTGAAGGCACTCTACCCCTCTCCCTCGACCATCGACGGCCTGCGGACGAGCGTCGCCGCCGGCAAGTCCCTCGGCGCTGCGGCAAAGGACCTGCGCGATGCGTACGCGCCCACAGCACTGCAGCTCGCAGCTGTACTGGCGGACATTGGCGGCGCTGCGGATCCGCACGTGCTCGGGACGGCCCTGCACGCGGCGGGCGTCGCACCGGTCGACGTCGCGGCGGCACTGGGCGAACTCTTTCCCTGGCTAACACCCGACGATCGGGCCGCTTTTGCGGCGGGAGCTTGAGCCATGCCTTTCGATTCCAATGACCTCCATGCCCGCAGCGGCGCCGCCGTCTTACTGGCGCCGCTCGTTGCGGCCGGCATGGACGCCGCGACAATGGCGCATGCTCTCTTGGCACCCAGAGTCTATCCCGATCTCGCGGCAACAGATCTCGCACGGCTGCTCGCTATTGGCTTCGGGTCTGACACGAGGACGTTGCGCGCGGCGCTTCAGGGTACGCAGCGCTACGCACCGGCGACAGTTGAAGCTGCGCTGGCCGCCCTGCCAGTACCGTATGCCGGGCCGAACGGCGAGGCCGGCTACAGTTTTTCCGGCGACACCTCCGTCGTGCTCCAACTCACCAACTACGACCAGATCGCTTACCGGGAAGCGACTGGCGGCTATCCGTCCAGCCCGAACGAACTTGTGGACATCGACAATACAGGTTTCACCCTGCAGCTGATGGTGCGACCACACGCCGTCCGTGGAGAGACGCCGCTGGTTGCCTATCGGTGCCAGCCAGGAGATTCGGCTCGTGGCCAACAGTGGGTGCTGCCTGGTTCCGCGGACGCATCGCTCAGCCTGTCGATTCGCGATGGGACGCTCTGCTTGCAGCGCATTTCGCCGACTTGGCGGTCCGGCATCCCGAGCGACCCCAAGCTCATCGCAGTGTGGGCCGGCCGCCCGCTAGCGGCGGGAGAGTGGTCGCTCATCACATTGACGATCGCCTACGGCGGCTACGCCATCCTCTATGTAAACGGCGAGCCGCTCGGCACCGGCCTGGGTTCTTCGACGCCGTTGACCAATCTGCGTTGGACATTTGCAGGTGACGGTCGCACGGGATTCGTCGGCGACCTTCTATGGCTAGCGATGTGGAGGGGCGTGCGCACGCCTGACCAGATCGCGGCCACGCCAGCCCGTCTGTTGACGGCAGACGAGGTCAAGGCGTGGCAGCCACAGGGGTTGGGTGGCTATTGGCCGTTCACCTCGGTGGTAAAGGGCCACGTTCCCGACCAGACAGCGGTAAGCAACACGGGCGATCTTTTCACCATGGCGGCGGCACCAGCGTGCGATTCGGAAGGTTGCCGCTTTGATGGGACGACCTACCTGAGGACAAGATTCAGCACGATCGATCGTGCACAGATCATGCTGGACCACCCGGGGCGCGCGACCCTGCAGTCGGCTGCAACTGACGGCTTCACCTTCCATGCCGTCTTCCAGCTCGACAGCGTCGACGATGACGACCTGCCGATTTTCGCGGCTCAACAAGCGCCACGCGAAGCACGATCTGCCACTTGGCTCGCCCTGCCCAACTCGGATGGAATTTTCCTACGACTATCCCTTCGCAAAGGCGTCCCCGTTTTGCAGGGAGTGGCAGATCGGCGCTTCGGATCGAGCACTGCGATCAACCTGACCGGCAGCGCGACCGTAACACCTCATGCCCGCAGCGCTATTGCGCTAGCCTTTTCCGGCAGCGGGACTTATACACCCGGCGTCTGGCAGCTCATGCTGAACGGTAAGGTGGTCACCAGCACCTCGGCGGGATCGTGGGGATCGGCGGACTTCCGCTGGCTGTTCGCCGGCGATCAGCGCGTCGGCTTCAAGGGCAAAGTGCTTTCCTTCGCGCTATGGAAGGGTGCACGAATAGCCGAGCAAGTCACCGCGATGCTGCCGCGACGCCTGACCAACGACGAACTCAGGGCTGCAGTCGCCCAGGGTCTGGGCGGGTACTGGCCGATGGACAGCCTGATGGCGCCGATCGTGGCCGATCAGACACCTTTGGGTGATACCGCCGATCTGCTTAGACTCCAACCTTGAGTCCAGGGCACTGCGATTGCCCGATTGATCGAGGCAACAGCTATTGCACGCGACGAGGAATCGCCTCCCGTCGGCTCGGGCGACCGCAAGGGCACAGCGGTGGGCATGAACGGCCATCGTCGCCTCATGGCTTCGGCCGGCAGATCTGCTCCAGGAAGCGTACATGGGGGGCTTCTTGGCGAACCACCGCCCCTCCTTTTGGATGACCCGCACTCTGGAGCCGAAGCAGGGCATACCGTCGCGAATCCGCTCGAGACCTATTGGCAGCGCATCGACCACCGATGAATCGAGTTCCGGTAGAAAGCTCAGTCTTGCGTGCGGCTTCGTACCACCATCGGACCTTTGCGACGTCAACAGCACTTTGGATCATTCTCGGCCCACTTGAACGACATGGCGTCAGGTAAGAATTCTTGGCCGTCTTGGTGAAGCTCTTCTGGTCGAGTACGGCAACAAAGCCCTCGTTTTGCAAGGGAATCCCTAACAGGCTGTCGGCGTTATTCCTTCTGTGGAGGATAGCGATTAAGGAACGTTCGACACCCATCGGTCGTTCACCCGGCACAGGAGTGCCCATGGAGTTCAGGATTAACGGCTCCGCGGGAGGCGATCTGAGGGCGAGCCAGCTCGCCGCGGACCACGCGACGCAGCTCAGCCGACCGACCTTGGATGTGGTCTTCAACGGCATAGAGCTCGCCGATCCGGCGTAAGGCTTCGGCCGCGATCGGCGAGGCCGTCACCTGATGCACCTCATAAAACTTGCGCCTCGTATGTGCCTAGCAGGCCGCCAGCGCGATGCCCTTCGGCACCAGCTGCTCGAACCCGGGATAGCCATCGACCTGCAGGATGCCCTTGAACTTCTCCAGATGGGTGATTGGCCGTTCGGCCTTGCGATTAGGGGTGTAGAAGTAGACCGCCCCCGGCGGGTCGGCCCGCCCGCCCCACGGTCGATCGTCCCGCGCGTACACCCATAGTCGGCCGGCCTTGGTCCGGCCCCGCCCCGGGTCGAGCACCGGGATCGGCGTGTCGTCGGCGAACAGCTTCTGCGAGCCGAACAGGTCCTCGGCCAACCGATCCCGCAGCGGCTCTAGCCACCAGGCCGCACCGCCTACCCAGTTCGCCAAGGTGGAGCGATCCAGCTCCACACCCTGACGGGCGAACATCTGGGACTGCTGGTAAAGAGGAAGGTGATCGCAGTATTTGCTGACAAGCACGTGGGCCAGCAGACCGGGTGTCGCCAGCCCCTTGGCGATCGGCCGCTCCGGTGCGGCGGCCTGGTGGAGCTTGCCGCAGCTGCGGCAGCCATACTTGGGCCGCAGGACGCGCAGCCGGGCCGGCACCCAGTCCAGCATTTCGCTCCCCGTCTCGCCGGCAAGGTGCAGGGCACCACCGCAGCATGGGTAGGCCTCCACCGTGAGGTCGAGGTTCACCTCCTCCCGCTCCCCTTCCCGGTCAGTGCGCGGTCCAGCCGCCATCCATGGGCAGCGCCACGCCGGTAATCGAGGCGCCGTTGTCGGTGCAGAGAAAAAGGGCCAAGGCGGCAAGCTCCGCGACCTCGATGAACTGCTTGTTCGGCTGGTTCTTCAGCAGGATATCGTTGATGACCTGCTCGCGCGGAATACCATGCGCCTTGGCCTGGTCGTCGATCTGCTTCTCCACCAGGGGCGTGCGCACATAGCCAGGACAGATGGCGTTGCAGGTGATGCCCTCCTCGGCCGTCTCCAGCGCCGTCACCTTGGTGAGTCCCAGCACGCCGTGCTTGGCCGCGACATAGGCTGACTTGTAGGGCGACGCGACGAGGGCATGGGCGGAGGCGACGTTGATCACCCGGCCCCAGCCCTTTTCCCGCATATGCGGCAGGACAAGCTTGGTGGCATGGAAGGCGGAGCTGAGGTTGATCGCAAGGATCGCGTCCCATTTCTCGTCGGGAAACGTCTCGATCGGCGCGACATGCTGGATGCCGGCATTGTTCACCATGATGTCGACGCCGCCGAAGGTATCTGCCGTCTGGCGCACCATGTGCTCGATCGCCTTCGGCTTGCTCATGTCGGCGGGCGAATAGACGATCTTGGCGTTGGTGCGCCGCGCCAGATCGGTGCGGGTCTTCTCAATCTGCATGGCATCGCCGAAGCCGTTCAGCACGATGTTGGCGCCCGATCGGGCGAAGACCTCGGCGATGCCGAGCCCGATGCCGCTGGTCGAGCCGGTGACGATGGCCGTCTTGCCGGTAAGCATGTGTGACCTCCTGATTGCAGGTGCCGACACAGTGCTTGCGGCGGGGACGCGACGGAAATTCCGAATGGCTAACGATTCGATAGCCGATGCGCATCGCGCAACGCATCGAGCGATGCCACCAGCTCTTCGGGATCGGGCCAGCGCGCCGGATCTGCGTCGGTGAAGGCGAAGACGATGCGCGCACTGGGATGCACCACGAACACGGCCGGCACGGGCAACCGCCACTCGTCGTCGCCATGCAGCGCTCGGAGGTTACGGCCGCGCTCGCGATGGATGCGGATGTAGCCCGGCGACAGTTCATAGGTGAGGCCGCAGGTCCGGGCATAGGCATTCGCCGGATCGCACAGGAGCGGATAGGCAAGGCCACGGCGCTTCACGATCTCGGCGACGTGCTCGCGATGGCCCGGCAGGATTCCCGCGACGTGCGCGCCCAGGGCCTCGATCGCCGGCCGCGCCTCCTCCAGGGCCACCATGGTGAGGTCGCAATAGGGGCACCAGTCGCCGCGGAACAGCGCCAGCACGAGCGGGCCGCGATCCAGCAGCGCCGACGAGTTCCAGAGCCGGCCTTCACCGTCGGACAATTCGAAGTCCGGGAGGTGGTCGCCGAGCCCCAAACCGTCCTCAGCCACACGCATCATGCGCAGTCGATCGAGCTGGTCCTCGACGTCAGCCCTGTCGCGCGCGGAAAGCTCGGCCGTATGGCGTTCGCTCAGCTCCTGCAGCGTTCGTTTCAGGCTCATGTCGATCCCAGTCTGACGGCCTGTAAAATCGGGCGGAAATACCTTCCGGTATGGAAGTCGATAGCCGCAGGCTATGATGTCCTCGGGCATTATAGGCAGCACTTGTGGGGGACCTGCCGCCGTGGAGATGCATCAGATCCGCTATTTCCTCGCGGTCTGCGAGACCTTGAACTTCACCCGTGCCGCCGAGGCCTGCCATGTCTCGCAGCCGTCGCTCACCCGGGCGATCAAGGCGCTGGAGGATGAGTTCGGCGGTCCGCTGTTCCGGCGCGAGCGCAACAACACCCATCTGACGGGACTTGGGGAGATGATGCGCCCGCATCTCACGCAGGTGCTCATCGAGACCGATGCCGCCAAGGAGCGCGCCAAGAGCTTCGCCCGGCTGGACGATGTCGAGCTGAAGCTCGGCATGATGTGCACCATCGGGCCGCGGCGCTTCGTGCCTTTCCTGCAGGCCTTCCGCGAGCGCCATCCGAAAGTCAGGGTGATCGTGCAGGACGGGTCCAACAGCCTGCTGCAAGATCGCCTGGCGCAGGGCGAGCTCGACGTTGCGGTCTATGGCCAGCCCGAGGAGATCGACGAGCGCTTCCATGCACGCAGGCTCTACGACGAGCGCTTCGTGATCGGCGTCGGTCCCGGCCATCCCTTCGACAAGCAGAATGCCGTCCGTGTCCAGGATCTTCATGACCAGGCTTATTGCAATCGGTTGCAGTGCGAGTTCTTCGGCCATGCCGGCCGCGTGTTCAGCGAACACGGCTCGAAGGTGCGCATCGTCTTCCGCAGCGATCGTGACGACTGGGTGCAGAGCATGGCCATGGCGGGCATGGGCTTCACCTTCATTCCCGAATATGCGGTGACCATGCCCGGCCTGCGCGTGCGGCCGCTCATCGAGCCGGAGATCGTGCGCACCATCCAGGTCGTGACGGTGCGCGGCCGGCCTCACCTGCCGGCGGTCGGTACCTTCGTCCGCGAGATCTTGGCCTTTCCCTGGATCAACGCCAGCTCCTGAAGCGGCATCGCTGGAAGCTATCGAATCCATTCGGACTCGGCATTTTCGTTAGAACGAGCGCGCTCCGATGCTGCGGCCGTCGCATCCGTTCCGGCTGCGGCCCATTGAACGGAGATCGCCATGTTCCTTCGCACGCTTGTTGTCTCAACGCTGGTCGCCGCCGGACTTGGCGCTGCGGCCCCCGCTTTCGCCGGCGAATGCCCTGCCGACAAAATGAAGCCCGATGCCGTCAAGGCCGTGAACTACGGCCCCAAGGGCGTCACTGACAACGTCCTGTCGATGATCGACCTCTCCAAGGAGAAGGTGGCTATCGCCGGCCACCTGATGCGCGTGCGCCGCCTCGAGGTGCAGCCGGGCGGCATCGTACCGTGGCACAGCCATGCCGACCGGCCGGCGCTGATCTATGTCGTTTCCGGCGAGATCTACGAGAACAACAGCAATTGCGCGATCCCGATCCTGCACAAGGCCGGCGAGGTGGCGCGTGAGACCCATACGACGTCACACTGGTGGCAGAACACCGGCAAGGTGCCGGTCACGCTGCTGTCGTTCGACATCGCGGCCGATCCCAACGACCACATGATGTGACCGGAGGATCGGGCCATGCCGGGTGTCCTGCGCGCACTGACGATCGGGCTCACCGCCTTTCTCACGGTCGTCGATCTGTTTGCGACGCAGGCCATCCTGCCGGCCCTAACCGCGGCCTATGGCGTGACGCCGGCCGCGATGAGCTTCGCGGTCAACGCCAGCACCATCGGCATGGCCGCGGGCGGCCTGGCGGTCGCCCTGCTGGGCCATGCTGTCGATCGCCGGCGCGGGATCCTGCTCAGTCTCGCCCTTCTCGCGATCCCCACGGCGCTGCTGTCGACCATGCCGGCGCTGCCGCTCTTCACGCTGTTGCGCATTCTCCAGGGCCTTTGCATGTCGACGGCCTTTGCGCTGACGCTTGCCTATCTCGGCGAGCACACGAGCGCCGCCGACACCGCGAGCGCCTTTGCCGCCTACATCACCGGCAATGTCGCCTCCAACCTGGTAGGCCGGCTCCTCGCCGCGGGCGTCGTCGATCATCTCGGTCTTGCCGCCAACTTCTGGATCTTCGCCGGCCTCAACCTCGGCGGCGCCATGCTGGTGTGGTTCAGCGTCGAGCGCACGCCGCCGATGCGGCAGGCGGACATGAAGCACGCCTCGCCCTTCCAGAGCTGGCTCGACCATCTCGCCAATCCATCTCTGCGCGCGGCGTTTGCCATCGGCTTCCTCATCCTTTTCGCCTTCATCGGCACGTTCACCTACGTCAACTTCGTCCTGGTGCGCGCGCCCTTCGGAATCGGCATGATGATGCTGGGCATCGTCTATTTCGTGTTCCTGCCGTCGATCTTCACGACGCCGCTGGCCGGCCGCATGGTCGCCCGGCTCGGCACACGGCCCACCTTGTTGGCCTCCTTCGCTGTCGCCGCGGCCGGCCTCCCGCTGCTGCTGGGTTCGAGCTTTGCGAACTTGCTGGTCGGCCTCGCGCTCGTCGCCGTCGGCACCTTCTTCGCCCAGGCGACGGCGACCGGCTTTGTCGGCTGCGCCGCCACGACCGACCGCGGTGCCGCGAGCGGCCTTTACCTCGCGAGCTACTTCCTGGGCGGCCTGGCCGGCAGCGCCGTCCTGGGCCAGATCTTCGATCGGCTGGGCTGGACGGCCTGCGTGACCAGCATCGGTCTCGCCCTGCTCATGGGAGCGCTTCTCGCGATGCGGCTCACGCGTCAGCCGGCGCGAGCAACGGAGACTGCGGCGGCGTCATAGCGGCAGGCCATCGACCCGATGCGCCAACGGCATTTCAACGCGCTTCGATCGGCCATCAAAGTGGAGCTCCAACGTCGAGGAGAATTCCATGTCCATCAGCTTTTCACGGATTTGCGCGGCTGCGTTGCTCGCTTTCACCCTGGTCCTGGTACAGGCGTCGCCAGGTCGCGCCGAAGGCGCCAAAGCGGCGGCCGGCGCATCAGGCGTCATTGCCGCCAGGAGCGCTTACGACGTCGACGAGACCGTCGAGCGTCTCATGAAAGACATCGCCGGCAAGGGCATCGTCTTCTTCCAGAAGATCGACCAGGCAGCGTTGGCGGCGAAAGCCGGCATCGAGCTGCGGCCGTCAGTCCTGCTGATCTTCGGCAATCCGCCGCTCGGTACGCAGTTCATGACCGCCAATCCGCAGGCCGGGCTCGACTGGCCGGTGCGCATGCTGGTCTACCGCGACGTAGCCGGAACGGTCTGGGTGGCGTGGACCGACTTCGCGTGGATCGCCAAGCGCCATGGCATTGCCACCCGCGAGGCACAGTTCCACATGGCATCGGAGGTCGCCGCCTCGATCGCCTCGAGTGTTGCCGCCCGTTAGGAGGACCGGCCATGAACGCCATGACCTCCGTTCCTCCGACAACCGCGCAGGCCACGACCGCGCCGGACAGGGAGCGCTCCATCAAGGAACAGGTGGTCCTGGTGCTTCAGGGCGGTGGTGCGCTCGGCGCCTACCAGGCCGGTGTTTACCAGGCGCTGATGGAAGGCGGCATCGAGCCGGACTGGGTCATCGGCACGTCGATCGGGGCCATCAATGGCGCCCTGATCGCCGGCAACGAGCCGCGCAATCGTATCGCGCGCCTGCGTGAATTCTGGGACAGCGTGGCTCGGAAGAGTTCGCTCGATCAGTTCTGGCCAACGGCGATCTTTGGCAATTCGCTCGCCAATCTGTCGACCATCATGTCAGGCATACCGGGATTCTTCGCGCCAAATCCGCAGGCGTTCTGGGGGCCCGCCGTTCCGCTCGGTATCGACAAGGCCTCCTTCTACACGACCGACCCCTTGAAAAAGACGCTCGGCCGTTTGGTCGATTTCGATTGCGTCAACCGCAAGCAGGTCAGGCTTTCGGTCGGCGCCGTGAACGTACGCTCCGGCGAAATGCGCTATTTCGACTCCCGGGCCATGCCGCTCACGGCGGCACATATCATGGCGTCGGGCGCGCTGCCGCCGGCCTTTCCAGCCATCCCGATCAATGGCGAGTCCTACTGGGACGGCGGCATCTATTCGAACACGCCCATCGAGGTCGTCCTCGATGACGTCCCGCGCCGAAACTCGCTCATTTTCTCCGTCAACGTCTGGCAACCAACCGGCACAGATCCGACGACGATCCAGCAGGTGATGGCGCGTCACAAGGACATCCAGTTCGCCAGCCGCGGCAAGAGCCACGTCGCTCGCCAGGCGCAGATCCACCGACTGCGTCACGTCGTGCGGGAATTGACCAATCGCCTGCCGGCCGAACTGCGGGCCGATCCGGTCGTGCAGGATCTCGCGGAATATGGCTGCGGTACCCTCATGCATTTGGTGCGGTTGCTGTCGCCGCGGCTTGATGGCGAAGACCATACCAAGGACATCGATTTCACCCGCTCGGGCATCGAAAGCCGCTGGAAGGCTGGCCACGATCACGCGCGCAAGGTTCTTGCCGAAAAGCCATGGCAAGGCGCCGTCGACACGCTGGCCGGCGTGGTGATCCACGAAGCCACCCAATGACTGACGGAGGAGACGCGCCGTGCATACATTCATGTGGACGTTCAAGGTGCCTGCGGGCACGTCCAAAGCCCAGCTCCCCGACACCATCGCCGCGACGGCCCACACCTACGAGGGGGTCCCTGGATTGATCCGCAAATACTATGGGATCACACCCGATGGCGGGTCACTCGTCGGCATCTATCTCTGGGAAAGCGCCGCGGCAGCCTCCGCATTCCACTCGGCCGATTGGGTGGCAATGGCGACCAGGCGCTGGGCGGCGCCTCCGCAGCGGCAGGAATGGGAAACGCCGATGGTTGTCGAAAGCGCCGAGCGGCGACTCGTGGCCGGAGAAGCAGCATCTGGCGGCCTCTCCACGGGTGCCATCCAGGGCTGAAGTGTTGGAGACGACCATGGAATGCATCGCTCGTTGTCATTGCGGCGCCTTGCAGGTCACCGTCCGTGGCCAGCCCGAATGGGTCAATGCCTGCCACTGCAAAGCATGCCAGCGCTGTACCGGCTCCGTCCTGCACGCCGGTGCCCACTTCCTCTGTGCGCAGATCGACATTGACGGCGTCAGCAAGATCTTCGCCCGCAGTGCCGACAGCGGCTACGAAATCCATTTCCATTTCTGCCCGCAGTGCGGTTCAAACGTCTACTGGCAGGCTTCCCGCTTTCCGCGCTACTATGGCGTCGCAGTCGGCACCTTCGCCGATCCGACCTTTCCTCTATCGTCATTCTCGGTTTGGGAAGCCTCCATGCACACATGGCTTTCGCTGGAGCCGCTGATCGAACAGTTCTCCGAAGGGCGGGTCGGCAAACCGCTGGGTGTTGTGTCGGCAGATTACTCGGGAGCGCGTTGACCGGAGGCTGCGATCATTCCAGTCCGGCGAGGCTGAATGCCTCGCGGTACCGTCGCCGGTCCTCATCGCGGGCATACACCGCCAGATCCAGAGTTGCGAGTGAGAGATCCGGCTCGAGGCGCATCAGGTTCTGGAGAGCTGCCCGTGCCTCCGTCATTGCGCCGCCCAAGGCGCCATTGGCGACGACCAAATGATAGGCGCCGGCGGTGTCGGGGTTTTGCCGGACGGCCTTCTGCGCAAATTCGATCCCATTGCGATATCGCCCGTCGATGAAACACGCAATCGCCCGGCCAATATTGTTGAGGCCTGCCTGAAAGTCGCGTGGACTGAGGCGTTCCGCGATATCCAGTTCAATCATCGCCTCGCCACTTCGTCCCAGGAAGCACAAAGCCAATCCAAGATGGGTATGGGCGAAGGCGAAGTTCGGATTGAGTGCGATGGCATTCTGGAACTCCGCGACGGCATCCCGGAGCTCCAGACGCTGGCGATGTATGTGCCCCAAGGCGACGTGCGCCCAAGGATTGTCTATATCCAGCCGGATGGCCTTTTGCGCGGCATCCCAGGCTGGCGCCAGAACGGATTCCGTTGGTTGCCAGCCCCATGAATTAGCCAGAGATAGCGAGAACGCCAGGAGACTGTATGCCTGCGCGTAGGTGGCATCGATTGCGATTGCCTTTCTGAGCAGCTGCTGCGCGGCGGCGTTGTCATGCTTGGTCATTGCAAAGATGAGAGACAACCCGCGGGCGACGCAACCCCAGGCATCGAGACTCTCCGGAGGTTTGTGCTTCGCCCGATAGTCTTCGGCCGCATAGAGTTGCGGCTCGATCGTCGCCACGACATTCGATGTGATCTCGTCCTGGAGCTCGAAGATGTCGGCGATCTTGCGATCATAGCGCTCGGCCCAGATGTGGTTTCCGGTTGTTGCCTCTATCAACTGTGCGGTAATCCGCAGCCGGTCGCCGCCTTTGCGAATGCTCCCTTCGAGCACGTAGTGCACGCCGAGTTCGCGAGCGATCACCCGCACGTCGAGCACTTTCCCCTTGTAAGCAGAGCTCGAGTTCCGGGCGATCACGAAGAACCAGTGAAGCCGCGATAGCGCTGTCGTGATGTCCTCGGTGATCCCATCGGCAAAATGCTCCTGTTCGGGATCGCCACTCATGTTCTCGAAGGGAAGCACCGCTATCGATGGCTTGTCGGGCAACGCCAATGCCGGCTTGCTCCGCTCGGGCGTCGCATCCGACAGCACTCGATAAACGCGCACCGGCCGCGCGATGTGCTTGAGATGCTGTTCGCCCATATCCTCGAAGCGGATATCGAGCTTGTCGCGCACTTGCTGATACGACGACTCGGAGAGGCATATGCCTCCTGGCTCGGCGATACCCTCCAGCCGGGCGGCGATATTCACACCGTCGCCCAGGATGTCGTCGCTTTCGATCAGTACATCGCCAAGATTGATGCCGATACGAAACAGCATTCGACGATCCAGCGGCACCTTCGCGTTCCGCTCCGCCATGAGCGCCTGAATGGCCAGGGCACATTCGACGGCCGCAACGATCGACAGGAACTCCAGCAGGATGCCATCACCTGTGGTCTTGACGATCCTGCCACCGTGGCTCGCGACGATAGGATCGATGGCCGCGCGATGCTGGCGGAGAACGCGCGCCGTGCCCGCTTCGTCAATGCCCATGAGTCGGCTGAAACCGGCGACGTCAGCGACCAGGATAGCTGCCAGCTTGCGTTCGACACGTTCGCGCGGCACGGGCGAGCCCTCCCTGCGCTGCGCATGGAGCCTAGCCCAGGCGCCGGGTTCGGTACACGGGACTCGCCGACTGCCGCTGTCTAGTGCGAGCCGGGTCCCGTGATCAGGCGCGCGCCGGACTGGAAGGTGACATAGGACCAGAGCCAATCAAGGATCACGACCAGCCGGTTGCGAAAGCCGATCAGGAACGAGACATGGATGGCACCCCACAGGAGCCAGGCAAGCGTGCCGTCGAGCTTCACCCAGCCCAGGTCGGCCACCGCCGCACGCCGGCCGATCGTCGCCATTGTGCCCCAGCTCCGATAGCGGAACGGCTTCGGAGCAGACGTCCCGGCGAGGCGCGCCCGCAGCGACCGGGCGACGTAGGCGCCCTGCTGCTTGGCCACCGGCGCGAGGCCGGGCAGCGGCATGCCGTCGGCTGCGGGCACATGGGCCGTGTCACCGATGCAAAAGATCTCGGGATGGCCGGGGACCGTCAGATCCGGCCCGACCCTGACGCGGCCGACGCGATCGCACTCGACGGCCAGCCACTGGCCCGCCGCCGACGCCGCGACGCCGGCGGCCCAGATCACAGTATCGCTCCTGATCCGGCAGTTCCCGACGACGACGCCATCGGCGTCACAATGGGAGACCGGCACGCCGAGGCGAACGTTCACCTCAAGCGCCTCGAGCGAGCGCTGGGCGGCCGCGCTCAGCAACGGCGGGAAGGCCGGCAGCAGGCGCAGCCCCGCCTCGATCAACACCACGCGCACGTCTCGAGGATCGATGTTGCGAAAATCCTGGCGCAAGGCGGCACTTGCCAGCTCGGCGATTGCGCCGGCCATCTCGACGCCGGTGGGGCCGCCGCCGATCACGACAAAGGTCAAGCGTCGGCGACGCTCGTCCCAGCTGGTCGCCGATTCGGCCCGCTCAAAGGCGGTGAGGATGCGGCGTCGGATGGCGGTCGCGTCGTCGATCTTCTTCAGGCCAGGCGCCGCAGCTTGCCACTCGTCGTGCCCGAAGTAGGAATGCCGCGCGCCGGTCGCGAGCACCAGATAGTCGTAGGGGATGTCGCCCTCTTCGAGGACGACCGTGCGCTTTTTCCTGTCGATGCCGGTCGCCTTGCCGAGAACGACGCGGACGTTGCCTGCCCTGCGCAGGATGGCCCGGATGGGCGACGCGATCTGCGCCGGCGACAGGCCCGCCGTCGCCACCTGGTAAAGGAGAGGCTGGAACAGATGATAATTGCGCCGATCGATCACCGTCACATCGGCATTTGCGCCGGCAAGGCCGTGGGCGGCACTCAGGCCGCCGAAGCCCGCCCCCACGATCACGATGCGCGGCCGGACCATCGTATCTGCTCCCTCGCCTAGGCGCGGCCGAACAGGTTGAACGCAACCAGCCGATCGATCGAGAGGGCACCGGGACCGCGGCTCAGCACGTAACCCAGGATAGACGCCCACATCAGATGCTCGGGCCAGTTCTCCGGATAGACCAGGAACTGGATGGTCAGTGTCATGGCCAGAAGCGCGGCAGCGCCGAGGCGGGCAAAGATGCCCAGCACCAGCAAAACCGGCGCGGTGAGTTCGACCGTCGTGCCAATATAGGCGGCAACCTCCGGCGGCAGCAGCGGCAGCCGGTATTCGTCGCGGAACAAGCCGATGGCGCTGTCGAAGCTCTGAAACTTGGTCATGCCGGAACGCAAGAAGGTCGCCCCAACGGCAAGACGCATACCGAACTCGAGCAGGGACAAGGGAAAGCGCTGCGCGCCGGCCCGCAGCCGGTCAACTCGATCGATGAAGCGCATGTCGTCGGGCCTCATGTAGGCAATGGTGGTGCTCATGGCTTGCTCATGCGGCTGGTTCGGCCGCCGAGCCGGTTGACTCGGCTGGGGGATCGGGGGCGCCGGCACTTCAAGCCGGGTCGGCGGCCGATGGCGGTGTGATCAGCTTTGCGACGAAGTGAGCGAGCCGCCGACAATCTTCTCGCACGTGCCCTTCGGCACGCTGAGCCAGGCGTCGGCCTGGGCGTCCTTCTTCGCCGTGGCGGCACAGGACGAATGCTTGGTCTGGCAGTCGTTCTTGCCGGCCTTGGCGATACCGAAGCACTTCTCGGTCTGAGGCGCCTGCGCCTGCACAGGAGCGTTTGCAAACAGGACCGCGGCATTGAGCACGGCGGCGATGGCGAATGCAGATTTCATAGCATTTCTTCTCCGTCAATGAGGTTGCCCTTTCGGGTGGTCCCAACGTGCCGTGCTTTGGTCTGTCGGTGAAATAAGGACTCCCTATCGGTTCAATGTACGACCGCTATGGTGGCCTTGCGATGCAACCTTGATACGGCAGGATAATTTGAGCGTGGTCCGCGAACCGAGTTTCCACATTTCATCGAACCACTCCATTACGGCTCCAGTTGCTTCTGCAGGATCGCTTCCAACCGACCACGTTTGGCGATGACCTCCTTTCCGTTTCTCACACGTCGGCTGATTGAGTCTGTTCTGCTTTTGCTCTGCCGTGACGGCAATGAAACCTGTCGGGCGTGCAGTTTACGGGCTAGGTGCCGAGCCGCCTCCCGGCCGTGACATCGTAGCGCTCGACCGTGAAACCATCGCTGTAGCACTGGACGACGCCCGCCGAGCACTTGCCGCGCGCGACTTCCCTTCCGTTGAGGAGACGGTGCAGCACCTCATGAAGGACCGCGGCTTGCCCGAAAGCGCGCGCAACGCGTTGGCCTATGGGGTTCTGGAGGCGCATGTTAAGATTTTCGAGGAGCAGCAACGGCGCACGCTTGGCAAGTCGCCGCTTGTACTCCTCGAGGATCCTCCTGCAGCCGCCACACCATCGGCCGCCGTTGCTGCTGGTCCGCTGTTTTCCAAAGCGCTCCCCGCGTACGTCGATCTTGCCGTTGAGGCTGGCGTGGCCAGTCGAAGGGCAGAACGAAGCGACCTTCGCCATGTTCCAGCAAGTGTGCGGCGATCTCCCGGTCACTGCGTACACTCGCAGCCACCTCAGCGACTTCTACAACGTCCTGCGTGGTCTCCCTGCCCTTTACTCAAAGGACAAGCGTTGGCCCCGCGAGGATCATTTCCGTGCGCGCGCGCGTGGTGTGCGTAGGCGCGCGGGACTAGGTCGGCTGGGCTCTGCCAGTGGCCATGCCTCCAGCTCGCGCCGCAGGTGAGTCAAGTTGACTCAGTTCACTCGAGATCCCGCTCGTATCACATTGCCTAAGGAGGGTTACGCAATCCGTTACGCTGGGGGATTAGGCGATGGCAACCGCGACGGGCAACACGTTCGTGGCCTGCTACAGGGTCAGCACAGCTCGGCAAGGACGCTCAGGGCTCGGCTTGGCCCAGCAGGCGGCCGTTGAGAGCTACCTCGCAGGCACCTCGGGCCGCATCCTCGCGTCCTTCACTGAGGTCGAGAGCGGCAAGCGTAGCGACAGGCCGAAACTGCAGGAAGCCATCCGTCGAACGAAGGTAACGGGTGCCCGACTCATCATCGCCAAGATGGACAGGCTCTCGCACAATGCGGCCTTCCTCCTGGCCCTGCGAGACAGCAGCGTGCGCTTCGTCGCAGCCGACCTGCCGAACGCGGATGAGACCGTGGTGGGCATCATGGCGGTGATCGCCCAGCGTGAGCGGGAGGTGATCGCGCAGCGCACCAAGGAAGCCCTTGCAGTGGCCCGGAGGCGGCTCGCGAAGCAGGGCCGCAGACTCAGCAACCCCAACGGTGCAAAGGCTCTCCGCAAGGCCCGTAAGGGCAACAGCGCGGCCGTGGCAACGATCAGGGAGATAGCGGACCGCAGGGCTGACGATCTTCGCGACGTCCTTGCGGATATCGTGGAGAGCGGCGCGGTGTCTCTCGCGGAGATCGCTGCGAAGCTGAACGCGAGGGAGATCGAGGCCCCGCGGGGCGGGCGCTGGTATCCGACATCAGTGGCGAGGCTACGCCAACGGCACGCCACCGCGCAGGCGAGTTAGAAACCCCGGAGAGCCTATAGCGGGGGGAAGACTCTCCGGGGTCTGGTCCACACGCCCACCCCATCGTGTAACCAGTAGGCTGGCTCAACGCGAACTGCTGTTGGTCGGTTGCTCGGGAGCGTGCGCGGCGGAGTAGATGACGAGGTGGTGTGGCGCGGAAGCCACAAACTCTGCGCTGTGGCAATCCAGCATTGGTAGCGAGACCGAGGCAACGGCACGCGGCAGGCTGAGTTAGGAACCCCGGAGAGCCCAAAAGCGGGGGAGAGACCTCCGGGGGCGCTGGTCCCACACCCGTGTTACCAGCTCACTAGCGCTAGCCCCGGTCAACGTGCTGGGCGTTCGTCAGTTCCACTGCCATCTCTCGGGCGGATGCCCCTCAGTGACTCTGCGAGATTCGTACAGCGCTTTCCGGGGTCGGCTCGCGATAAACACTGGCCGCGTGCCACCGGAGAAACCGCCATCGTCGCAGGCGGTTTTCATCAACTTCCAGCCTTCTCGTGGGCCTGACTCTTTGTATAGGCCTCACAGGCCTCCCGTTGGGTGTCGAGGGAGTTGAAGGCCTGTTCCAGCCCTCCACCGACGACATCCGGGTATAGACCGCATAGTGCTTGTTCTTGGGACTCACGATCCCGCCTTCTTCAGGCCGAAGAACAGGGGTCCAGACCAGCGGGTGCCGGTGATGCGGCGGGCCACTTCCGACAAGGAGGTGAACCGCTCGCCGCGATAGTCGAAGCCCTGGTCCGTCACCTGAACCTGGCGCATCATCCCCTGCCAACTTCGCGTCAACACGAGGCCCGGCTTCAGCGGACGCCGGGGTAGCGGCTTATGCTGCGGATCGGCTTTGAAGGACTGATGCAGCCCTCGGAGCCGGCGTTGGGTCTCGCCGGCAAATCCCCCAGTACTCTCAGGCGACAAGGACGACAGAACCAATAGTCTGACGAGACTCGAGCGCATCGAGGGCGGATGCAGCGGAGGTTAGCGGATATCGATGACGCACATTCACTTTCAGCACTTCGCGGTCAAGCATGGCGAATACATTGGTCGCCATTGCGCGCAATCGGACAGTATCAGCGGTGTAATGGAACAACACAGGCCGTGACACTCTGAGAGACTTTTCTGACTGCAGGTTGGCATCTAGAGACGGTAGCATGCCTGTCGCGTGCCCATAGCTTACCCAATGGCCCAGGCGGGCAATCGATTCGTAGCTTTCCCGCTCGGCCATCCGTCCCAGCCCATCGAAAACCACATCGACGCCCCGTCCACCGGTCGCCGCCTTTACGGCATCGGCAAATTGATAGTCGGGGCTCACGATCGGTACGTCGCAACCGTTCTCCCGAGCAATGCGGGCTTTTTCCTCCGACCCCACCGTGCCGATCACCCGGGCGCCGAGATATTTGCCCCATTGGCAGAGAAATGTTCCGACGCCGCCTGCGGCGGCATGAACAAGGATCGTCTCGCCCGCTCGGACCATGTGCACACGGTGAAGCAGGTACTCCGCGGTCATACCCTTGAAGAGCACCGCTGCCGCCGTCTCGATCTCGACACCCGTAGGGATCGGCACGACCTGCTCGGCCGGCAAGGTCCGCAGCGTCGCAAAGGCGCCGGGGTTGTCCCAAGCATAAGCGACGCGATCTCCGGGCAGCAGATTGTGCACGTCAGCGCCGACGTCCACCACGGTTCCGGCCGCTTCCATGCCCAGCGCCGCCGGCGGCGTTAGCATGCGGTACTCGCCACGGCGGATATAGATATCGATATAGTTGATCCCGGCCGCGGCCTGGCGAAGGCGCACCTCGCGCAGTCCCGGCGCCGGCACCTGAATGTTCTCGAAGGAAAGCTGCTCCACGCCACCGAAGGCCTTCAGGATCACCGCCTGGCCGGTCATCTCGCCGCCACGTGGCGCACCGGACACTGACGCCTGCGCCCGCCGGGTGCCCTCTCGAAGGTAGCGGCGCAAGGCATCGAATCCCGCCTCGTAGACGCCGCTTCCCACCATGTCGGCGAGCTCGGCCTCGCGGCCGGGAGGCGCGTCAAAGGTCGATTGCCAATGCCAGAAGGTTCGATTGCCGTCGGTGACCGGCTTCAGCTGCACGGTCGCGACGTAACGCTGCAGCGGCACGGTGGCGTCGAGAATGCAGTAGGTCGACATATGGTCGGTGTCGGAAAGCGCGATGAGCTGCTCGCGTATATGGGCACCGTCGCGCAAATGGAAATTGCGCACGCAGCCTATCTGATCGGGCGCCTCGCCGTTCTCGATATGGGAATCAGCCACCGCAGGATGCCAGCGGTCGTGGCTGTTGAAATCGCGCAGCACCTCCCACACGCGTTCGATCGGCGCGTCGATGATCGCGGAACGCGTCACCCGCTGCATGGATCAGCGATGCCCGAAATAGCTCTTCAATGCATCGAAGCCGGCCTGGAACACGCCTTGGCCGATCGACTCGGCGAGCCGGCGTTCCTGGCCGGGCAGCGTATCGAACTCGGCCGACCATTCGGCGAAGGTGCGGTTGCCGTCGGTGACCGGCGTCAGCTTCAGGGTGGCGATGTAATTATCGACACCCATCGGCGATTCGAGGATCGAGTAGGTGCACTGATAGTCGTAGTCCGACAACGTGAGCAGCTGCTCGCGGATCGTGCCGCCGTCGCGCAGTTGGAAGTTGCGGATGCAGCCCACCCGATCCGACGGCCAGTTGCCCTCGATCCGCGACTCGGCAATGGCCGGATGCCACTTCGGCAAGCCATTGAAGTCTCGGATATGCGCCCAGACGGCATCGGCCGAGGCGTCGACCACACTCGACGTGTAGACCTTGATCACGAGCCGTTGCCCTCGGGCTTGGGTGGCTTGGCGAGGGCGTTGAGCAGCCCCGTGGCCATGGTCTGGCCCGTCTTGCCGGTATCGAGCCCGATCTCCTTCAGCAACTCATCGACCAGCGGCGCTTGCGCGCGGTAGCGCAAGGCCGAGTTGACCACCTGGTCCGAGAAGCCGCCCGCGCCGGCGAATTCGCCACTGCCGCTGTGGCCACCGCCGCCCAGCCCGTCGACATGAAGGATCTTGATGCCCTCGATGTTCTCGAGCGGCTTGACCTGCTCGCGGATGATGGCATCGAGCTTGTCGATCAGCCGCAAGCGAGCGGCCGAACCGCGCGCCTCGATACTGAGCACGTTCTGGGCCTCGTTCATCGCCCTCACGCCCTCGGCATCGATTTCGTGGCGCAGGCGTGCCGCCAGGGCGCGGATCTTCTCGGAGTCGGCCTCCGCCTCGGCTTGCGCCCGCATGGCCGCGCCCCGGTCGTCCGCCGCGAGCTTCTCGGCTTCAGCGGAAATCCTGAGCCGCAGGGCCTCGCGCTCGGCCTCCTGCGCCGCCCCGATCAGCTCAATCGTCTTGCGCCGGGTCGCCATCTCGGTCTCCCGCACCGTGAAGACCTTTTCCTCCTCCGATACCGCGAGCGCACGGGCGCGGTCGGCCGCGGCCTGGGCCTCGGACTGTGCCCGCGACTGCTCGGCAATGGCGATCGAGCGCTGCTGGTCGGCGATCTCCAGCATCCGACGACGCTCGATCTCGGCGGTCTCGATCTCGCGCTCCTTGGCGATGCGCTCGCCCTCGAGGACGCGGTCGGTCTCGAGCCGCGCGCGCTCGACCTGTTCGCGGGCGGTGATCTCGGCGCGATCGGCCAGTTGCTGCTTCTCGGCCCGCTCGCGCGCCAACTCGGCGCGCTGGGTGGCGCGGGCGATCTCGATCTCGCGCTCCTGGCTCAGCCGCGCGCTTTCAGCCTCGCGGTCGATGTCGAGCGACAGTTTCTCGGTCTCCAGATTCTTGTTGCGGATCTGGATCATCGTGTCCTGCTCGATGTCGTTGCGGATCTTCTTTCGTCGCTCGATCTCCTCAGTGAGCCGCGTCAAGCCTTCGGCATCGAAAGCGTTGGACGGGTTGAAGAACTCCATGGCCGTCTGGTCGAACTGAGTGAGCGAGGCCGATTCGAGTTCGAGCCCGTTCTGCAGCAAGTCCTCGGCCACGGTGCTGCGCACACGGCGTATATATTCGCCCCGCTTCTCGTGCAGGTCTTCCATGGTCATCTCGGCGGCAACGGTCCGCAACGCATCGACGAACTTGCCTTCCAGCAATTCCTTGAGCGCTTCCGGCTGGGTGGTGCGCTGGCCGAGGGTTTGGGCGGCGTTGGCGATAGCCGCGGGTGCTGCTTGTACACGCACGTAGAATTCGGAGACCACGTCGACGCGCATGCGATCGCGCGTGATCAGCGCCTTGTCTCGGCCACGCGAGACCTCGAGCCGGAGTGTGTTCATGTTGACCGGGATGACGTCGTGCACGATCGGCAACACGAAGGCGCCCCCGTTCATCACCACCTTCTGCCCGCCCATGCCGGTGCGCACGAAGGCGCGCTCCTTGCTGGACCTGAGATAGAGCCAATGGAACAGCCAGACGATGATGGCGACAACGATCGCCACCACCACCAAGCCAAGAATGAAGGCTCCGAAGTCTGCGCCGGTCATATCCGCTTCCCCTTATTCTCGCGGTCTCGCCGCCTTCCCTGCAAATTGGTCATGATGCACCGACCGGCGCGGCCTGCCGCCGCCGCTCGATGCGCTTGAACTGCCGCGTCTGCTCGGCGATCGCCACTTCTGTCGGCAAGCGCTCCATGCTCGAGGCGCCATAGAAGCCATGGCAATCGGGGCAGCGGTCGATGACATGGGCCGCATCCGCGGGCTGGGCGATCGGACCGCCGTGGCACAGCACGATCACATCCTTGCGCACGCGTCGGGCGGCCGCACTCCACTCGTTGATGCGGGTAACACAATCGTCCAGCGTCAGCGCCGTTTCCGCGCCGATCGAGCCGCCGGTCGTCAAACCCATGTGGCAGACGATGATGTCGGCACCCGCCCTGGTCATTTCGGCCGCCTGCCCGGCCTCGAACACATAAGGCGTGGTCAACAGATCTAGCTCACGCGCCGCGCGAACCAGGTCGACCTCCAGCCCGTAGCCCATGCCGGTTTCCTCGAGATTGGCACGAAACAGGCCGTCGATCAGCCCAACCGTCGGAAAATTCTGGATGCCGGAGAAACCGAGATCGGCGAGGCGGCGCAGGAAATGACCGGGGATCATGAAGGGGTCGGTGCCATTGACGCCGGCCAGCACGGGCGTATGCCGGACCACCGGCAACACCTCCTTGGCCATGTCGACGACCACGTCGTTGGCATTGCCGTAGGCCAGGAGGCCGGCCAGGGAGCCGCGCCCGGCCATGCGGTAACGGCCGGAATTGTAGATGACGATCAGGTCGATGCCGCCCGCCTCCTCGCACTTGGCCGACAGGCCAGTACCCGCGCCACCGCCGACGATCGGCTGGCCTCTTGCGATCATGTCGCCGAATTTCTGGAGGATCGTCTTGCGCGCAACGCGTGGCATCTGGGCTCTGCTCCTATTGCCGCCGCGCCAGGCTGCCGGTCGCCGGCGCACGGATGACGTCTTGAAAGGCGGCGACCGCCGCCGCGGCGAATTCGGGATCGTTGATATGATGAGCAACACGGATCAGCCGGCGGTTAGCGCCGGTCCGAAAATTGGCGGTGATGACATCGAACAAGGCCTTGTCCGCGCCCGGATCCCAGAATGGCTTGTCGGGCGCATCGATGCCCGAGACGCCGCCGTCGGGGATCAGGAAGCGTACCGGCCCCTCCATGCGGTTGAGCTTGTCGACAATGAACCGACCGATTCGTCCGCACTCCTCGGCGGTGGTGCGCATCAGGGTCACGTTGTCGTTGTGCTTGTAGAGCGTGCGGCTGCGGAACTGCGCCGGCACGGTATCCATGGCCCAGAAGTTCACCATGTCGAGGGCGCCGCACGAGCCGACATAGGGCACGCGCGAGCGGATGATCGCATCCATCCGCTCGGGTCCTGCCGTCAGCACGCCACCCACCAGCTCGTCGGCGATCTCGGTCGTGGTGATGTCGAGCACGCCGGCGATCAGGCCCGAGTCGATCAGCTTCTCCATCGACTGGCCGCCCGTGCCAGTGGCATGGAACACCAGGCAATCGTAGGTCTCTTCCAGGGCCTTGGTGATCACCTGCACGCAGGTCGTCGTGAGGCCGAACATGCTGAGCGCGATCGCGGGCTTGGTCTCCGCGACGCGGTCGGGCCGCGGCGCATAGGCCATCATCCCGGCCAGGGCGTGCGCGGCATTCGCCAGCACCCGCTGCGAGATGCGATTGATGCCCGACACGTCGGTGACGGAATACATCATCATGATGTCCGACGGGCCGACGTAGGGCTTCACATCGCCAGAGGCGACCGTGGAGACCATCACCTTCGGCACGCCGATCGGCAGGCGGCGCATGGCGGAGGTGGCAAGCGACGTACCGCCCGAGCCGCCTGCAGAGATCAGGCCGCCGACGTCGCGTCGCCGCTCGATGAACTGGGCGAAGGCCACCGCCATCTGCGACACGGCCGAGCCGCGGTCATCGGTGAAGACCGCGCGTTCGCCTTTGGGATGATGGCGGGCCACCTCGCGCGGATGGACGCTTGCCGGCGAGGGCTTGCCCGAGGTGGCGAGATCGACCGTGACCGTGCGCAGCCCCAGCTTCTCAAGGCAGTCGCGCAAGTAGAATAGCTCGCGGCCCTTGGTGTCGAAGGTCCCGGCAACGTAGGCAGCCCGCATCGCCGTGGTGACCACGGGGAATTCGAGCACCCTCGCCTCGGCGCCCGATTCGGAAAGCGCCGCCGAACTTTCTTCAAAGGATGGCACCACCTCTCCCTTGTCGCCCCGGCGTTCGATCAGCGTATCGCGCGGGCCAACGGGTGGGTGGGCAGCGATCGGCCGATCAGACAGAGGCGCCTGCGGGTCGGCTGCGTTCCAACGCGTGAAGCCCCGCACGGCGCGGGTCTCCGGTGAAGCGGCCATGGTCGGCGCGGTCGCGTCATCGCCTGCGCGCCGGATGGTGTAGATGCGTTGTTCGCCGGCAGCTTCCGGAGCGGACGTCACCGGTGTGTCGTCGAACGCTTCGTCTTCCTCGCTTGCCCGCACGCCCAGCAATTGGTGTTGCAGGTCGAGATTGGTGGCGAGTTCGGCCGCTGGCATCCTGCGCGCGATGCGGCCGTTCACCATGACGCCCACCGTGTCGGCGACGTCGATGGCGACGCCCAGGTTCTGCTCGATCAGCAGCACCGAGATCTCGCCCTCGCCCGTCAGGGTCTTCAGCATGTCGACCACCTGATCGACGATCACCGGCGCCAAACCTTCGGTCGGCTCGTCCATCACCAGGAGCCTGGGGTCGAGCAGCAATGCCCGGCCGATGGCGAGCATCTGCTGCTCGCCGCCCGAAAGCTGGCCGCCGCCATTCTTCTTGCGTTCGGCCAGGCGCGGAAAGAGGTCGTAGATGCGTTCGACCGTCCAGCGCGCCTTGGAACGCTGCGCCAAGCGTAGGTGCTCGTCTACGGTGAGCGACGGCCAGACGCGCCGACCTTGCGGGACGTAGCCGATGCCGAGGTTTGTGATGCGGTTGGCGGGCAGGCCCAGGATGTTCTGCCCGGCGAAGCGAATAACGCCCGACGCCGGCACAAGCCCCGTGATGGCATTGCAGAGCGTGGACTTTCCCATGCCGTTGCGGCCGACCACGGCAAGCACCCCGCGCTCGAGGGAAAGCGATACCCCCTGCAGGACGTGAGCGCGGCCAAAATGGACGTCGAGCTTCTCGATCTGGAGGATCGGTTCGCCCGTCCCCGATCCGCTGCGCGTCGGCACGCCAGATCGCAACACGCCTGGCCTCAACACACTAGGCCGCCACATGACCGCCCCCATGCTTGCCGCCGCCCATGTAGATGGCCTGGACTTCGGCATCGTTCTCGATCTCGTCGGGCGTGCCATGCTTGAGCAGGCGGCCATTGTGCAGGATCGTCACCCTGTCGACGACACGCAACGCGATATCGAGGTCGTGCTCGATCAGCACATAGCCCATATGGGGCGGAAATGCCGACAGAAGCGCCACCAGCTCTCGGCGCTCGGCCGGCGAGAGGCCGGCAGCCGGCTCGTCGAACAGGATCAGACGTGGGGCACCCGCGAGCGCCATGCCGATCTCGAGCTGGCGCAACTGCCCATGCGATAGTTCCGACACCTGCCGTTCGGCCAAATGGGCCAGGCGCGTGCGTTCCAACAAATCCTGAGTCGCGGCGCGCGAGGGGTGGTCGGCCCCTGCTCGGATGAAACCGAAGCGGCCGCGGTTCACGCCGCGCGTCGCCAGGAAGAGATTGTCCCGGACCGTAAGGTTGCGGAACAGCAGGGACGATTGATAGGTGCGGCGCAGGCCGCGGCGAATGCGCTCGTAGGGCGGCAGATCGGTGATGTCCTCGCCGAAGAACCTGACCCGCCCCGCCGTGGGCGGGAAGTCCCCCGTGACGGCATTGAACAGCGTGGTCTTCCCCGCACCGTTGGCGCCGAGAACGGCCCGCCGCTCGCCCGCCGCGACCGAGAACGAGATGTCCTCGATCGCCCGAAGCGCGCCGAACTCGCGGGTGACGCCCTCGAGCACGAGGGCATCACCCGAAGCCAGCGGCTTGGCGGCCGGTTGCAGGGTCGTCACGGACGCCATGCCATCCTCCACGCCATCGCCCGCGCGAGCGTCAGCCGCTTACGGGCAGTTCGGTACGTCGCGATTGCCGAGGCCCATCTTCTGGAAATCGGCCTTCGGCAATCCCAAGGTCTCCGACACGTCGTGCACCACGTGGGTCACCTTGTTGTAGAAGGAGCCATCGGCCGCCTTCGCCACCTCTGTGATGTACGTGTCGCCGATCGCGTTGCGATTCTCGTCGAGCTTGATGTGACCAGCCGGCCCATCGAACTCGAGCTTGGCAAGTGCCGCCTTGAGCTTCTCCTGCTTGTTGCTGAGATCGCCGTTGACGGCGTCGAGCCCGAGCAGGACCGCCTGGGTGTTGATGTAATAGAGGTAGGCGAAGAGCGACGGGCTGGGGAAGCCGTCTTTGAAGTTCGCCTTGTAATCGGCGACGAACTTCTTCCACGCCGGCGTATCGATGCCGTCGGCCATCGGCCCAGCAGAGGCCGTGCCCAGAAGCGATTCGCGCTTCTTGCCCTTGTAGTTCAGCACCGTCTGATCGACGGTGATCGAGCCGCCGACGAACGGCTTGTCGATGCCGGCCTGTTCTGCCTGATTGAGGAAGTTGACCGCGTCGGAGCCGCCCAGCACGACCACGAGCGCATCAACGTCGGACGGAATGCCGGAGATGATCGATGAATAGTCCTTGGTGCCAAGCGGCACCCAGGCCTTCTTCACGACGCGCCCCCCCTTGGCGCAGTAGCTGGCCATGAAACCCTGGACCTGGGAGTACGGGAACCCGTAGTCCTCGGCCACCAGCCACATCTTCTTGTAGCCCTTGGCGAGAGCGACGTCGCCAAGCCCTACCATCCACTGCGCACCTTCGGTGTTGAAGCGATAGAAATTGGGCGACGGATCTTGCAAGGTGGTCGCCTGCGCGCCCGACGAGCCATTGACGAAGACCATCTCCGGATGGGTCTTCGAGTAGTTCTTCACCGCGATGCCCTCGTCGCCGGAGAGCGGACCGATCATGATGTCGACTTTGTCCTGTTCGACGGCCTTGCGGGTCGCGGCGACGGCCTTGTCCGGAGTCGCGTCCGACGAATACTTGAGGATCTGGATCTTCTTGCCACCGGCCATGCCGTTGTGCAGCTTGACGGCGAGGTCGACGCCGCGATGCCCGTCCAGGCCGGGGACGGCGAACGGCCCTTCGAGGTTCGTGAGCGCGCCGATCTTGATTGTGTCCTGAGCCCACGCCGGACCTGAGATCGCCAGTACTGCGCTCCCTATGGCCGAGCCAAGCCACCCTATCCTGCTTCCCCTCATTGGTCGTCCTCCTCCTGTTCGTCGGCCGCACCGCCGCCGTTGTGGATTCGAGCCAGCACCCGTCGTGTCATCCAACGCTTCGGCCCTTCAGTTTCAGTTGGACACCGCCGGCCTGAAAGCGGGTACGGACGTACCCCCAGAGACCAAGCAGCCCGTCGGGAGAAAACAGCACGATCGACAGAAACACGACGCCGATCACGAGGTTGAAGCGCTCGCGCGCAATGATGTCGATGGCGAAGTTCTGCACCAGCACGAACAGGATCGCGCCGATGAATGGGCCGATCGGATGGCGCATGCCGCCCAGCACGGCGATGATCAGGATGTCGAGCATGGGCCCGGTGCCGACCGTCCCGGGCGAGATGCGGCCGTTGTACCAGACCATCAGCACGCCCCCGATTCCCGCCAGCACGCCTGCTATCGAATAGGCGGCGATGCGGTGAGCGGTCACGTCGAAGCCAAGCGCGTTCATGCGCCGCGCGTTCTCGCGCACCCCCTGGAGCGCCACGCCGAATGGCGCGCGCAGCAGGTACTTGATGAAGAAGTAGCCGGTCAGCGCCCAGAACAGCGCGAGGTAGTAATAAGGTATCGCGTGGCTGAAGTTGGCACCGAGCACCGTCGGCGCGTGGACCTCGTTGAAGCCCTCGTGGCCGCCGAAGATCGAATAGTTCTGCTGCACCAGGTAGTAGAACGACACGCCGATCGCGAGCGTGATCATGATCGTGTAGATGCCTTCGGTGCGCACCGACAGCCAGCCGACGAAGGTGGCGAACAAGGTGGCGATGGCAATGCCGATGGGCACGGCGATCCACCACGGCCAGCCGAGGCTGCTGGCGCCGCCCTGCGCTTCACCGGCGATGCCAAAGATCGCGACCATGTAACCCGCCACGCCAGCCGTCGCCATCTGCGCGAGCGAGACCATCCCGCCGTAGCCGCCGAGGAACGTCAGCGACAAGGCGATCAGGCCAAGCGCCAGTGCCTGACCGCCGATCTGATAGACGAAGAAGGGCGTCGCAACCCAAGGATAGATCAGTACCGCCAGCAGGATGACGACATGGCGGAACCTGATCGCGCGGATCGCTTCACCAAAGGCAACGCTCGCGCCGACAGGCGGCGTGGATGCGGCACGGGCGACAACGGCCGGCGATGACGCCGATGCGCCGGCCGGGCGCGCCCAGGCATTGCCGCCGGCGCTGGAATTCATGGCGCGACGCCACTGGGCGGCGCTCATGCCGCCCTCCTGCCGAGGATGCCGGTCGGCCGGAAGGCCAGCACCAGCACCATGATCACGAAGGTGAAGACCACGCCGTAGGTGGGCGCGTAGGCAAGGCCAAACTGCTCGGCGAGGCCGATCAGCAGTGCGCCGACTGCGGCCCCCGGAATGCTGCCCATGCCGCCCACGATCACCACGACGAGGGAAGCCATCAGATAGCGCGTATCCTCGCCCGGCGAGATCGAGAGCGCGGTGCCGCCGATCACACCGGCAAAGCCCGCGAGGCCAGCGCCGATCGCGAAGGTGATGGCGAAGACGCGCTGCACATTGACGCCTGAGGCCGCCAGCATGTTGCGGTCATCGACGCCGGCGCGGATCATCATGCCGACCTTGGTGCGGTTCAAAAACCACCACAGCACCAGGCCGATCACGATTGCGATTCCCAGAACCACGACGCGGTAGGTCGGATATTTGTTCACCACCAGCATCGGCATCGACTTGAAGATCGCGCGCGGCGGATCGAAGGAGTAGATCTCGCCACCGAACCACCACAGCATGAGATCGGCCAGCACGATCGAGATGCCGATCGTGACCATGGTCTGGCGCAGCTCCTGACCCTGCATGAAACGGAACACCGAGATCTGGAGCAGGAAGCCGACCAGCGCCGCCGAGGCGAAACCGGCGGCGATCGCAAGGAACCAATTTTCGGTGGCGTCGCCCACCACCCAGCCCATGTAGGCGCCGAACAGATAGAGCGAGCCGTGCGCGAGATTGACGTTGCGCATCAGGCCGAACACCAGCGTAAAGCCGCTCGCCACCAGGAAATAGAGAGCGGCCAGCGTCACGCCGTTCAGCAGCGTCGAGACGAACTGCCGCGGATTGGTGATGTTGGCCCAGACGATGAAGACGGCGATCGGCACGGCGATCACCACCACCCAAAACCACCGCCAGAAAGATGCGGAGCTGTTCATGCGGCGGGCAGGCTCCAGCGCGTGCGGGTCGAGCGCAATTCCGGCTCCTTGTGAAAGGCGCCGTCCTTCATGATGCCTAAAAGCTTACTGCGATCGAGCAGGATCGAGAGGTCGGCCAGTGGATCGCCGTCGACCAGCAGCAGGTCGGCCAGGAAGCCTTCCCTGATCTGGCCAAGCTCGTCGCTCTTCATCATGATCTGACCGCCGAACTTGGTGGCCGCGAGGATCGCCTCCATCGGCGTCATGCCGGCGTAGGTGACGAGGTACTGCAGGTCATGGGCGTTCTCGCCGTGCCTGGCCCAGGCGAAGCCGTAGTCGCCACCGGGCAGGATGCGCAGGCCGCGTTTGTGTAGCGCGCGCATGGTGACAGCGCAGGCCTCAAGCTCCTCCTCCATGTTCCGCTGCATCACCGAGCCCTTGGCGAGCCCGTAAGGCTCACCGTCGTAGGCGAGCTTCACCAGCACCGAGAAGGTTGGCACCACGAAGATCCGGTCCTTCTGGGCCTCGAGCATGTCGAGGGTCTGCTCGTCGGTGTAGCTCACGTGATAGAGGACCTCGACGCCATGGCGCAGCGCCTGCTGGATCGAATCGCGCGAGCGGGCATGCACGGTGTTGCGCTTGCCGCGCAGTTTGGTCTCGCGCACCGCCATGGCGACTTCCTCGTCGCTCATCCAGTTCGTCTTGGCGTCGGCATGCGGTACGAAATTGTCACCCGACAGGTTCAGTTTGATGGTGTCGACGCCGTACTTGAGGAAGGTGCGGACGGCCTTACGCATCTCCTCGGGCCCGCTCACCACCTTGCCGAAGCTGAACTCCTCGAACGGCAGATGGGGCAGCGTGTCGTCGCCCAGCGAGCCCGCCACGGTGATCTCCGGACTTGCCGCCAGGTAGCGCGGCCCCGGCACCAGCCCCTCGTTGATCGAGTTCCGGATCACGACGTCGAGTCGCGGCTTGGCGGTGGCGGCGCCGACCGCCGAGGTCCAGCCGCAGTCGAGGTAGAGGCGCGCGTTGTCGACCGTCAGAAGCATGTGCTCCTCGAGCGGCATCAACTGGATGGCGTCGAGGCTTGCCGCGTTGTTCCAGGCGAGGTGGACATGCGCCTCGGTCATGCCCGGCATCAGTGTCGCACCGGAGGCATCGATCACCGTGACGCCCGCCATCGGCGTCGGCCGGCCGCCGCGCGTCACGCGCGAGATGCGATTGCCCTGCACCAGCACCTCGCCGGCGTAAGGCGGCGCGCCGGTCCCGTCGATGATGCGCACATTAGTGAACAGAGTATTGGACATGCCTTGCCTCCCGTTCGACTGACCCGCGCCGCGCATAGAACCGCCGCAGGATCTCGGTGCACTCCTCTGCCTTCTCGAGCGGCGTCCAGTGCCCGCAGCCTCGCAACACCTCGACCTGGCTGCCGGCGATCTTGCCCCCCAGAGCACGCACGGCCTGAGGCGGCGCCACGCCATCCTCGTCGCCGGTGACGAGCAGGGTCGGGCAGACGATGGCCGCGGCGTCCGCCGGCTTTGCGTCGGCCAGGGCCTCGCAGGTGCGCGCATAGCCTTCGGGGTCCTGACGCATCAGCGATTCGCGCACATAGGCGACGACGGCAGGCCGTCGCGCCTTGGTCTCGGCCGACGTCGCCGCCTGAACCAGCGAATCGGCAATCGCCTGCATGCCGGCGTCGCCCTCGCGGCGCGCTTTCTCGGCGCGCGCCTTGATGCCCGTGCGCGCCACATCGGGCGGCGCCAGCAGCGGCCCGAACAGCGCAAGGCTGCGCACCATCTTGGGCTCGCGAGCGGCGAGATGCAGCGCAATGATGGTGCCGAGCGAATGGCCAAGGACATGCGCGCGCTCGATGCGGCGACTCGACAGCACCCGCAAGCAGGTTTCGACCAGGGTGAAGACCGAGAGCATACCCTCCGCCCGGTGCGAGCGGCCCGACCCCGGGAGATCGAAGCGCACGGTCGTGAAGCGCGAGAGAGCGGGCAAGAGCGGCGTCCAGGTGTTCGAGGTGCCGCCCAGCCCATGAATGCAAAGCGCGGCCTCTCCGGCGCCTGTGGGCGTTTCGACGTCCACGGCGATGCGGCCGACGAGATGGAACTGGCTGGCCATGCCGCGCTTTCCCCGTTGCCCGCTAGGCCACCGAGGCCGGCATGACACTGCGTGCCGAGCGGATATCCGGCTGACGATGGAAGGTGCCGTCCTTCATCACGGCGAGGATGCGGCTCCTGTCCTGCAGGAGGACGATGTTGGCGAGCGGGTCGCCGTCGACCAGCAGCAAATCGGCAAGATAGCCTTCCTTCACCAGTCCGAGTTCCTTGGGCCGCATCATGATCTCGCCGCCGAGCCGGGTGGCGGAGACGATCGCCTCCATGGGCGTAAAGCCGAGATACTTCACGAAGTATTCGAGATCGGTGGCGTTGCTGCCGTGGGGAATCCAGGCGAAGCCGTAGTCGCCACCGGGCAGGATCCTGATGCCCCGCTTGTGCATCTTCTTGAGCGATTCGACCGCCGCCTCCAGCTCGCGGTGATAGCCCATCTTGGCGGTCACCTCGGGCGGCAGCCCCCACTGCGTGGCGTGGTACGAGGTCTTGACCAGCCACGCGAGGCCGGGCGCCACGAAGATACGGTCCTTGGCCGCCTCGAGCATGTCGAGCGCCTCTTCGTCGGTGAAGCTCGCGTGATAGATCACGTCGATGCCGTTGCGCAGGCACTGCTTGATCGACTCGCAAGAGCGCGCATGGGCCTGGACGCGCTTGCCGCGCAGCTTGGCCTCCTCGACCGCGACTGCCACCTCGGCATCCGTCATCGGCGTCAACTCGGCCGGGATGCCCGCGATATATTCGCCCGACAAGTTGAGCTTGATGGCATCGACGCCGTACTTGAGGAACTGGCGGACGGCAGCCCGCATGTCGTCGACGCCGCGCACCACCACGCCGAAACTGAATTCGGGAAACGGCAGATGCGGCAGCGTCTCGTCGGCCAGTCCGCCGGGCACGGTGATTTCCTGGCTGGCGGCCAGATAGCGCGGTCCCTTGATCTGCCCGGACTCGATCGCGTTGCGGATCACCACGTCGAGGCGCGCCTTGGCGGTGGCGGCGCCGACACAGGAGGTCCAGCCCATGTCGAGATAGCGCTCGGCGACATGGGCGCACCACAGGATGTGTTCCTCGGGCGGCATGCGCTGGATGGCATTTAAGGTTGGTTGGTCGTTCCAGGCGAAATGAGTATGAGCCTCGGTCATACCCGGCATAAGCGTGGCGCCGGCCGCATCGAGCACGGTGATGCCCGCGGTCGGGATGGCGCGCAGCCCCTTGGCCACGCGTGCAATACGGTTGCCTTGCACCAGCACCTCGCCCGAATAGGGCGGCGCGCCGGTGCCATCGATGATTCGAACGTTGGTGAACAGCACATTTGCCATGTCACAATCCTCCCGTTCGGATCGCCACGATCTTCACGGCAGCGGCGCCCCGCACGTACAGGTGTCCCATCGGTCTCCTGGAGAAAACCGCAACCCTCATCGACGTTTCCTCTTAGCCGGGCGGCTTGGTCCCGACTTGCGCCACTTCTGCGGCGGCGCCTTATTCCCTATCTGGTCCCGGGAGCCCGATCTCAAAAATGAGACAACAGTCTCACGGAACACGGCAACCCTAGTCCTCTCCCGCAGCGCCTGTACAGGCCGAAGTTATGCGCCGTCGGGTTCTTCACTCTCCCTGCCGCTTCCCGAGGCGTCAATCCCCTGCCGCCATCTCGATCCGGTTGGCGGCTTCGTTACTGGACGCGCTTTCGGCCATCGTGACAGACTGACTCGGAGAAGAGATGAGGATGGACCGTCTCGCTCGCATGCAGCCCGGACAGGAAAGCCACCGCACGGCCAAGACGGCCAAGAAGGACGGACCGAAAGGGCGGACGCGCCGTCGCCTGCTCGAGCATGCGAGCCTTTTGCTGGGACAAGGTCAGATCGTTTCGGTCGCCGAGGTTGCCCAACATGCCGGCGTCTCGCGCGCCACCGCCTATCGATACTTCCCGACACGCGGCAAGATGATCTCGGCGGTCGTCGATTTCAGCCTCGGCCCGGTACGTCAGGCCGCTTCCTCCTTCGCCGACGGACGCGAGCGAATCGAGGAACTGTTCCGGCAGACCTTTCCACGCTTCACGGAATACGAACCGCAATTGCGAGCGGCGCTGCAGGTCTCGCTCGCCGACGTGGCGCTTGAGCGCGCGGGCCGCCTGACTGAGGAACCCTATCGCCGGGGTCATCGCATCGACATCCTGAGCCATGCCGCGATGCCGCTCAGGTCGCGACTGGGCAAGCGCGGTTTCGATCGGCTCGTGCGGGCCCTTTCCGTCGTCTATGGCATCGAGGCCTATGTCGTGCTGCGCGACATCTGGGGCGCGCGTGACAAGGAGATTCAGGCCATCGCGCGCTGGATCGCCGACGCGCTGGTCGACACCGCACTGCGCGAAGCGACCCGCCGCGAGAGATCGGTGCGACGTAGCAAGAAGGACGGCATTGAACAAACGAACTCGTTCAAGCGGTGCAACGGCTGATACGGTCTTCGCCTACCGGCTCAACCCGCCAATCATCTGAGCAAGAAGTTTCCCTAGACTGGCCGACGCCCACTAAACGGTCCTCGACGATGCAGGCGAAGTCCTGCCAGCGACCGGGTCAGACGGTCAATCTTGTAGACCACGATCACATCGATCAGCCCCTGGCACAGGTCCGCCATCAGTCACTGCAGGGCCGGTCGCTCCATGGTGCCGCCGGAAAAGCGGCCGTCGCCGTAGGTGGTCTTTACCAGCTTCCAGTCCTCATGGGCCCGACTCTATATAAATATAAACTTCACAGGCCTCACGCTGAGCATCGAGCGAGTTGAAGGCCTGCTCCAGCCATCGATCCGCCCCAGCGCCTCGGCCCGTGTAATGCGCGACGCCAAGGAACCGAGGTCATTGTTGCTTAGGCGCAGGAGCTGTTGAATATTCTAGAGGTGCTGCGCTTCATGTGGCGTCAAAGTATCGCCGGCCATCGCATTTGCCAGGAATCGACCGAAGCAATCGCGCCGCGCACCAGTGCATGGCATCAGATCTGCATTACTCATCTGTCCAACGACGGTCGCGGCCTCATCCTCGCGGATGACGGACTGCAGACGCGTACGCAATTGCGTCGACGCCGTCGACCGGCGTAGTCGGATTTTCGTCAGCTAATAAAGGAAGATCGGACCAGGTTAGCGCGATCAGGCCTTTCCGGGCCTGGCTCATCTGCGATATAGGCCGGATTGAATCAGCGGGATAACATCCCCTCCTAATGTTGAGGGGTACTCTCGCGATCGCCCTAATTGTTAGTACATCGATGATAGAATGCCGCGCAGGCGGCCGCTGTTTTCCACTGCATGCCCCGTGCCGAGCGCCACACACAACAGCGGATCTTCCGCGACGGAAACCGGCAGGCCGGTGGACCGGCGCAGCACGGTGTCCATGTTGGTGAGCATGGCGCCACCACCGACAAGCACGATCCCCTTGTCAATGATGTCGGCGGCAAGCTCAGGTGCAGTATTCTCGAGTGCCAGCTCAACTGCCTCGACGATGGTGCTGACCGGCTCCTGCAGGCTTTCGGCGATCTGCCGCTCGGTGATCACCAGCTCCTTTGGCATCCTGTTCATCATGTCACGGCCTCTGATCTCCATGGTCCGGCCCTCGCCGTCATCCGGCGCGCAGGCTGAGGCGATGGTCTTCTTGATGTGTTCGGCAGTGGCTTCACCAATAAGAAGATTATGGCTTCGGCGAATGTAGGCGATGATCGCCTCGTCCATCTTGTCGCCGCCGACGCGCACCGAGTGCCAATAGACGATGCCGCCCAGCGACAGGACGGCGACTTCCGCCGTGCCCCCGCCGATATCGACCACCATCGAGCCGGTGGGCTCGGTCACCGGCAGGCCGGCGCCGATCGCCGCCGCCGTCGGCTCCTCGATCAGCCACACCTTGCGCGCACCGGCGCTCTCGGCCGACTCCTGGATGGCGCGGCGCTCGACCGCGGTCGAGCCCGACGGCACACAGACCACGATCCGGGGATGGGTGAAGGAGCGACGATTGTGCACCTTGCTGATGAAGTGCTTGATCATCGCCTCTGCGACTTCGAAGTCGGCGATGACGCCGTCGCGCAGCGGCCGGATCACCTGAATGTTGTCGGGCGCGCGGCCCAGCATCATCTTGGCTTCCTCGCCAACCGCCAAGACCTGGCGCTTGCCGCTTTGCGTTGTGAGCGCAACGACGGACGGCTCGTTGAGAACAATCCCCCGCCCCTTCACATAGACAAGCGTACTGGCTGTCCCGAGGTCGATCCCCATGTCCGCCGAAGCTTGAAAGTGAATCTGGGCCATTAGACACTCCCCAGCATGAAATCAGCCTCTAGGGTTCACCACGAGTTACGCAATTCACGGAGCTTCAAGAACACTGTGCGCGGGTCGGGCTTATCGGGCAATTCAGGAAAGGCCTCGCGCAATTTCGCGATGACCGTTGGGTTGGTCAGGCGAAAGAACGTGTTGATCTCCCCTTCGACTTCGAGCGTCGATATGTACGCGCAATTTGGGTCTTGGCCCGTGAGTTTGTCGAGCATTTCCCGAGCCTTGTTGTTGTTGGGCTCGCGATTCAATGTGAAACGCAGATTGTTTTCCATGTAATCGTGACCTGGATAAATCAATGTCGATTGCGGCAGCTTGGCGAGCTGTTGGTCAAATGTCTGGTAAAGCTCTTCCGGATGACCGCCGTTGTGGCAATTCCCAGCACCGGCATTGAATAGCGTATCGCCGCAGAAGAGTGCCGGTTGGTCAGTGTGCGACAGCAGGCATACGTGACACATAGTATGGCCCGGCGTGTCCAGTGCCTCGAGCTCGACCGTCTTGCCCACCTTGATGACATCGCCCGCGCTCAAGCCTCGGGCCATGTCGGGGATTTTGTCCCTGGCGTTCTTGTGCGCCAGAATCGTCGCGCCGGTTTTCCGGACCATAGCCGCGTTCCCGCCCGTATGATCGTGATGTTCGTGCGTGTTCAGGATCTGGGTGATAGTCCACCCTTCTTCCTTGGCGGCGCTCAAACACTTTTCATGATCCAGCGGGTCGATGGCCAGGGCTTCGCCGGTCGCACTACAGGCGATGAGGTAGTTGAAATTGCGGTAGGCGTTGGCGGTCCAGATCTGTTTGACTATCATGGCATCATCCCCAGTCAGTAAAGTCCGACAATGGTAGTGCGAAACAAGTCGCACTACGGGAAAGACCAGCACAATGCGACCCTGATCACGAAGCAGCAAGCCTCGAGATCGGCCAAGATCGATCTCCTGATAGCGGCGCTCAATTCGATCACACTGATGTCAACGAACCCGTGGTCGTCGCGGCCAAGCATCTTTATGATCTAACCGCGGCTTCGCTACATCATTCGATGTCAGCTGCAGGACTTCAACGGCGTCGTCTGCAACGCCGCGATCCCGCGACGCTGTCAATAGACGCTGTCAATAACGGTGAGGTGCCTGGGCGCTGGCGCCCGATTCCTGCTACAGGACGGGTTGGTTCCACGAACTGGGGAGTCCAGCATGAAGAGCACCCTGAGCCGGCGTCACATTGTGCAGCTCTCGCTCGGCGCCACCGCGGTTCTGGGTCGGCCCGCGTCGGCCCATCACGGCTGGTCATGGGCCGAGGAAGAACAGAGCACGCTGACGGGCACCATTGTCTCGGTCTCGATGGCGCCGCCGCATCCGCAGCTCAACGTCAAGGCGGCCGACGGCGTGGTCTGGCTGATCGACCTCGGCAATCCCAACCAGACGGAGCGCTCGGGCTTCACCGCGGCCTCGGCCAAGCCGGGCGACATGGTCGTGATCCTGGGTAACCGCGACAAGGACAAGAGCAAGATGCACATGAAGGCGGTGCGCATCACGGTCGCCGGCAAGCAGTACGACATGTATCCCGAGCGGATCCGCACGAACTGAAGCCTTGGCGCCGGTGCAGCTCCTCGAGTGGATCGGCGCATGGCCGGGCGCCGTGCTGCTGCGCGGCTCAGGCACGGCCTGGCTGCTGGTCGACGCCGCGCACATCTTGGGCGTGGGCCTGCTGGTCGGCGCCATCGTGCCGCTCGACCTGCGCCTGCTCGGGCTCTTTCGCGCCTTGCCACTCGCCCTGATCGCGCCCTTGCTGTCGCGCACCGCCGCGGCGGGCGCGGCCTTGGCGTTCGCCACCGGCCTGTGGCTGTTCTCGATGAAGCCGGCCGAGTACCTCGCCAACAGCGCGTTCCTCTGGAAGGTGGCGCTGCTCGCCCCGGCGCTGGCCAACGTTGCGCTGCAGCACGCCAACCGCAGCTACGCGCTGGCTCTCGCCGGCGGCGCGGTGCGGCTGACGGTGCGCCTGGCCGCCCTCGGCTCGATCCTGATGTGGCTCTCGGTGCTGGTCGCCGGGCGGTGGATCGGGTTCGTTTGAGCCGACGCTGGAACCGCTTTAGACGCCTTGGAGGCGGTGCGACCCTTTCATTAAAAGGAGGGCTCTCCTGCCGCCGCTCATCACAGCTCCCGGCCTGACGGGTGGCGATATGTCCGGTTAGGGTCAGGAGCCGACATCGTCAATTGTGAGCCCGATATCTGCTGCTGACCCTAAGCAGACCTCGCCTGCGTTGAAAAGAATGTCTGCTCACGAAAGCAAGGCAGACATCAATTGACCGCACGATGACGTCTGGAAGTGAGCCGCACTGAACAGGACCGGCGACTTTCGAATGACGACCCGTCCCTGAACGATTTGAACACACGATCGACACGATCGAGAAAAGGTTCTTTATGCCGGTCGAACGAAGCCCGCCCCTAACCGCACTCATTTTCGGGCGGCCTTTCGGGCTGTAAAGCTGGCGTCCGCCGCTTTGCTCTATCGCCATCGCTGCAAACACTGCGATAGACTGCCGGTTAGACCACAGGGAGTCCGCAATGGCTGAGAAGACCTGGGAACTGCGCGGCCAGTACATGGAAAGCTGCAACTGCGACTATCTCTGTCCGTGCATTTACACGAACCCACAGGAAGCGGCGACGCATGAGCATTGCTACGCCCTTATGGTCTATCGTATCGATAGCGGCCATCACGGCGCCGTTTCCCTCGACGGTCTGAAATTCGCTCTGGTCATACGCTCCGGCCGTATCATGGCCGACGGCGGCTGGGTTTTCGGCGTCGTCGTTGACGAGGCCGCGAACGAACTGCAGCGCAAAGCCCTCGCAGAGATCGCGGGCGGCAAGGCCGGCGGGCCACCGCAGATGATCCGCGACAATCTGGTGAAGGACTTCCGTGGCGTTGAATACAGGCGGATCGATTTCACGGTCGACGGTCTGCGGCGTGCCACTGACGTACCCGGCGTGCTCGCCTTCGAAATAGAGGGCGTGGCCTCGCGCAACCGATCCGGCGAACCGTTCTACATCGACAACACCGCCCATCCCGCCAATCGCCGGCTGGCTCTTGCCCGTTCAAAGAAGACCGAGGTGCAGGGCTTTGGCCTCTCTCTCAGCCTCCTTGGGAAAGGCAACAACGGGCACTTCGCGCCGTTCGCCTGGGCCGCCTGATTGGAACTCCTGCGGCGTCAGCGCGTCGTTATCGTCGCCGCGCTAGGGGGCATTGTCGCGCTTGCTTGGCTCTACCTCTTTCTAACGGCGGCCGACATGAGAACCTCGATGGCAGGTATGGACCGCTACATGGCCATGCCGCCCAAAGGGACGGTCGATCTGCTCCTGCTGCTCGCGACGTAGTGGGTGATGATGGCTGGCATGATGTTGCCCAGCGCCGCGCCGGTAATCCTGACTTTCGCCAGCGTCACCCGGGAGCGCCGTGTACGCGGCGAACCTAATGTGCCGACCGCTCTGTTCACGGCAGGGTATCTGCTGGTTTGGGGCGGCTTCAGCATCGCAGCCACCCTTGCCCAATGGGCCCTCGAGGGCGCGACGATGCTCTCGCCGATGGATATGATGATCGACAGTCGGTTATTGGGCGGACTCCCGTTCCTGGCTGCCGGCCTTTACCAGTTCACGCCGGTGAAGCTCGCGTGCCTGCGTTTCTGCCGATCACCGCTTGATTTCGTCCTCAACCACTGGCGGAACGGCTCCGGCGGCGCCCTCCGCATGGACCTGACGCACGGCCTTTATTGTTTGGGCTGTTGCTGGATCCTGATGTTGCTGCTCTTTGTCAGCGGCGTGATGAATCTTCTTTGGGTCGCTGCGCTCAGCGCAATAGTCGAAAAGCTCATGGCCGGGCCCTGGATCGGCCGGATCGGCGGCGTGTTGCCGGCTGCCTGTGGTGTCTGCCTGCTTGTGATGGGCCAGGCGAGTAGATGGACGCGGGAGATTTTCCATAAGTTTGCTTTTGGCGCGTACCACTGTTCGCAGGTTGTAACCGCGTTCGGCAACCGATCAAGCAACCGAGACGCGATGGCGATGGAAGTCCCCTAAGCAACGCGTTCGAATCGTATCGGGCGCGCCAGCCGGCCCACACCTCTCACGTTTTTCCATCAAATCCATGATCGAAATTGATTTGAACGCACCCTCCTGCCCGAAGAGCACAACGTTTTGTGGTGCGATCGGGCAATAGCAACGGGCTCTTTGCAGAGATCACTCAGTAAAACGTCCTGCTGCCTCTTTCGCGAATTCGCTGTTCCGGCCGAGAAATTTCCTGTTATGCCGGTAAAAATTACCTGTTCTCACCTAGCTCAAAGGGAGCAGGGTGACGGCCTAGAAGCCACAGTGTCCGGGCATTTTACGACCGTCTGAACCCAATTGATTCGCTAAATTCCCTGTTACTCAGGTTCGCGGCCGAGCCGCAGCAGTGGAACCAAAGCGAAGGCAAGAGCAGTCGTCGCCGCGGAAACGACGATCAGTGGCTCGAGGTGATTGTCGAAGATACGTTCATAGAGAAACGCCCCGGCGTTGGTTGAAAAGATGTCAGCGAGATTCATGACCGACATGAGACCCGCGAAGGCGAAGCCTTCGGCACGCCGCGGGCAGTAATGTGCGGCAAGCGACAACGAGGCGATCGTGACGATCATTGCCGCCACGCCGTTAGCGAAATTGACCACTGCGGCGGAAAGTTCGTCGGTCAGCAGCAGGAATGAAGCAGCAGCCACAGTCCCGAGCACGATGCTGAGATAAAGCAGGGACTTCGAGTTCATGCGCTGTAACAGAAAGCGGTAGAGCAGACCGCCAGCTATCCATCCGGCCGATGAGATCGAGCCCAGTACGCCAATATACTCTTGCGAGAATTTCAGCGTATCGGTCATGTAATAATAGAGCGGCGTGCCGAAACCCGGTGCGAAGGCGTAGAGAAACAGAAAGAGGGCGATGCCCCAGAGCCTGCGAGATTGCACCGCTTCGACAATGCTTGCGAACGTGCGTCGCAGTTCGACGTGATCGATCTTGGTCTTGGGCTCGTCAAGTAAGACGAGCGAACTCATGACGACGGCGATCGGAGCGATTGCTGCGATGGCCGCAGCTACCTGCACGGCTCGGGTTGGCGAGAGGTATTGCACCAAGAAGCCGCCCGAGAATGCACTCGCCATCACAGCGATGTTGAACCACAGCCATTGCTGGCCGACCAGCGCGCTACCTTCGCGGAAGCTGCGCCCGTTCTCGGCCAGCAACGCGCCGCATAAGGTGCTTGATGTCGCCATGGCATAGG